>ERZ761607.752-NODE-752-length-49460-cov-6.471551_pt1 | contig 49460 bp, 42 predicted proteins | sample MGYA00511164_ERZ761607 | MGnify/ENA primary metagenome ERZ761607 (study PRJEB28899, sample SAMN02445080) | bioreactor sludge metagenome | biome: EBPR sludge | place: Australia: Brisbane, Thorneside Wastewater Treatment Plant | collected 2011-06-22 ...
TGAAGAACTCCACGAAGCCTTTCCGCAACATGTGGGCTTCAAAAACGGATTGGCCGTTTCGTACTCCCAATTAGGGCGATTGTATCGGGATAAGATGGATGACGGTAAGAAGGCAAAACCGTACTTCCAGAAATGCTTGGATATTTGGAAGCAAATGGCTGAAATGTATCCGGCTTATCAGGAATTCAAAAACAACTACGAATGGGCGAAGGCTCAGTTGGATGAGTGAGGGTGTTGTGTATGAATAGCGCGCGGGCTTGGCGTGAGCGGGCGGGCATAGCGCCAACAAGTCTGTCCGGCAAGAGCAAAGAAGACCTGTTAGCTCTGCGGGCGGGCGGGCGGCTAATCGGTGGCCGCGCCGTGCGCTGTAAGCGTGAGGGAACGCAGGGCGCTCTATGGTCCCCTCTACGTTTGTCCTAGTTTATCCCGCCTTAGCGGGATCGTAACGAAGTGGAGACATCTGTACCATCTCCGCTGCGCTGCTACGCTGCTATACGGGGCGCTACACGCGGGTGCTTGGCGTGGTGGTACAGGTTCCTGCGGAACGACAAGTAGGAACGGCAGAACGGAGGGTGGCGTAGAGATACAAATGGTGTTAGGGCCAAGTGCGTATCGCGCGGCCCCCTTACGTTTACGAAACTTTTGGAAGTTTCGCCCCGTAAAACTTTTACCTTTGCGGCCTCATTCAACCACAATGCTGTTTTAGATATGATGACCGCACGCGAAATCCGCAAAACCTTCCTCGATTTTTTTGCTTCCAAAGGCCACAAAATCGTGCCCTCCGCCCCCATCGTTAACCGCGAAGACCCCACCCTCATGTTCACCAACGCGGGCATGAACCAGTTCAAAGACTTCTTTCTCGGCAACCAAACGCCTGATAATCCGCGCATTGCGGACACGCAGAAGTGTATGCGCGTGTCGGGCAAACACAATGACCTCGAAGATGTAGGCTACGACGGTACCCACCATACCATGTTTGAAATGCTGGGCAACTGGAGCATCGGCGACTATTTCAAAGACGAAGCCATTGCCTGGTCTTGGGAGCTGCTCCACGACGTGTTCGGCATCCCCAAAGACCGCCTCTACGCTACGGTATTCGGCGGCGATGAAAAAGAAAAGCTCGACCGCGACGACGAAGCCCTCCAGCTTTGGCTGCGCTTCCTGCCCCGCGAACAGATTCTTTACGGCAACAAAAAAGACAATTTCTGGGAAATGGGCGACACCGGTCCCTGCGGCCCCTGCTCCGAAATACATGTGGACCTGCGCAGCGACGCCGAGCGCGCCCTCGTGCCCGGCAACGAACTCGTGAATCAGGACCACCCCCAAGTGGTGGAAATCTGGAACAACGTGTTCATTCAGTTCAACCGCAAGGCCGACGGCTCGCTCGAACAATTGCCCGCCAAACATGTGGATACCGGCATGGGCTTCGAGCGCCTCGCCATGGTTTTGCAGGGCAAGCGCTACACCTACGACACCGACATTTTTACGCCCGTCATCCGCTTTGTGGAGCACGTCAGCGGCATAAAATACAACGGTTCCTACGAGCGCTCGGCCAAGACCGACATCGCCATGCGCGTCATTGCCGACCACATCCGCTCGGTGGCCTTCACCATCGCCGACGGGCAGTTGCCGGGCAGCGGCGGCGCGGGCTATGTGGTGCGCCGCATTTTGCGCCGGGCAGTGCGCTATTATTACTCTTTCCTCGGCATTCAGCGGCCGCTGATGCACCAGTTGATCCCCATCATCGCCGACTGGTACGACGACATCTTCCCGGAACTGAAAGCCCAGCAGGACCAAATCGCCCGCATCATCGAAGGCGAAGAAACCGCCTTCCTGCACACCCTCGAAAACGGTATTCGCCGATTCGAGAGTTTGGAAACGCCCGGCAATACAGTGCGCGGAAAAGACGCTTTCGACCTGCTCGATACCTACGGCTTCCCCATTGATCTCACCCGCCTCATGGCCCAGGAAAAAGGGCTGACGGTGGACGAGGAGGGCTTTGCCAAAGCGCTGGAGGAGCAAAAACAACGCGCCCGCGCCGATGCCCAAAAGGAAGTGGGCGACTGGGTTTCCCTGAGCGACGACGCATCGGTCACTTTCGTGGGATACGATGCGCTCAGCGTGGAGCAGGCGCGCATTGTGAAGCACCGCACCGTGAAAGTGAAGGGCAAAGACCAGTACCAGTTGGTGCTCAACGTGACGCCGTTTTACGCCGAAAGCGGAGGTCAGGCAGGCGACACAGGCGTACTCACTGTCGGTGCAGAGAAGATACAAGTCATTGATACACAAAAGGAAAACGACCTGATTATCCATGTCGTCAACCGCTTGCCGGCCGATCCAAAGGCTGTGTTCCATGCACAGGTGGACGCCGAAAAACGCCGGGCTGTTTCCAGCAATCACAGCGCCACGCACCTCATGCACGCCGCTTTGCACGAGGTATTGGGCAACCACGCCCTGCAAAAAGGCCAGGATGTGACGCCCGACCGCCTGCGTTTCGACTTCTCGCATTTCCAGAAGGTAAGCGATGAGGAAATCAAGGCCATTGAGGCGATGGTGAATGCCAAAATCCGCGAAAACATAGCGCTGGAAGAAGACCGCGCCGTGCCCATCGAGGAGGCCAAAAAATTGGGCGCCATGATGTTGTTCGGCGAGAAATACGGCGAATTTGTGCGCGTCATCACCTTTGATAAAAACTTCTCGCGCGAGTTGTGCGGCGGCACACATGTGGCGGCTACCGGGCAGATCGGGCAGTTCAAAATAGTGGCCGAAAGCGCTGTAGCAGCGGGCATTCGACGCATCGAGGCCGTGACTGCCGGCGGGGCCGAGGCTTATTTTGCCAAAGAAATGGCCGAACTGAACGCCGTGCGTGAAACGCTCAAAAATCCGCAAAACCTGCTGGCGGCCGTGCAGTCGCTGCAAGAGGAAAACCGCCGTTTGGGCAAAGAAATCGAACGGCTCATCGCTGAGCAGGCCGGAGCGCTGAAAGGCGAACTCATGGCCCGGGTCGAGCAGTCGGGAGACATCCGTTTCATCAGCGCGGTGCTGCCGCTCAACGACGCCAATGCCATCAAAACACTGGCTTATCAGTTGGAAAAAGAGTTGGGCAATGCGGTGGTCGTATTGGGCGCCGTGGTGAACGAAAAGCCATTGCTGACGGTCATCATCAGCCAAAACTTGGTGGATACCAAGGGTTTACATGCCGGAAATATGGTACGCGAATTGGCTAAGGAAATTCAGGGCGGCGGCGGCGGACAACCGTTTTTTGCAACGGCCGGCGGTAAGGATGCGAACGGATTGGAGCGCGCTGTAGGCAAGGCGAAAAGCATGTTGATGTGCTGATGTGCTGATTTGCTGATGTGCTGATGGCCAATCGAGAGGGGTGTTGATCCCGATTCCTGCGTCATCGGGACAAGTTATGCTGATGTGCTGATGGCCAATCGAGAGGGGTGTTGATGTGTTGATGGCTAATCGAGAGGGGGATAATTTTAGAAACCAATAAAAATCAAAACGATGTTGGAAGAAAAAGACAACCTGATTGTACGTCTGACCATTCAATTTGCATTGGACATCATTGCTTATTGCGAAATATTGGAGCAGCAACGTAAATTTGTAGTGAGTCGCCAATTGCTGAAAGCCGGAACCTCTGTCGGCGCGAATGTTCATGAAGCTCAAAATGCCGAGAGCAGAGCTGATTTTATTCATAAAATGAAGGTGGCGGCTAAGGAAGCGAATGAATCGGAATATTGGCTCATTATTTGCCAATTATCGCCCAGCTATCCAGATTGTGAGAAGTTATTGGCAGATGCAAGGACTATATTGAAGGTACTTTCGAAAATAATAGGTTCTTCAAAAAAATAGATCATCATAAGATTCCTCGAACTTATCGCGAGAGGAATCAGCACATTATCACATTGTCACATCAGCACATCATAGAGGGTATTTACAGCGACGTGCAGCCCTTTTTCGGGCGGGGCAAAGTCGCCGATTACATCCCTGCGTTGGCGCGGGTTCGCCCCGATCAGTTGGGTATTGCCCTGCAAACTTTAGACGGGCAGACCGCCGTTGCCGGAGATTCGGAAATCCGTTTTTCCATCCAAAGTATTTCCAAAACTTTCACCTTAGCGCTGGCTTTTGCCTTGGAAGGCAACGACTTATGGAAACGCGTGGGCGTGGAGCCATCGGGTAATCCGTTCAATTCTTTGGTGCAATTGGAGTTTGAAAACGGAAAGCCGCGCAATCCCTTCATCAACGCCGGAGCGCTGGTCGTGACGGATGTGCTGTGCAGGCATTACGACGACCCTAAATCGGTGATTTTGAACCTCATCCGCAGTCTCGCGGGTAGTGACGACATCAGTTTCGACGAAGAAGTAGCCGCTTCTGAAAAGGCCACCGGCTTCCGCAATCAGTCCTTGGCTTGGTTCCTCAAGTCCTGCGGCAACCTCCACTCCGATGTAGATACGGTATTAGACGTGTATTTTCATCAATGCTCTATTGCCATGAACTGCCGCGAGTTGAGTCGAGCCTTCCTGTTTTTGGCCAATCACGGCGTACACCCCTACACCGGCGAGGCGATGCTGACCCGCAGTCAGGCCAAGCGCCTCAATGCCATCCTGCTCACTTGCGGATTTTACGATCAGGCCGGCGAGTTTGCCTTTCGGGTGGGTATGCCGGGCAAAAGCGGCGTGGGCGGCGGCGTCGCGGCTTTCATTCCCGGTGAATTGGCTGTAGCGGTGTGGAGTCCTGAATTGAACGAACACGGTAACTCGGTGGTGGGCATGCAGGTGCTGGAATGGTTTACTACGCGGACAGGGAGGTCTATTTTTTGATATTCAGCGTCACCCAATAAGCTGTTAGCCATAAGCTGCAACCAAGCTCTGTGCATTGGTTTTTCCAAAGTAGAAAAATTCATTTTCAAAGACACATTTTGAAATTTCCCAAACGGAAAATCTCGTTTCTTATCCCAAAACAAGCTAAAAGCTAAAAGCTAACAGATTATAGTTTTGGGAGGTATATAGAATTGTGACAATTTACCTACCTTAGCCACCTCAACCACATATCATGAAAATACGCAGCGTAAGCACCTGGAAAGAAAACCTTGACTTATCCAAACCATACACCATCGCCTACAAAACCATTGACCATGTAGAAAACCTCTTCGTGGTCGTCGAGTTGGAAAACGGCATCATCGGCGTAGGTTCCGGCTCTCCTGCCGAATTTGTCACCGGAGAAAACATCCACGCTTCCGCAGAGGCACTGTCCGGCCTGGTAGAAGGACTGCTGCTGAAGCAAGACATCCGCCACTACAAGCGCCTCATTCGCGATGCCGCTGCGCAATTGCCCGCCCGTCCTGCCGCATTGGCCGCCATTGACATCGCCCTGCACGATGCTTTCGCACAATTGCTGGGCCTCCCCTTGGCCGATTACCTGGGCCGGGTGTATCAGGGATTTCCCACGTCCGTCACCATCGGCATTCAATCGGTAGAGCAAACGCTGGAAGACGCCCGTGCTTTTGTAGCCGACGGTTTCCGGGTCATCAAACTCAAAACCGGCGTCTCGGCTGAACAGGACATCGAGACCTTCAGCCGCTTGCGCGAGACCGTCGGGCCGGACATCACCATCCGCGTGGATGTGAATCAGGGGTACAAAACTTCTGATTTGCTGATATTTGATTATGCTGTCCGGGATCTGAATGTAGAGTTTTACGAACAGCCGCTGCCGCCCAACAACCTCGACGAGATGTTGTTGCTACCGCCCGATTTGTGCGCCTTCTGCGCTGCCGACGAAGACCTGCTCACCATGGAAGATGCCGTGCAAATGGCCCATCACCCGCAGCCCTATGGCATTTACAACATCAAACTGATGAAATGCGGCGGCGTGGATCATGGCCTCAAAATAGCCGAAGTGGCCGAAATGGCGGGCATCCACCTGATGTGGGGCTGCAACGACGAGAGCGTGGTGAGCATCTCGGCGGCCCTCCATGCAGCTTTGGCCAGTACCAACACCCGCTACATTGACCTTGACGGCAGCTTTGATCTGGCCCGCGACATCGCTCGGGGCGGTTTTGTGCTCCGCGACGGTTGTCTTTATGACAATGGGAAACCGGGTCTGGGAGCGGAACTTTTAGCTGCAAGCCTTTAGCCACAAGCTGCAAGCCGGATTCAGATAGCGCCGCGGCGCGCTTGCGATACAAAGCTTGCGGCTTGAAGCCAACAGCTTGCAGCCATAGTTTACATTAAAAAAGAAAGGAGATCATGGACATATTGGCCGAAATCCGCGAGGAGCGCCGTCGTCAGGATGCCAAATGGGGCGAGCAAAACCACAGTCCCATCGAGTGGAGCGCCATTCTCACCGAAGAAGTGGGCGAGGTATCCAAAGAGGCGCTGGAATTGCATTTTGCGCAGCTTCAAAATACGGACAAATCGGAAGACTGGTATGCCGAAAAATTGGCCGCTTATCGCAAGGAAGTCATTCAGGTGGCTGCCGTGGCGCTGGCGATGGCCGAGAGTTTGGAAAGGAATAAGTGGAGGACGCTGCGGCGGGGCGAAAGTCAGTGAAGATGAAAAAAGAGTTTTGATGGCGGGTAGAACCCGCAGGATAGGTCGCACGAGATGGAATCTCGCGCGAGCGGAAAGAAATAAGTGGAGGGCGTTGCAGCGGGGCGAAAGTCAGTGAACATGAAATAGATGCCGGCGCGAGGTTCTACCTTCATGTTTACCACGCACGGCGTGGTGTCGAATATCTTGCGGGTTCTACCCGCTTTCGTAAATTTTAATAAAATGGGAGTATCTGCTCAGACAGATACTCCCAGGCTTCCCATAACCTTTACCTCTCCCCAACGCCACCCAGCGCCGCCGCGGTTTCCATCAGCCGCACACATTCCTGGCGGTAGCCTTTCTCGTCATCGCCGCGCGCTTTTTTGGCCAACTGGATACACTGCTCGAAAGTGGCTTTGCCTTTGAACTCCGAATTGCGCAGCAGCATACCAAACTCCGCCACGGCCGCCGACCAACGGAAATTATCGCTGCTCTTCGCTGCGGGTACAGGCGTGCCGGCTACCACGCGCTCCAACAACATGCTCTTGTCGCCGTCGGGTTGTTTGTAGCGCAATTTGATGGTGGCGGTTTCAGTGTTGCCCGTAGCCGGTTTCGTGGGCGTATCTTTCTGATATTTAAGCGGATCCACCGAGCCGAGCAGATCGCTTTTGACGCCCGCCGGAACGATTTCGTACAGCGCCGTCACGGTGTGGCCTGCGCCGAGTTCGCCCGCATCTTTTTTGTCATCGTTGAAATCCTCTTTGTTCAACAGGCGATTTTCATAGCCGATGAGCCGGTAGCCCGCCACCTGCGCCGGATTGAACTCGATCTGGATTTTCACGTCTTTGGCAATGGTGAACAGCGTGCCGCCGAATTCCTCCACCAATACTTTTTTGGCCTCGTCTATGTCGTCAATATAGGCGTGGTTGCCGTTGCCCGCATTCGAGAGTTGCTGCATTTTATTGTCTTTGTAATTGCCCATGCCGAAGCCCAGCACCGTGAGGAACACGCCGCTTTTGCGCTCCTCCTCAATGAGGCGCACCATGTCGGCATCGCTGCTGGCGCCCACATTGAAGTCGCCGTCGGTGGCGAGGATGACGCGGTTGTTGCCCCCTTTGACAAAATGCTGCCGCGCTACATCGTACGCTAAGCGAATGCCCGCGCCGCCCGCTGTGGAGCCGCCCGCCTGAAGCCGTTGTAATGCTTCGAGGATTTTTTGCTTGTCGTTGCCGTCGGTGGGTTCCAATACCAAACCCGCCGCGCCGGCATACACCACCATCGCCACCTTGTCCTGTGGGCGCAACTGATTGACTAAGAGCCGGAAAGCGGATTGAAGCAAGGGCAGTTTGTTGGGCGAATCCATGCTGCCCGACACGTCAATGAGGAACACGAGGTTGGAAGGTGGCAGCTTGTCGGTGGCGATTTCGCGGCCTTTGAGGCCGATGTGCAGCAGGCGGTGTTCGGGCTGCCAAGGGCATTCCGACATTTCAGCGACCACCTCGAAGGGATGCTCGCCGGTGGGTTGCGGGTATTGGTAATCAAAATAATTGATCATTTCCTCGATGCGCACGGCATCGGCGGGCGGCATCTGGCCGTTTTTCAGAAAGCGGCGCATGTTGCTGTACGAGGCGGCATCCACGTCAATGGAGAAGGTGGAGAGCGGCGTATCGGTCGCTTTGTGGAAACGGTTTTCGGCGATGGGGCTGTAGTCCTCGGTATTGTGGTAATAGCCTTCCTGCGGTTTGGGAGCAGGTGCAACGGAGTAAGAAGAAACTGACTGAACAGCCGCTGATCGCTCCTTTTTCGACGGTCTGTTGCCACCCAAAACCACCACTTCCTCCAGCGATACGTTGGAGGGTGCCAATTTTACGCGTATCGGCTTGCTGGCGCAGGCTTTTTTGATTTCCTGCGTTTCGTAGCCGGTGTAAGAGATGACGAGCGTGGCGCAGGAGTCCTGGGTCGTCAGGCTGAATCGCCCCTCCAAGTCGGTGACGGTACCGAGAGTAGTGCCTTTGACCAAAACGGAGGCGCCGATGAGCGGGTCGCCGTTGTCGTCTGATACGATGCCGTGAATGGTGTGCGGCGGTTTCACCGAGAAGTGCGCGCTCAGCAGCAGGCTGATGGCGGCGAGCAAAAGGACAGATTTCGTTTTCATAATGAATGTGTTTTTCCTAAAGGATGCAGGGTAGGGGAGGATTACACACGGGGCGGGATATTTTTTTTAAGATTCCCCCCAAAAAACCTACCTTTCTGCCCTTTCATTGCACACCATGTTCCGATTTTTCCAACGCTCCGCCGCGCAGGCCTCCGACGAGGAACTGCTCCAACGATATTGCCGAAAGGGCGATATGGAGGCATTGGGACTTGTGTATCAGCGGTATATGGAGTTGGTGTACGGCGTGTGTCTCAAATATTTGCAAAACGAAGCCGAAGCCGAGGATGCCGTGATGACCATTTTTGAAGAAGTGGCGGCCAAGGCGGCGAAGTCGGAGGTGCGGGAGTTCCGGCCCTGGCTGTATGTGCTGGCCAAAAACCACTGCCTGATGGCGCTGCGCAAAGCCGGGCGTCATTTTTTGCAGAGTTCCGACCCCGCCCTTATGCAATCCGACGCCTTTTGGCATCCTGATATGGAGGGCGATGAAGATGCTGTATTGGCCCGATTGCAAAAGTGTATGGAGCAACTCACCGCTCAACAAAAGCGCTGCATTGACCTGTTTTATCTGCAAGGAAAATCTTACAAAGACATCGCAGACGAAGATGGCGAGGAATTGGGAAAAGTGCGCTCGCATATCCAAAACGGACGCAGAAATTTGAAAAATTGTATGGAGAAGTAGTAGCGGCGACTTTAGTCGCCCAACCATCGCGAAAGCGATTCACTAATAAAAGACATGCAGGCATCGAATAACATACAAAACCTGAAAGACCTCCTGCGGCGCCGCATCGCCGGGCACGCCGGAGCGGAAGAGGAGCGTATGCTGTCGAAACAGGCAGCAGAGGATCCGTTTTTGCAGGATGCGTTGGAGGGCTTGGATGCATTCCCGGAAGGCGATCATACGGCCCGGCTGGCAAGACTGCAAGAGCGCCTCGAACGCCGCACTCGCCGTCGCATCGTGCCGATATTTGTACAGCGGGCCGCGGCGGCTGTGCTGGTATTGGGCTTGTTCGGATTAGGCTGGTGGCTGCTTTCCGATGGACAGGAGCAAATTTCAGGGCCATCTGCTCCTCAGGCGGTGGTGATTCAACCCGCTGATCCTAAGCCTGATGCGCCTGCCCCTGTTGCAGACAACACCTCTTCGCAAGTCGCTCCAATGCCGAAATCCCGACCGACTCCAGCTACGACATTGCCTCAACAGCCTGCCGTACTTCCGCCCCTCAACTTGCCGGACGACCTCGCTGCCGCCGAAAAGCCCGCAGACACTGCACCCGCAGATGCGTCGGGTCGGGCTGTTGCTGCTGAAGTAGCCGAGGCCATGCCTGCTCCCGAACAAAAAAAGGAAAGCATTGCCGCGCCCAAAGCGACCGATTCCGACATGGCCAAGTCTCAGCCCGCGAGGGCCGCCACCCCATCCGCAAAACCTGACGCGCCTGCTCCTGCCGGATTTCGCGTCATCACCGGAAAAATTTCAGACGGAGACACTGGCGACCCGCTGATCGGCGCCACGGTACTGCTGCAAGGCACGCAGCAGGGCACAGTGACGGATTTTGACGGCAGCTACCGCCTGCAAATTCCTGAAAAAGAAGCAAATGCACGAATCGTTGTCTCTTACACCGGCTACGAAACGAAGGTGGTGGAAGCAGGCGAGCGCAACAAACTGAACGTGAATCTCGACGGCTCTTTGGCTACGCTCAGTGAAGTGGTGGTGCTCGGCGGAAGCAAAAAACGCAAAGCAGACAGAAGCGGCGCTGTAAGATCATTTTCTGCGGATGCAGCACCTCAGAATGGCTGGGATGCCTTGGAACAGCACATTGCTAAAAACCGCCGGATGCCCGTACAGGCTGTGGCCAATGGCATATCGGGGCAGGTGTTGGTGGAATTTACCGTGACGGCCAAAGGAAAATTGCGGGATTTTAAAGTGCTGGAATCCTTGGGCTTTGGCTGCGATGAAGAGGCCGTCCGACTCCTGCAAACCGGCCCCGCCTGGCGAAACGATACCGGCAAAGAGCAAAAAGCGACTTACTCCGTGCAGTTTTGAAAAGCCCCCTCACTCCATTTTAAACACGGCAGTTCGCGGCCTCAGCGTAGGTTTGCCCTGTTCGTCAGGTTCGTGCAGGAGCATGGCCTGTGCCAATGGGTGCTCAAAAACCTCGGCCATGCTGCGAATGCCGCCGCAGGGTACGCCCGCTTTGTGAAGCAGCGCCAGGAGTTCGTCTCTATGGAAACGACGGATGGCGGAGGCGAGTACATCGCAGAGCGCCTGCCGGTGGCGAACGCGGGCTGCATTGGAAACAAACCTTTCGTTATGAGCCAATTGTGACAAGCCGAGCACATCGCACAGCGCCTGAAACTGTTTGTCGTTGCCGATGGCGAGCACAAGCGGTCTGGCATCGGCGGTGTGGAAGATGTCGCCATACGGCGCGATATTGGGGTGCATACTGCCCATCGGCTGCGGGATATGGCCGGCCATGAGCCAGTTGGTAGCCTGATTGGCCAAAGATGCAATGGCCGATTCGAGCAGCGACACGGAAACATAAGCGCCCTGCCCGGTTTGTTCGCGGCGAAGCAGGGCCAGCAGCAGCCCTTCCTTGAGTTGGTGCGCCGCCAGCAGATCAATGAGCGCTACGGGCATTTTGGCCGGCGCGCCGCCGGGATGGCCGCTCATGTACAGAAATCCGGCTTCGGCTTGCAGGACGACATCGAAGGCGGGCAGTGGGTCTTCGTCGCCGAAACCGGTGATCTGACCGAAGAGCAGGCGCGGATTGCGGGCGCTGAGTTGGGCGTAGCTCATGCCGAGTTTTTGGGCGGCATCGGGCCGGAAATTGCTGATGACGATGTCTGCCTGGTCTATGGCTTCGAGCACGCGCAGGCGGTCGTCGGCATGGCGGAGGTCGCACATCCACACAGTTTTGCCCCAATTGACGGAGGCATAGTAGGCCGATGCAGGCGCGGCGGGGTCTTCGGAAGGGAGTTTCCAGGAGCGGGTCACGTCGCCTCCGGCAGTTTTGTTTTCCACTTTGATGACTTCGGCGCCCAATTCGGCAAAAAACATACCCACCGCCGGGCCGGCCAGCACAGAGGCAAGTTCGATGACTTTAATATTTGATAACATGATGTTGTTTTTAATGGGTGGGGAAGGCTGCAAGCCAGGAGATCCCGAAACCCCGAACATTGAACCCGCCTTCGCCAAGGCTTCGGCGGATGAAACCCGAAACCTTGAACCCGAAACCCCAAAGATGAACTAACTTACATGTTCCCCAAAGCGGGATTACAAAAAAAACATAATTTTGCGCCTCAAAAAAAAACAAAAATCTGCGATGAGAAAATTGCGCGCTTTTGCAGCTCTGAGTGTATTACTGTTCTTTATTGCCTGCTCGGTAAAACCCGATATTCAGGAAGTGCTGCCCGGCGGGCGTTGGGTCGTAGCTTCGGCCACCCGCGACGGCAAGCCTACGGGCACGCTCACCGACTTATACTTCGAGTTTCACGCCAATGACAGTTTGGTTACCAATATCACAGGCGTACCCGGCGAAATGCGCTGGTATGTGCAGGACGGCGTGATTCAGCAGCGGAAAGGCTCCTTTGATGCCGACTACAAAGTGCAAAAAATGACCGCCGACGAAATGGAGGTAGCAACTACGCTGAACGGCTCCGAGTTCGTGATTTTGTTCTCGAAGCGGGCGTTTTGATCGGATAGCCGTAGCAACGCAGATACCTTTAGTAGTGGGGCAAAAATAAATGCTCATTTTCTTTAGGCCAAAGGATTAGATAAGACACTTAAAATGAAACGTTTACTTATCTAATCCTTTGGCGAAAATGATCACTTTATTTTTTTATCGCCCCTTACATCTGCATCGCTGGCCCCACGCTCTCTTTCGGGTAGCACAAATAATACTTCGTCACCAATTTGGATTGGATGCCATAATCTGCGCTCATAGACATGGGCAGCACGGCCCCGTTTTTGTGCAGTATTTTCACCTCGTCTTTGGACGTATCGTAGGCGCTATTTTTTTCCTCTCCCTCAAAAACCAAATACGGCAAAGCCTCCGCCCTGAAAGGATTCCAGCGCTCTACGCAATGCCGGATACTGTTGACGTAAGCCGGGTCGAAAGGCTCGTTCGACAACTCGAGTTTGTACAGCCTGCGGTGGAGAATGCCCTGCGAGAGGTAGGCCAGCAGCGGGTCGTTGCTGAAAGCCCAGGCTTTGAGCGCCGACATGACATCGTGGTCGTCCAAGAGGGCGAAATTGCCCAACAGCTCCTCCCGGTTTTGACTAAAATGCTCCGGTGTCAACTCGTTTTTCAGAAAAAATGCCAGCGGTCGGGGCGCTTCCACCTCATGGCCGCTGCGGGTGAGTTGCCGGGCGCGCAGGATGGTTTTTACCAGCATTTGCTCGGCCGACAGCACCGTTTTGTGCAGGTATGCCTGCCAGTACATGAGGCGGCGCGCGATGAGGAATTTTTCAACGGAATAAATGCCCTTTTCCTCCACCACCAGTTCATTGTCGCGCACGTCCAACATTTTGATGATGCGGTCGTAGCCGATGACGCCCTCGTGTACGCCGGTGAAAAAGCTGTCGCGGTTGAGATAATCCATGCGGTCCATGTCTACCTGACCGGAGACGAGCTGATGCAAAAAGTGTTTGGGATGCGAACCGTCGAAAATGCGGCGGGCTAAGGTCAGCCGTCCGTCGAATGCCTCGTCCAAAGCCTCCATGAACAACAGGGAGAGCGTTTCGTGCGATACGTTGATGAGCGAGTGTTCCAGCGTGTGCGAGAACGGCCCGTGCCCGATGTCGTGCAGCAAAATGGCCACCTGCACGCCCTCTGCTTCTTCGGGCGAGATGTCCACGCCTTTGCCGCGCAATACCTCCACAGCCTCCGTCATCAGATGCAAGGCGCCGAGGGCATGGTGAAAGCGCGTGTGCAGCGCGCCGGGATATACATAATGCGCCAGGCTCATTTGCTTGATGCGGCGCAGGCGTTGAAACCACGGGTGTTCGGCCAACTGAAAAAGCAAGCCGTACGGCACGTTGATGAATCCATATACAGGATCGTTGAGAATTTTTCCTTTCACCATCTGCCTTTGATTTGGGTGCAAAGTTGCGGAAAAATGGGAACAAAACAGCGGGCGCTCTGTTGCATCTCCCAAAATCAGATCAATATGTTCGGACTGTTCAAAAAAGACCCTGTAAAGGAATGGCAAAAGCAATATCGCGAACTGATGGAAGAGGCGATGCACATACAGCGCAGCGGTGATTTGCGGGCTTATGCGGCCAAAATTGAAGAAGCTGAGGCGGTGGCAAAGAAAATAGAAGAGGCTGCTGCCGGGAAAAAGGAATGATGAGGGAGGGGGATTAAACCCCTGCAACACGCAACCCGCTGAAAAACAGCCGGAAATTCGCCCTGCCTCGTCCACCTCTCCTGCCTCTTTGAAAAAAAATGTTCCAAAAAAATACTGTTTATCAAGGAGTTATAAAAAATAGAGAAAGAAATTTTTCCCCATGTCTTGTTTAATCAAAAAGCTGCATTTACCTTTGCACTCGCTTTTGAAAAGCGGTTTTAAAAAAGAATTCAAAAACAACTGAACGTGAATACATTAAGTTATCGCACGGAGACGCCCAACCCGGCAGAAGTGGACCGCAAATGGTTCGTAATTGACGCCGACGGAGAGATTGTAGGCCGTCTCAGCACCAAGATCGCCCACGTTTTGCGGGGCAAACACAAACCGAGCTACGCCACCAACGTGGATGTCGGCGACTTCGTCATCGTGATCAACGCAGACAAAATGCGTTTCACCGGCAATAAGGTCAACGACAAGGTTTACACCACCTATTCGGGCTATCCCGGCGGACAGCGCAAGACCACTGCTGCTGAAATGCTCGTCAAAAAGCCGCACGAAGTCATTGAGCACGCTGTAAAAGGCATGTTGCCCAAGACGAAACTGGGCCGCGCGATGTTCAAAAAACTTTTTGTCTATGCCGGCGCCGAGCACCCGCATCAGGCTCAAAAACCGGAACCATTCAACTTCTAAAAAATACGCACAGCGATTTATATGGAAATGATCAATGCAATAGGGAGGAGAAAATCTTCTGTAGCGCGGGTATATCTCAGCAAAGGCGACGGCAAGATCCTCATCAACGGGAAAGATTATAAAGCCTACTTCCCGCAAACACACGTTCAGGCCAACATCACGCAGCCGTTCGCTACTGCCGCCATCGAAAACGGCATTTACGACCTCAACGTCAACGTCAAAGGCGGTGGCTTCAAAGGTCAGTCGGAGGCAGTTCGTATGGGAATTTCACGCGCGCTTATCAAGCTCAACGAGGACTTCCGCAAGCCGCTGAAGGAGCAAAAATTGCTCACTCGCGACGCTCGCGAAGTAGAACGCAAGAAGTACGGCAAGCCCAAGGCACGCAAGAGCTTCCAGTTCAGCAAGCGTTAATGCTTTTTTCTTCCTCATTCAAAATTTTCTCAATACAGGACAATGGAAAAACCTACCTATAAAGACTTGTTGGATGCGGGCGTTCACTTCGGCCACCTGCGCAAAAAGTGGAATCCTAAAATGTCTCCGTATATCTTTACTGAGCGCAAAGGCATTCACATCATTGATCTCAATCGCACCCTCGACTCCATGGAGCGCGCCGCCGCTGCTATGCGTCAAATTGCTAAGTCGGGCCGCAAAGTGCTCTTCGTAGCTACCAAAAAACAAGCTCGCGACATCGTAGCCAGTGCTGCCCGCAGCGTGGAGATGCCTTATGTGACCGAGCGTTGGTTGGGTGGCATGATGACCAACTTCGCCACGATCCGCCGCTCCATCAAAAAGATGAACAACATTGACCGCATGTTGTCCGACGGCACCTTGGCCAGCGTTACCAAAAAGGAAAAACTGACGCTGACCCGCGAGCGCAACAAACTCGAAAAAGTACTCGGCGGTATTGCCAATCTCACGCGCCTGCCTGCTGCCGTTTTTGTGGTGGACATCGAGCATGAGAACATTGCAGTAGCTGAAGCGCACCGCCTCGGCATCCGCACTTTCGGCATCGTGGACACCAACTCCAATCCGAACGATGTGGACTTCGCCATTCCGGGCAACGACGACGCTTCCAAATCCATCGCTATCATCACCAACTATATGGTGAATGCCATCCGCCAGGGTTTGGACGAGCGCAAGCAAGCCAAGCCGGAGAAAGACGGCGTAGCTGAAGAAGCCTGATTTCGAGGCGTTTGTGTCAAGATATAAGGCAGCGGACTGAGATTGCAGGAAAATTTTACCGATCTGCCATTTTATCACTTTTTAATCAAAATATCAAATGAGTGCAATATCTGCAGGCGATGTAAAACAACTGCGCGAAATGACCGGCGCAGGTATGATGGACTGCAAAGCCGCCCTCTCTGAAGCGGAAGGCGATTTTGATAAAGCCATTGAAATTCTTCGTAAAAAAGGCCAGAAACTCTCTGTGAAGCGCGCCGACCGCGAAGCTACCGAGGGTGCTGTCATAGCCATCGTTTCCAACGACCACAAGCGGGGCGTGGTTATCAAACTCAGCTCTGAAACCGACTTCGTGGCCAAAAACGAAAATTTCGTAAATCTGGCCCGTCAGTTTGCCGACATCGCTCTGGCGAACTTCCCGGCTACACTGGCAGACCTGCTGGCGCTGCCTTACGAAAACATCACCGTAGGCGACAAAGTGACCGAGCAACTCGGCGTTATCGGCGAAAAAATCGAGTTGGCTGCTTACGAGCGCCTCGAAGCCGAAATGGTAGCGCCTTATATCCACATGGGCAACAAAGCCGGTGTTTTGGTGGGCTTCAGCAAAGCCGCTCCCGATCACTTTGAGGCATTGCGCTCAGTGGCCATGCAGGTAGCTGCTATGAAACCGGTAGCTGTTGACCGCGACGATGTTCCGCAATCTGTGATTGACAAAGAAATCGAAATCCGCACCGACATTGCGCTCAACGACCCGCGCAACGCCGGCAAACCGCGCGAACTGCTCGAAAAAATCGCTCAGGGCAGCCTCAACAAGTTCTTCCAGGAAGTTACCCTCATCAATCAGGACTTCGTGAAGGACGGCTCCAAAAAAGTGGGCGAGTACGTCAAGAGTTTAGATAAAGACCTGGCCGTGACGGCGTTCAAACACGTCACCCTCGGCTGATACCAATTTTGTTCCGAAAGGCGAATTAGACTTCTAATTCGCCTTTTTTTTGACCTTTATTTTCCTATTCCTTTCTTATGACCTTGAAATACAAGCGCATCCTCCTCAAGCTCAGCGGCGAATCGCTCATGGGAGATCAAAAATTCGGCATTTCCGCCGATATGCTCAAACATTACGCTCAGCAGATCAAAATTTTGGTGGATCTGGGCGTGGAAGTGGCGGTCGTGATTGGCGGCGGCAATATTTTCAGAGGCTTGCAAGCGGCGGCTTCCGGCATTGACCGGGTGCAGGGCGACTACATGGGCATGATGGCTACTGTCATCAACGGCATGGCCATTCAGAGCGCATTGGAAACGGCAGGCATTTATACCCGCCTCATTTCTGCTATTGAAATGAAGCAGATTGCCGAGCCGTACATCCGCCGCAGAGCCAATCGCCATTTGGAAAAAGGCCGGGTCGTTATTTTTGCTTCCGGCACCGGCAGCCCTTATTTTACTACCGATTCGGCGGCTGCACTGCGCGCCAATGAGATCAACGCAGACGTCATTCTCAAAGGTACCCGCGTGGATGGCATTTACACAGCCGACCCCGAAAAAGACCCCAACGCTGTTAAATTCGACACCATCAGCTTTGCTAAAGTCATCAGTCTGGGCCTCAGCGTGATGGACATGACGGCCTTTACTTTGTGCCAGGAAAACAACCGGCCTATCATCGTTTTCGACATCAACGACCCTGATAATTTGCGCCGCATCGTACTGGGCGAGCAGGTGGGAACATTAGTGGAAGGGTAATCTGCCTTTGGGGGCTCATCTGCTTCGCTGTAATCTGCCTTCGGCGGTTTATTATAAGTAATCTGCTTCGCAGTTCATCTTGCCAACTGAGAGGGGAGAATCGTTTTGGCATGTTTTGCAATTTATCTTGCTAAAACAGCCCCATTCATTATGTGTGGTAACAATGTGAGGTAAGAGAGATTTTATCTAACTTCGCCTCCCGAAACGGGTTATCCGCCGCCCTATATCGGGCCAAAACCCAGCAATACAAAGACCATGAAAACCGCTTTTCGTCTGTTTTTCCTTCTCTTTTTGTGCCCGTTTGTGGCCGATGCTCAGGTTTATACCGATCCTTATTTCCCGCGAGCCGATCAGCCTGTGACCATCTATTTTGATGCCACGCAGGGTACCGGCGGTTTGGCCAATTGCAACTGCAACGTCTATCTGCACACCGGCCTCATCACTTCAGCAAGTACTTCGCCCAGCGACTGGAAACATGTGGTAACGACTTGGGGGTCGGCCAATGCTGCCTGGCAAATGACCCCTGTGCCGGGGCAGCCCAATTTGTACAGTTTTACCATTACACCCTCTATACGAACATATTATGGAGCGCCCATTACCACGACCATTCTGAAAATGGCCTTCGTGTTCAGAAACGCAAGCGGCACATTGCAGGGCAAAGGCCCCGGTGGCTCCGATATTTTTTACGATGTTTATCCGGCCAACCTGCCTTTCACGGGTTTGTTGTTGGAGCCGGCCGAACGCAGCATCGTCACGACAGCCGGACAGAATATTTCGTTGCGCTATGTAACTTCAGAGTCGTCTAATATTCAGTTGTTGGACAACGGCAACCTCGTAACGCAGGTGACCGGCACAGAATTGGACTGGACGCTGACGGCAAGCTCCGGCGAGCACTTGATTGAAGTAGTGGCTGACAATGGTACAACGGAGATACGGGAAGCCTTTGGTTATGCAGTGTTTGAATCGCAGCCGGCTCTTGATCCTCCTGCCGGCACCCGCCCCGGCATTACCTACATGGGCGATACGGCCGTTCGATTGCGATTGTACGCGCCCAATAAACAATATGCCTTTGTAGTAGGCGATTTTAACGGCTGGGCGCCCCGCCAAATGCACCGCAGCGCTGACGGTAATACCTATTGGATAGATGTCACTGGGCTTCATCCCGGCAGTTTTTATGCTTTTCAGTACATCGTCAGCGGCAATATCCGCATTGCCGACCCACACAGCACATTGGTACTCGATCCGGCGCACGACCCCTGGATTTCAGCTTCTACCTGGCCCGGATTGCCGGCCTATCCCACCGGCAGAGCATCGGGCATTACCTCGCTGATACAGCCCGGCGCACCGCAATACGATTGGCAAACAGAGAATTTTCAGCGCCCGGCCAAGTCGAAATTGGTTATATACGAGTTGCTTATCCGCGATTTCCTCGGCACGCGCAATTACAATACGCTGATTGACACCTTAGACTATTTGGATCGCCTCGGCGTGAACGTCATCGAGTTGATGCCGGTCAATGAATTTGAAGGCAACAGCTCCTGGGGCTACAACCCGTCGTTCCATGGCGCCTTGGATAAGTATTATGGCACACCCAATGATTTCAAGCGTTTTGTGGACGCCTGTCATGCACGCGGCATCGCGGTCGTTTTGGATGTGGTGTACAACCATGCTTTCGGCCAAAGCCCGCTTTCGCAATTATATTGGGACGCAGCCAACAACCGTCCCGCAGCCAACAATCCCTGGCTGAATCCCATAGCGCGGCACCCGTTCAACGTGGGCTACGACTTCAACCACGCGGCGCAGGCCACGAAAGACTACATCACGCAGGTGATGCAATACTGGCTGACCGAGTACCGCATCGACGGCTTCCGTTTCGACTTGTCCAAAGGGTTTACCCAGACCAACAGCGGCAGCAACGTGAGCACCTGGAGCGCTTATGATGCTTCCCGAATCACGATTCTGAAATACTATGCAGATCGCGTGTGGGAAACCACGCCGGGGGCTTATGTCATACTGGAGCACTTTGCCGACAACACGGAGGAGCGCGAATTGGCCAACTACGGCATGATGCTTTGGGGTAACCTGAACCATGAGTACAACGAGGCCAGCATGGGTTTTACTTCCAATTTCAGTTGGGCCTCCCACCTGGCGCGGGGCTGGAATCAGCCGCACGTCATCGCTTACGCGGAAAGCCACGACGAGGAGCGATTGATGTATAAAAACCTGCAATTCGGCAATATGTCGGCCAATCACAATGCACGTCAGTTGCGCACCTCCCTGCGTCGGATGGAAATGACATCTGCCTTCCTGTATGCCATACCCGGCCCCAAAATGCTGTGGCAATTCGGCGAAGTAGGGTATGATTTTTCCATCTTTACCTGTGAAAACGGCACGGTACAATCGGGCAACGACGGCTGCAAACTCTCGCCCAAACCCGTTCGTTGGGATTACTACAACAACGCAGACCGCCGCCGCCTTTTTGACGTAACCAGCGCGCTCATTCATCTGAAAAAGAACTATGATGCCTTCAGTACCAACAATTTCAGCCTCAATGTCGCCAATCCCAATAAGACCATCCACCTCCTGCACCCGACGATGAACGTGGCGGTGCAAGGTAATTTTGACGTGCAATCGCGCAATATTGTCAACCCATTTCCCAACATCGGCTGGTGGTATGAGTATTTTACAGGTGACAGCCTCTTGGTAGCCAGCACCCTGACGCCACTCAGTTTTTACCCCGGCGAGTACCGTCTTTATACTACGGTGAAGTTGCCGCCGCCGCCAACGGGTTATGTGACCTCGGCGTCGGAAGTGGTGCAAAATGTCTTCGGCCTTACCTTGATGCCCAATCCGAGTCCGGGTGGCTGGGGGCAGGCATTCTTCGCCATCGAGCGGGGCGGAGAGGCAGCTATTGTCGTGTCGGATATGTTGGGCAGGACCGTCAAAACCTTGTATGGCGGGCGGCTTGAAGCAGGCGAACACCAGTTTGAGCTTCCGCAGGGCTTGCCGGCGGGCGCTTATTTGGTGCGCTTGCAGGTGGGCCACCAGATAGAAGTGCAGAAGTGGATGGTGCAGTGATAAAATGGCTGTTCGTCATCGTGGCGGCAGGGGCTGTTTTGTGGGGGCTTTGGAAATACGGCAGGAGTCTGTTGACGCCATTGCGGCCCCTGAAACGCAGTGTCGAAACAGTGGACTCGGTGCTGCACAAGGTACAGCCCGGCGCTATGTCGAGGCTGAAACCGTATTTGGAACGGGCAGGTTTTGAGGAATTGCCGTCTGAACTGGTCTTGGTCGGATTAAAGGAGGAGCGGCAATTGGAGGTCTATGCCCGCAAAGCCGGTAATTTTGTACTGCTGAAATCCTATCCATTTACGGCGTTCAGCGGCCGGCTGGGGCCGAAGCTCAAAGAGGGCGACCGGCAAATCCCGGAAGGCATTTACAAAATAGAATATCTGAACCCCAACAGCGCCTACTATTTGTCTATGAAAGTCAGCTATCCCAATGCTTTCGACCTGCAAAAGAGCCGCTTCACCGATCCCAAAGAACTGGGCGGAGATATTTTTATACATGGCAAGGCGGTCACCATCGGCTGCATACCGGTGGGCGACCCGGCCATAGAGGAGTTGTTTTTGCTGGTGGGAAAAGCGATGGAACGGGAGGTGAAAGTCATCATCAGCCCCAGAGACTTCAGGGTGAACGCTGAATTTCCTGAAATCGAGGGCATTGACTGGGAACATGAATTGTATGAAAATGTGCGGAAGGAGTTGGCGTTGTTGAAACGCTAACTCCTGTCCAATATCTCCAAACACTCCCGCAGCCCTTCCCGCCAATGCGGAATTGCCTGTCCGAAAGCTGTTTTCCATTTCGTTTTGTTCAGGACGCTGTACGGCGGGCGTTGAGCCGGCGTGGGGTAATCTTTGGTTTCGATGGGCAACACGGCGCAGGGCAGACTGCTCATTTCAAACACGGCCAAAGCGAAATCGTACCAGCTCGCCACACCCTCATTGCTGAAGTGGTAAACGCCCCGCAATAAATCCCGGTTTACGGCTCCTGACTCCGCAGAGGCGATGGCAGTCAAAAGTGCCCGGGCTAAATGCCGGGCATAAGTAGGCGTGCCGATCTGATCGAAGACGACGCGCAATTCGGGGCGTTCCCGGCCCAAGCGGAGCATGGTTTTGACAAAATTGTGGCCGAAAGACGAAAACACCCAGGAAGTGCGTACCACCATCGCGCCTTCGGAGTGAAAACGCAGCACCGCCTCATCGCCGGCACATTTGCTGAAAGCGTAAGCACTTTTCGGCTCTACCGGATCATCCTCCAGCAAAGGGCGGTTCAGTCCATTGTGATAAACATAATCTGTTGAAAGTTGAATGAGCCTGGTTTGGTTTTCCTTGCAGGCGCAAGCCAGCAAGTATGGGCCTATCATATTCGCCAAGGCAGTTTTTTTCCGTTCGGTTTGGGCCTTGTCCACTGCTGTGTAAGCTGCTGCGTTGATGCAATAATCAAACTTGCGCGATGCAAACATGCGTTGTATATCGTCGTGTGAAGAGATATTCAACTGTTGAGAGTCGGCAAAAACGAAGTCGAAATCGGGGAATTGCGGCGCGACGGCTGCCAGTTCCATCCCAATCTGTCCGACTGCGCCCGTCACGAGAATGCTAATTTTGCTCATACGGCAGGCCCCAGTACATTTGTAAAAAACGCGGCACGCTGGAGTTGATGAACCACGAGGGCGAATTGCTGAGTATGGCTATGCCGATGTCTTCAGAGGGGATAAACGCAATTTCGGAGCGGAAGCCGTTGACGTAGCCGCCGTGAAAGATGACCCGGCGTTCGTTGCTCACAATGCCCCGCCAGCCCAGCCCATACCAGGCTTCGAGGGCCTCCGGGTAGGCGCGGTGATTGCCTTCGGCGAGCGGCACGCTCACCTGTTTGTTGAACAATTCGTTGAGCGCCTCTTTGTTCATAACATCCGGGCGATGCCCCAGCAGGAAACGCAGCCACTCTCCCATGTCGGAAATACTGGCATTGACGCCGGCGGCAGGCATCACTTCGTAATAATTGGGCAACACCTTTACGCGCTTATATTGCTCGTTTTCAATGCGATGCGGCCAGGCTACATTAAAAGTATCGAGGAGAAAATTGTTGTAGCCCGCTCCAGCATTGGTCATGCGAAGGGGCAGGAAAATGCGCTGGTACAGCAATTCTTCAAAGCGTTTACCTGTGGTCTGTTCTGCAATATCGCCAATAAGGCTATAAGTGACGTTTTGGTAATTGTAATATTTGCCCAGCGGGTGCGTAGGTTTTACCTCTCGCAGCCGGTAGCGCGCGGAGGCATAAGATTCGTCGCGCTCAATGAGGTTGGAGAAGGTTTGGCGGGGCAGTCCGGTGGTATGGCTCAGCACATGGCGCACAGAAAGCGAATCGGTATAGCTTTGGCGATACATGCTGAAATCGGACACATATTGTTTCACGGGGTCGTCCCATTCAAAATAGCCGTCCTGCACCAGCATTCCGGCCAACACGGAGGCAAATCCTTTAGATAATGAAGCCAGCCGGAACAAGGTATTCACATTGACGGAGTCGGTAGTGTTGGCTGTTCGCACGCCATAGCATTGTTTAAAAATGACTCTGCCGTCTTTGACAATGACAACTGCCGTGCCGGGAAACTGCTCGCGCTGAAGGCTTTCGCGCACAAAAGCATCGTATTGGTTGACCAATTGGGAAGTAGCTTCATCCAATACCGGAGCCGTCATCTCTTCTTCGGCAATGCGCGGCTTGTTGCCTGCCTGGAATCGAGTGAACGATACGGTAGTCAGTAATAATACCAAAAAGCCGAGCAACGAATATCCTTTTTGCATAAAGTAAGGGTGTGGCTGTTTCACAGAGGGAAGCAAAGATAAAAGGTTTTTGGAAAAACCATCAGCGCGGGGTAGTAATTTATGAACCGAACCTTGCAAGACAGTCGTAAACGCCCCGCCCCGCTCGCGCGAGATTCCATCTCGTGCGCACTATCTTGCGGGTTCCACCCGCTTACAAAAAAACAAAAAACTAAAACAGGTGCTGCTTTCAGACGCTGAAAGTCGCGAATGCTCATCATCTTTTCTCCCTCTCGGTAGATGATGACTCTGTCTTCCCACTTTTTACCACAAAATGGAGCGCCATACCGTAAAAAGCCGGCAACATTTTGCTGTTTTTACTCTTAAAATACACCCAAAAAGGTGATAAAATAGAACTGCTAAAGTGATTGTTTTTCCAATTGTCTGCTTTGCAGTGCATTGTGGAAAATTTTTTTTGAAAAAAAAGTGGTAAAAAGTGGTAAAGTGTGTTTCAATCCCTTAACTTTGAACCCGAAAAGAAATAAAACGCGATTTTATGAACTTGATGGGCGAATACGAATGCAGAATTGACCCGAAAGGGCGCCTGCGTTTGCCGTCCGATCTGCTCGCTCAGATCGGAGAGCGGGAGGGCCTGTCTTTTGTCATGAATCGCGGGTTTGAGAACTGCCTGACGCTGTATCCCAAGCAAGTGTGGGACCGCATCAACAATGAAGTCAACAGTCTCAATCAGTTCGTGAAAAAAAACCGCGAGTTTGCCCGCTACTTCCTTCGGGGCGCCACCCCGCTCGAATTAGACGCAGCCGATCGCATCCTCCTGCCGAAAAGACTGCAGGAATGGGCCGGGATAGACAAAGACGTTGTGCTTTCCGCTATCAACGACCGCATTGAAATCTGGTCGAAAGACCAATACGATCAACTGCTTGGCGAAGAACCGGACGATTTTTCCGATCTGGCTGAGGAAGTATTGGGCAATGTCCGCCCCGACGACGAATGACGCCCTACCATCAGCCCGTCATGGCCGCCGAGTGTATCGAAGCGCTGGCCATTCAGCCTGCCGGCGTGTATGTGGACGTCACATTTGGCGGAGGTGGTCACAGTCGCCTGATTTTGGAGGCCTTAGGCGCTGAAGGGCGTCTTTTTGGTTTCGATCAGGACCCGGACGCAGTGCAAAATGTACCTGCCGATCCGCGCTTTGTACTGGTGCAGCAGAATTTTCGCTTTCTCAAGCGTTTTCTCAAACTGCACGGAATCAAGGAAGTGGATGGTATTTTGGCAGATTTGGGAGTTTCTTCACACCAATTGGATGAAGCCGAAAGAGGTTTCTCCTACCGTTTTGAAGCCGCTTTGGACATGCGCATGAATCAAGCCGATGAATGCAGTGCAGCCACCGTGCTGAATTTCGCTTCCGCCGACACGCTGCAACGCATTTTCAGTATGTACGGCGAGGTTCGGAATTCCAAAACACTGGCCGAACACATTGTCTCGGCGCGCCAAACCCGACCGCTGCAAACCATCGGCGATTTGTTGGGGGTATTGGAGCCGCTCATCCGGGGCAACCGCCTGCGTTATCTCTCACAAGTGTTTCAGGCACTGCGTATTGAGGTGAACGACGAAATGGGCGCACTGGCCGATATGTTCTCTCAGGCGTATGAAATACTCAAGCCGGGAGGGCGCTTGGTGGTGCTTTCTTACCATTCTATCGAAGATCGGGTGGTGAAGAATTTCCTCAAAACCGGCAATGCCGACGGAGAAGTGCAGAAGGACTTCTATGGCAATATTTTCAGGCCGTACTCTTTTCCTGACAGCAAAATGTCGCAGCCTTCGGAGGAGGAGATACGTCGCAATCCAAGATCGAGAAGCGCAAAGTTGAGGGTGGGGGAGAAGCGGTAGGCGAGTAGCCGCGCTGTGGCGCGGGGTAGGCAGTATGCGGCGCGGAACCTTGAACACGGAACAAGAAACAATAGATAACATGGCAAAACCAAAAGGCATCGGATACTATGTGAGCTTTGGATTTCTCAACTCCAATCTCATTCTCGGCAACCTCAAGCTGCTGGGATTCTTGTCTTTGTTGGCCATCATATACATCGCCAATGCGCACTATGCAGAACGCAATGTGCGGCGCATTCAGATTTTGCAAAAAGAGATTCACGAATTGCGCTGGCGCTACACTTCCATACAAGCCGAGGTCATGTACAACAGCAGACAATCGGCCATGTCGGAACAACTGAGAGAACAAGGCTTGCGCCCGTTGCGGGATCAGCCGAAAAAAATAGTCATTGATCCTTGAGAAGGAAATGGGAAACGCACACCAACATACTATTGACTACGCGACATCGCCGGTCTACCTCCGGCTTGAGTCGTTTTTAACCCGAACGATATGAATATCAAGAACGAAGTACTGTATCGGGTGTATTTTATCCTGTTCATAGCAGTCATTCCGGCTGCCCTGGCACTTATTTACAAAACCGCATACATCAGCTATGCAGAAGGCGACTTTTGGAGAAAAAAAGGGGAAACACTTTACATTGAATCCAGATCCATCGAAGCAGATCGTGGCAATATCTTAGCCTCCAACGGCGATTTGTTGGCCACTTCTATACCATTTTTTGATCTGTTTTTTGATCCTAACTCGACCGGCATGTCGGAGGAGGATTTTAATAAAAATATTGACTCCTTATCCTACATGCTGGCCACTTATGTGGACAACAGCTACACTCCCGGCGGGTACAAAACCTACCTTGCCGAGAAGCGCAAGAGCGGTTCCCGTTATGTGGTGATTAAGAAGAAAGCCTCCTTTGAAGAAAAGCGCTTCATCGAGTCTTTCCCTTTGTTCAATCTGGGGCAAATGCGGGGCGGATTCATCGTGTCTCAACGCAACGAGCGTGTGCGGCCTTTCGGTATGTTGGCACAGCGCACCGTGGGTTATGTACGCGACGGCGCCAAACCGGTGGGTTTGGAGGCCGTTTATGACAACATTCTCGGCGGCCGTCCGGGGCGTCAGGCGATGGTGTGTGTGGATAAAGTGAAGGATATCTGGCTGCCTGTCAATGCGTTGACGGAAGTGGAGCCTAAGCGGGGCGACGATGTCAAAACTACGCTGGACGTCAATATACAAGATGTGACGCAGGAGGCCCTGATGCGCGCCATGAACTACCACAACGCCGAATGGGGCACTGCCGTAGTAATGGAGGTAAAAACCGGCGCCATCAAAGCCATTGCCAACCTCGGACGCACAGAGGAAGGTTGGTGGGAAACGTTCAACCATGCAGTGGGAACGGCCATCGAACCCGGCTCTACGTTCAAATTGGCCACCATGATGTCCATGATGGAAGACGGCTTTATCAAATTGGAAGACTCGGTTTCTATCGAAAAGGGGCGCACCAAATTTTACAACGATGAAATGGTGGATTCCTCTCCGTTCAGCGCTACGTTGGACACCATCACCATCCAACGCGCCTTCGAGATTTCTTCCAACGTAGGTATGGCCAAGCTGGCTCAGCAATATTATGGCAAAAAAGAGCGCATCAACAAAAATCAAGGCGCCGCCCGCTTTATTGAGCACCTGAAAGATTTTCACCTGCATTTGCCCACCGGCGTTGAGGTGGCAGGCGAAGGCGTGCCTTATATCAAGGAGGCTTACAGCAGCGCACACGAATGGAGCGGAACGACTCTGCCCTGGATGGCTATTGGTTACGAATTGAAAATCACGCCTTTACAATTGCTCACGTTCTTTAATGCAGTGGCCAACGACGGCGAAATGGTGAAACCGTATTTGGTGGCTGAAATACAAAGAGATGGGGCAACGGTACAAACTTTTAAGCCTACAGTGGTAGATCGCCAGATCGCTTCCAAAAATACCATTCGCCAGGCCAAGATGTTGCTGGAAGGTGTAGTAGAACGCGGTACGGCAGAAAAACTCCGCCACCCAGACACGCTCTACCGCTTTGCCGGCAAAACCGGTACGGCGCAGATCGGCTACCGCAAAGTATCGAACAGAACCACGCTCATCAGAGGGTATCAGGCTTCGTTCGTAGGTTACTTCCCGGCGGAGAACCCGGTATATACCTGCATCGTGATCATCAACAATCCCAAAGCCAATGGCTTCTACGGCAGCGATGTGGCAGGGCCGGTCTTCAGGGAAATTGCAGACTATTGCTATGTGACGGCTACATCGGCGCACAAAGCGCTCAATACAGACTCAAAACCGGTACTGGCCGCTAAGCAATTGCCCAACAACAACATGGGATTCACGCCCGACATGAGCTACCTGATCGAAACGCTGGAACTGCCGCATTTCGGAAGTCCAAAAACAGATTGGAGCGTGTTGCGCGTGCGTTCGGACAGCTTGGTGTGGGAAGACCGCACCATTGCCGAAAATGTGGTGCCCAACGTGACGGGCATGGGCCTGCGCGACGCCCTTTACATCCTGGAAAACAGAGGATTAAAAGCGGCCGTCAACGGTTTTGGAAAAGTAACGCGGCAGTCCATCCGGCCCGGTACGCGGGCCAGAGGGCAAACCGTACAATTGTATTTAAATTAAAACTGCTGCCGACATGAAGTTGCCGGAATTGCTCCAAGCCATCGAACCTGTTCGCACAACAGGAAGCCTCGACCGCGAGATCGGTTCGGTGGTATTCGATTCGCGCAAAGCTGCCCCCGGTAGTTTGTTTGTGGCAGTAAAAGGCCTCCATAACGATGGACACGCCTACCTTGACAAGGTTGTACAAAACGGTGTAAAAGCAGTGGTGGTGCAAGACTGGCCCGATCTTCAAGAAGAGGGTGTCGCCTACATTCAGGTGGCCGATTCTGCTGCTGCATTGGGCAGGCTGGCGGCTCATTTTTATGGAAATCCCTCGCGGCAATTGCGCTTGGTGGGCGTCACCGGCACCAACGGAAAAACCACGACCGCCACTTTATTGCACGGGCTGGGACTTCAGTTGGGATACAAATGCGGTCTCATTTCCACCATTGAAAACAAAATCGGCGATGCAGTACTGCCTTCGCAATACACCACGCCCGATGCCGTAGCCATCAATGCGCTGCTGGCCGAAATGGTAGCACAAGGCTGCGCTTTTGCTTTTATGGAGGTGAGTTCGCACGCGTTGGAGCAGAAGCGGGTGGAAGGTTTGCAGTTTGCAGGGGCTATGTTTACCAACATCACCCACGATCATTTGGACTACCACAAGACCTTCGACAACTACATCCGCGCCAAAAAACTGCTCTTTGACGGATTGGGTAAGGATACCTTTGCATTGGTCAACGTGGACGACCGTCGCGGCATGGTGATGGTGCAAAACACCAAAGCGAAAGTCTGGCGCTATGCCCTGCGCAGCATGGCCGATTTCAAAGCCAAAATTCTGGAGAACACCCTCGAAGGGCTGCATCTGGAACTCGACGGTTTTGATTTTTACGGTCGCTTGGTCGGAGAGTTCAATGCCTACAATCTCTTAGCCGTGTATGCTGCTGCAGTGCTGTTGGGGCACGACAAATCGGAGGTGCTCACCGCGCTCAGCCGAATGCAGGCTGCCGAAGGTCGTTTCGATCTCGTCAGTTCCCGCGAACGGGGCATCACCGCCGTAGTGGATTATGCGCACACCCCCGACGCACTCGAAAAAGTGCTGGAAACGCTGACCAAACTGCGCGGCGCGGGGCGCATCATCACAGTGACCGGCGCCGGCGGCGACCGCGACAAGGCCAAACGGCCCGTGATGGCCAAAACGGCCTGCGACTGGAGCGCTCAGGTGATTCTCACTTCCGACAATCCGCGTTCGGAAAAACCGGAAGACATCCTCGCCGACATGCAGCAGGGCGTACCCATTACCGCCGCCGCCAAGGTGCTCACCATCACCGATAGACGGCAGGCCATTCGCACCGCTTGTGCCATCGCCCAACCCGGAGACATCATTTTGGTAGCCGGCAAAGGCCACGAAAAATACCAGGAAATTCAAGGGGTAAAGTACCCTTTCGACGATAAAGAAGAACTGCGCATTGCTCTCGAAATCCGAAATCCGAAATCAGGAATCAGGAATCAGGAATCCGAAAGCTAAAAAAACAACGTATGCTCATCAACCTCATAGAATGGCTGCAAAAGCTGTTCGGTGACATACCCGGAGCGGGATTGTTTCAATACATCACGTTTCGTGCCGGATTGGCGGTCATCCTCTCGCTCATCATTTCGATGTTGTTCGGAGGCCGCATCATCCGTTTTTTGAGGCAGTTGCAGATCGGCGAAACAGTTCGCGATCTTGGCCTCGACGGCCAGAAACAAAAGGAGGGTACGCCTACGATGGGCGGCCTCATCATCATCATGGCCATATTGATTCCCAGCCTGTTGGTGGCCAAATTGGACAATGTTTACATCATTCTGATGATCATTTCCACGATTTGGATGGCTGTGATCGGGTTTGTGGACGACTATATCAAAGTCTTTCTCAAAAACAAAGAAGGCTTGTCGGGCAAGTTCAAAATCCTGGGCCAGGTAGGTTTGGGCCTCATCATCGGCATCACCATGATGATGAGCGACGACGTGACCGTGCGCATGGATACAGAAACCGCCGAGCACATCGGATTCAGCGAAAGCCAGATGGTGCAAGGCCCGTTTTACATCGGCGAAGGCAATACGGTAGCGGAAAAGGCCGACTACAAAGCCAGCCTCACCAATGTGCCCTTTCTGAAAGGCAACCGATTTGACTACGCCTGGGTGCTGCCGATGGAGGAGAGCAAAGCCGAGCGCTGGGTATGGCTGTTGGTAATACCGTTGGTCATTTTCATCGTCACGGCGGTATCCAACGCGGCCAATCTCACCGACGGCATAGACGGGCTGGCAACGGGCGTATCGGGCATCATTGCGCTCACGCTGGGCGTTTTTGCGTATGTGTCGGGCAATGCCATTGCGGCCAATTATCTCGACATCCTGCACCTGCCCGGCACCGGCGAGTTGGTGATTTTCGCGGCTTGCGTGGTAGGCGCCTGCATCGGATTTCTGTGGTACAATGCCTTTCCGGCACAAGTATTCATGGGCGATACCGGCAGCCTCACATTGGGCGGCATCATTGCAGCGTTGGCCATTGTGTTGCGCAAAGAACTGCTCATTCCTCTGCTGTGCGGCATCTTTGTGGTGGAAAATCTCTCCGTGATGTTGCAGGTAGCTTATTTCAAATACACCAAAAAGAAGTACGGCGAAGGCCGTCGCATTTTCAAAATGTCGCCTTTGCATCACCATTACCAGAAGCTGGGGATGCACGAGAGCAAGATTGTAACGCGCTTCTGGATTGTGGGAATTATGCTGGCGGTCATTACCGTCATCACGTTAAAGATCAGATAAGTAACGATGAAAATAGCCATTCTGGGAGCCGGAGAAAGCGGAACGGGGGCGGCCCTGCTCGCTAAAGCCAAAGGACACGAGGTATTCGTGTCTGATCTCGGTGCTATTCAGGATCACTTCAAACGTGAATTAGAGTCAGAAGGCATTGAATACGAGGAAGGTAAGCACACCTGGGAGCGCATACTGACGGCAGAGGAAGTCATCAAAAGTCCGGGCATACCCGATAAAGCGCCATTGGTGAAAGCCCTGCGCGAAAACGGCATTCCGGTCATCTCCGAAATCGAGTTCGCGGCCCGGTATTCCAACACCTTCACCATCGGCATCACCGGCAGCAACGGCAAAACCACCACCACCAACCTCACCTGGCACCTGCTGCATCAAGCGGGTTTGAAGGCAGGTTTGGGCGGTAATGTGGGCTACAGTTTTGCCCGCTTGGTTTTGGAAGGCAATTATGACTATTTCGTGTTGGAACTCAGCAGCTTCCAATTGGACGGCGTGTTGAAATTCCGCCCCGACATCGCCATGCTGCTCAACATCACCCCCGACCACCTCGACCGCTACGAGTACAAAATGGAAAATTATGTGGCGTCGAAGTTCCGTATCGCCATGAATCAGACCGAAAGCGATCTGTTCATTTTCAACGCGGATGATGCCAACATGAGCGAGTACATGTCGCGCCATGCCATTGCAGCCCGCCGCGCACCCATCGGCGAAAGCTTGATAGAGGACACGCGCATCCAAGTGGGTAACTCGGTTTTCGATATGAACGAAACGCCGTTGCAAGGCCGCCACAACTACATGAACGCCCTCTTTGCCGTGCAAACCGCTCAGGCGCTGGGCCTCAGCGAGGACGCCATCCGGGCCGGGCTGAAGAGCTTCATCAACGTGCCGCACCGCATGGAGCGCATCACCGAGATCAACGGCGTGCAGTACATCAACGACAGCAAAGCCACCAACGTGGACGCTGTTTTTTACGCCTTGGACGCCATGACTGCGCCGGTTGTGTGGATTGTGGGCGGTCAGGACAAAGGCAACGACTACGAACCGCTGCGGCAGTTGGTGCGCCAAAAGGTGCGCGCTATTGTGTGTCTGGGTGTGGACAATGCCAAAATCGTCGAGTTTTTCGGCGCCGATGTGGCCGACATTACAGAGACGAACAGCGCCGAAACGGCCGCTTATGCCGCGATGCAATTGGCCCAGCCGGGCGATGCGGTGCTCTTGTCGCCGGCCTGCGCCAGTTTCGACCTGTTTCGCAACTACGAAGACCGGGGCGATCAGTTTCGGGAGGCCGTTTTGAAAATCAAATCAGAGAAAACTACGAAATCATAACGCTATGTCATTATTGAACAGAATCAATGCCGAACTGAAGGGCGACCGGGTGATATGGGCCATCCTGGCCGTATTGTCGGTCTTTTCCATCCTGGTGGTGTACAGTTCTACCGGTACGCTGGCCTGGCGCGAGCGCGGCGGCGACACCGAGGCATACCTGTTCAAGCACACAATGATTTTGGCAATGGGCCTCGCGCTCGCTTATCTGGCTTACCTGATGCACTACCGGCGGTATGCCAAAATAGCGCCCATTTTGCTGTTGGCAGCCGTGCCCTTGTTGTTGCTCACCATCATGTTCGGCGCCGAGATCAACGATGCCCGCCGCTGGATTGTAATTCCCGGCTTGGGCTTGAGCTTCCAAACCTCCGACTTTGCCAAGCTGGCGCTCATCGTGTATGTGGCCCGCGAGATTTCGTCCAAACAAGATTACATCAAAGACTGGAAACAAGCTTTTGTGCCCATCATCGTGCCGGTGCTGATAGTTTGCGGGCTGATTGCGCCGGCCAACTTGTCCACAGCGGTACTGCTGATGGTAGTTTGTATCGGAATGATGTTCGTGGGGCGGGTATCGCTCAAATACATAGGCTTGCTGTTGTTGCTGGGGGTGGTGCTGTTTTCGGCACTCATCTTTTTGGGAGAGTTTTTTCCCAACTATATTCGGGTAGATACCTGGACTTCTCGCATCACCGATTTCATAGAAAACCCACAAGGTAGTTTTCAAATCCAGCAAGCCAAAATTGCCATTGCCAACGGAGAATGGATCGGCAACGGCCCCGGCAACAGCATACAGCGTAACTTCCTGCCTTCGCCCTACGCCGACTTCATTTACGCCGTCATCTGCGAGGAGTATGGTTTTGTAGGCGGAGCGCTCATCGTCGTTCTGTATGTGGTGCTGTTTTTCCGCGTCACGCGCTTGGTGACCAAAAGCCCCAAAGCTTTCGGCGCCATGATGGCTACCGGCCTGACGCTGCTGTTGGTCATGCAGGCTTTCGCCAATATTGCCGTATCCGTACACTTGGTGCCGGTCACGGGTTTGTCGCTGCCGATGATCAGCATGGGCGGTACTTCTACACTTTTTTCCTGTCTCGCCTTTGGGATGATCCTGAGCGTGAGCAAACACATAGAGGCGACGGCGGAGTAGGGGGCGGGGTGCCGGTTTGCAGTAGGCGGTCGGCGGTTTGCGGTTCCAACCCGAAACCTTGAACCTGAAACCTTGAACCCGAAATTTTGAATCTAAAAGAAAATGCAAACAACCAAACATACAACATCAACCAAAGCGCCGCGCATACTCATCAGCGGGGGTGGTACCGGGGGGCACGTCTTTCCGGCCATTGCCATTGCCGATGCAGTAAAAAAGCAGGCGCCGGAGGCAGAGATACTGTTTGTGGGAGCATTGGGGAAAATAGAAATGGAAAAAGTGCCGCAGGCCGGCTATCGCATAGAGGGCTTGTGGATCAGCGGGTTTCAAAGGAAACTCACTTTGCGCAACTTGCTCTTTCCCATCAAGTTGCTCAGCAGCATGTGGAAAGCGCGCCGCATTGTGCGCAGCTTCCGGCCCGATGTGGCGGTAGGCGTGGGCGGTTTTGCCAGCGGCCCCACTTTGGAAAACGCCTGTCGGATGGGCATTCCGGCCTTGGTGCAGGAGCAAAACTCGTACGCCGGCGTCACCAATCGCCTGCTGGCCAACAAAGTGCAGCGCGTGTGCGTGGCCTACGAGGGCATGGATCGCTTCTTTCCTGCCGATAAAATCGTGCTGACAGGCAATCCGGTGCGCTCCGATCTGGCCCGGCTGACGGCGACCAAAGCGGAGGCGGCGGCTCATTTTCAGTTGGATGCCGACAAACGCACGGTACTCGTATTTGGCGGAAGCCTCGGCGCTCTGGCGCTCAACGAAGCGATGGCGGCAGGCAAAGAACAGATGGCCGCGCATCCCGACGTACAGTTTCTATGGCAATGCGGCAAACTGTACATCGAGCGCTTTTCGCAATGCGAGGCGGCCCAATTGCCCAACGTGCGCGTGCTGCCTTTCGTAGATCGCATGGACCTTGCCTACGCGCTGGCCGATGTGATTGTGGGAAGAGCCGGCGCGCTCACCATCTCTGAATTGTGTTTGGTAGGAAAGCCTGCCATACTGATACCATCGCCCAACGTGGCCGAAGACCATCAGACGAAAAACGCCCAGGCTTTGGCCGATAAAGGCGCCGCTCTGATGATTCGGAACAGCGAGGCAATGGCCCGCCTGGTACCGGAAGCACTGGAACTTTTGAACGACGAAGCGCGTTGCCGCCAACTCTCCGCCAACATCCGCACTTTGGCCAAACCCAATGCTGCCGAGGAGATTGCGCGGGAGGTGCTGGGGCTGATGTGATAATGTGCTGATGTGGCAATGTGCTGATGAGCTGATTGCCAATCGAGAGGGGCTGATTGCTTTTTTTGTAAACAGTTTGTCCTTTTGGGGACTCAAACTCGCAGCTCGTGGCTCGTAACTGCCGAAATAATTAAATTGTAAAGATCAATGAATCTGAAAGACATCCATAAAATCTACTTCATCGGAATTGGCGGCATCGGCATGAGCGCTCTGGCCCGCTATTTCCATGGACGAGGCGTGGAGGTCTTTGGTTACGACAAAACAGAAACGCCGCTCACCCGCCGACTCAGCGAGGAAGGCATGAACATTCACTACCACGATGCGCCGGCCTCCATTCCGGCAGGCATTGATCTGGCTGTGTTCACGCCCGCAGTACCCGCCGATCTGGGCGAATTGCAGCATTTCCGCGACAGCGGCCTACCGCTGAAAAAACGCGCCGAGGTATTGGGCATCATCAGCCGGGGCATGAAAACCATCGCCATCGCCGGCACGCATGGCAAAACCACCACCTCCTCGCTCACCACCTGGCTCTTGCGCAGCAGCGGCATAGATTGCAGCGCGTTTCTGGGCGGCATTGTGCGCAACTTCGGTTCCAACTTCGTGGAGGGCCGCAGCGAGTGGGTAGTGGTGGAGGCCGATGAGTACGACCGCTCCTTCCTTCAACTCGATCCCGATGTGGCCGTCATCCTCTCGATGGATGCCGATCATTTGGACATTTACGGCGACCGTGAAAGCATGGTCGAGACTGGCTACAAAGCCTTTGCGGCCAAAATCAAATCCGGCGGAAGCCTTTTTGTACAGCACCGCTGGGCCGGCGAACTACCCGATGCACAAACTTTCGGTATCGAAAACGGGCAGTACCGCGCTGAAAACATCCGCGTGGAAGACGGCTTCTTCGTGTTCGATTACCTCTCCGCCGACCTTGCCATGCGCGGTTTGCGACTTGCCATGCCGGGCCGCCACAACGTAGAAAACGCCACCGCCGCCATTTCGGCCGCCCTTTGCGCCGGCGCAGACGAGGCAGGTATCCGGCGCGGATTGGAGACGTTTGGAGGCATTCAGCGCCGCTTTGAAATCCTCTTCCGCAGCGATGCAGTGGTGTATGTGGACGACTACGCGCACCATCCCTCCGAATTGGAGGCCGTCATCGGGGCAGCGAGGGAGTTCTTTCCCGGCAGGAAGCTCACAGGTGTGTTTCAGCCGCACCTCTACACCCGCACCCGCGATTTTGCAGAGGGCTTTGCACAGGCGCTCGACCGTTTGGACGAGGTGATTCTGTTGGACATCTACCCGGCGCGGGAACTGCCCATTGCCGGCGTTGACAGTCAGATGATTGCCGCCATGATGCAGCGCGCACAGGTGACGCTTTGCAGCAAAAGCGAACTGATGAACGAATTGAAAGGCCGCCACATAGAGGTATTGCTCACCCTTGGCGCCGGAGATATTGACACTTTTACAGAACCGATCCGGCAGTGGTTGAGCGCCGGAGCAAACAACTCGCAAGGCCATGAAAAGTAAAGAAGAATTGGTAGCATCCTCCAAAAAGTTCGGTTGGATAGCAGGTCTCTTACTGCTGGCCATGATCGTCCTTTCCGCCATTGGAAAAAAAGAATCCAGTCCGGCTACAGAGGTAGTTGTGGAGGTGGCGCCATTGGAGGGCGGCAAGTTGCTCATCAATGAAAAGGACGTGCTGGAGATGGTCGGCACGGTATATGGCTACACGCTGGAAGGCCGTCCGACTGGGCAGATAGACCTGCAACGCATTGAAAAAATGTTGGAAAACGATCCCTTTGTACTCAATGCCGATGTGTTTCTCAACGCCCGCAATTCCGTCAACATACGCGTACAGCAACGCGAACCGGTACTCCGCATCATAGACAACAACGCGCTGAATTACTACTTGGACAAAGACGGCGTGAAGATGCCGGTGTCGAAGCGGGCCGCGGCGCATGTGATGGTGGCAACGGGCAATATTCCGCCGCATGATCCCGGCTTTCTGGAGCGCAAACGGCACCTGCTCAAAGAGGTCTTTCTGCTTTCGCAAATGCTGCGCGAAGATGCGTTTTTCAACGCTATGATTGAGCAGATTCACGTCTCCAATCAGGGCGAGATGACCTTGGTACCCAAAATCGGAGACCAGAAAATCTTCTTCGGCAAATTGGCCGACGCCGACAAAAAGCTCGAAAAGCTGCGCATTTTTTACCAGGAAGGCATGCCCTACGAGGGCTGGCGCAAGTACAAGTCCATTGACGTGCGCTATGCCGGCCAGATAGTTTGTAAGAAACGTTAACCATTTATATTTAACCCGACGCAGGCCTCCGTCACGAACGCAAGCGTCAATTAAAAAATGCTTTGTAACATGGAAAACAAACAAAACCAATCCAACGTGGTGCTCGCCATAGACATCGGCACCACCAAAGTGTGCGCCATTGCCGGCCGCAAAAACGAGTACGGCAAAATTGAAGTCATCGGCATCAGCAAGGTGGAATCCGAGGGCGTTTTGCGCGGTGTTGTCACCAACATCGAAAAAACGGTCAACGCCATTGCCGAAGCCGTCGTGGCTGTGCGCCGCCAAACCGGCATTGACTTCCACACCGTTCATGTGGGCATTGCCGGCCAACACATCAAAAGCCTTCAGCACAGAGGCATGCTCATGCGCGACAACGATCACACCGAGATCAGCCGCCGCGACATAGACCGCCTCATCAACGATATGTACAAGCTCGTGCTGCCTCCCGGCGACAAAATCCTGCACGTCATCCCGCAGGAATACACCGTGGACAACGAGCAGGGCATCACCGACCCCATCGGCATGTCGGGCGTGCGCCTCGAAGCCAATTTCCACATCATCACCGGCCAGATTTCCGCCTCCAACAACATCCAACGCTGTGTGGAGCGCAACGGTCTTCGCGTAGCCAACATGACATTGGAGCCTATCGCTTCGGCCATGTCGGTACTCAGCGAAGAGGAAAAAGAAGCCGGCATTGCATTGGTGGACATCGGCGGCGGCACTACCGACATCACCATCTTCCACGACGGCATCATTCGACATACGGCAGTGATTCCTTTCGGCGGCAATGTCATCACCCGCGACATCAAGGAAGGCTGCAACGTGATGGTGCAACAGGCCGAAAAGCTCAAAGTGAAATTCGGTTCTGCCCTCTCTGAAGAGGTGTATGACAACCGAATCATCACCATACCCGGGCTGAAGGGGCGCGATCACAAAGAAATTTCAGAGAAAAACCTCTCGCTCATCATTCAGGCGCGCGCAGAGGAGATTTTGGACTATGTGATGTGGGAAATCAAGCGTTCAGGCTACGAGCGCAAGCTCATCGGCGGATTGGCCCTTACCGGCGGCGGCGCTTTGCTCAATCACTTCGATAAATTGGCCGAATACCACACCGGCCTCAACACGCGCATCGGCGTACCGGTGGAGCATCTGGGACATGGCTATCAGGAAGCTTTGGCCAGCCCGGTTTTTGCTACGGCCATCGGCTTGCTCATGCGCGGCATCGAAGACATGGAGCAGGGTTTGACGACGCCCGCCGCTGTGGCGGAAGTGGAAACCACGCCCGAAAGCAATGCGGTGGAAGAAACCTCCGGCGCAGGAAAATGGTACGACAACATCTTCCGCAAAACCAAAGAATGGTTTGAGGCAGAACCCGATACCGATTTCTGACGGAGGGTCAAACTCCCGAACTACTTACTGATACTTTTTTTCTCTTTCACTGACGGACACAACCAAACAGCAGGGTCCGACCAAAACACAAAACTTATGTTATTCGATCTGCCAAAAGTAGAAAGCCCGATCATAAAAGTCATCGGCGTAGGCGGCGGTGGAAGCAATGCCGTCAACCACATGTATAAGCAAGGCATCATCGGCGTTGATTTTGCCATCTGCAATACCGACTCTCAGGCCATGAATCTCAGCCCGGTGCCCACCCGCATCCACCTGGGGCCAAACCTCACCGAAGGACGCGGCGCCGGCTCGAAGCCCAACATCGGCAAATTGGCCTGCGAAGAATCCATCGAGGATGTGCGTCGCTATTTGGACAACAACTGCCGCATGCTCTTCATCACGGCGGGCATGGGTGGCGGTACCGGCACCGGCGCGGCGCCCATCATTGCCAAAACCGCTCAGGAAATGGACATCCTGACGGTGGGCATCGTCACGCTGCCTTTTACCTTTGAAGGACGCCGCCGCACCGATCAGGGCGTGGACGGCTTAGCCGAACTGAAAAAATATGTGGACACCATCATCGTGGTTTCCAACGACAAGCTCCGCCAGATTTACGGCAACCTCTCTCTGTCCGACGCCTTCTCGCAGGCCGACAACATCCTCACCACCGCCGCCAAAGGCATCGCCGAAATCATCACGGTGCCCGGCTATGTGAACGTGGACTTCGAGGACGTCAACACCGTTATGCGCAACAGCGGCGTGGCCATCATGGGTACGGCATCTGTAGGCGGCGACGACCGCGCCCGCCGCGCTGTGGACGAGGCTCTGCACTCGCCCCTGCTCGAAGACAACGACATCCGGGGCGCGCAGCACATCCTGCTCAACATCAGCTCCGGCAGCCGCGAGGTGACGATGGACGAAATCTTCGAAATCACCGAGTTCGTTCAGGAAGAAGCCGGCTATGGCACCGACCTCATCTGGGGTAATTGCTACGACGAAACGCTGGGCGACAAACTCAGCGTCACCGTCATAGCTACGGGCTTCAACCATGCGCCCAAAAACGCGGCCCGCAAAACGCAGGTTTCCGACAAAATCGTCATCTCTTTGGACGACGACGACCGGACGCCGCCCGCTGCACAGCCCAACAAAACGCTGCGCGACATCGGCTTGGACGACAGCTCGATCAGCCCTTCCGTGGGCCGTACCATCGAGTTTGACGACCTGCGCCCCAATCGCAACCCGCGTCCGGGAGGCCAACAGGAGCCTTATGCGCAGCACGTCCGCGATTTGCAGCAGGAAGAGCGCAGCCGCCAGTTGGAGTTGGAGCAAAAGCGCCGCGAACAACTGCGCAACCTCAACGTAAAGCTCAACACGCCCAAAAACGTGATTGACCTGGAAAACGAACCGGCCTACATGCGCCGGGGCGTCAATTTGGACGATTTGCCGCACTCCGAAGAGCACTCCATGTCGAAGTGGAGCATCTCCGACGACGAGCCGCAAATCAGAGAAAACAATTCATTCCTACACAATAAGGTGGATTGACGCGATTCCCTACCTCTGGGAATCGTTAGTTCGTTACAAAGTATTTTTTATTTTACGGAGCGGCCTCCCGAGGGGAGCGTCGCTCCTTTTTTTGTCCATAAACCGACTCCTGTTTTCTTTAACACCACCTTAATTTTTTTTCCGCAACAAAGGGTACTTTTTCCCAGTTTAAGACACATACAAACGACAATCATTTTTACCACCCATGAAAAACCAATCGTCATGAACATCAGAAAAATCAAACTGGCACTCACCGTAGGTCTTATGAATCTCGACCCGCAGGGCAATGCGCTCCAATTGGTGCGCGATCTCGTCACCGAACTCAAAGAAGCGGGTTCGTTTCTGGGACTGAGCAGGGTCAGGGCCAACGACATCAGCGAGACGTACGCCCTCCAGTTCGAGCGCTGCACCATCGCCCTCGATCTGGTGTCCAACCCGAAAACGCAGAGCCACTCCGTACAAGGCTTCCGCCTCCAGTAAATAACGAACGACTGATTTGCTATATATCTTAACCTCTTTGCAGCGGCGCTTCCATCACGGGGCGCCGTTGTTGTTGGAAGAGGAATCGCCGGGCGGAATGGAACTTAGTGGCCACATTTCTACCCCAAATATGACGTCTTGCCTTACCTTTGCGGCCAACCAAATAAAACCATCATGTCCAACGCAATATTTCAGGTTCCCAAAGCGGTGAACGAACCCGTATTAAGCTATAAACCAGGTTCTTCCGAACGCGCAACGCTCAAAGCCACACTTGCCGAACTCAAAAAGACGGTAGCCGATATTCCGATGTTCATCGGTGGCAAACGCGTCAGTACCGGCGACAAAGTGGCCATTCATCCGCCGCACGAGTTGAGCCACACCCTCGGCTATTATCACCAGGGCGGCGCCGAGCATGTTCAAATGGCCATAGACGCGGCATTGCAGGCCAAGCCCGCCTGGGAAGCCATGCCCTGGGAAGAACGCGCTGCTATTTTCCTCAAAGCCGCCGACTTGCTCGCAGGACCGTACCGCGCCAAAATGAACGCGGCCACCATGCTTTGTCAATCGAAAAATGTGTTTCAGGCAGAAATTGACTGTGTGGCCGAGTTGTGCGATTTCTACCGCTTCAATGCGGAATTTATGACCGACATCTACCGGCAGCAGCCCATCAGTTCTCCGGGCATCTGGAACCGCATGGAATACAGGCCCTTAGAAGGATTCGTTTTTGCGCTCACGCCCTTCAACTTCACCTCCATCGCCGGCAACCTGCCCGCAGCGCCCGCCGTCATGGGCAATACGGTGGTGTGGAAGCCGTCCAACACGCAGATTTATTCCGCTGCCGTCATCATGGAAATATTGGAGGAGGCCGGACTTCCCGCAGGCGTCGTCAATTTGGTGTATGCAAGCGGCCCGGTAGCAGGGGAGGTCATTTTTAATCACTCCGATTTTGCGGGCATTCACTTCACCGGCGGCACCGGCACTTTTCAGCAAATCTGGGCCACCATCGGCCAAAACATCCACAAATACCGCTCTTACCCGCGCATCGTGGGCGAAACCGGCGGCAAGGATTTCGTGATGACTCATGCTTCTGCCGATCCGCTCGCAGTGGCTACGGCTCTGGCGCGCGGCGCTTTTGAATACCAGGGACAAAAATGTTCGGCGGCATCGAGGGCCTACGTTCCGGCGTCCCTTTGGCCGGCAGTGAAAAAGTCGCTGCTCGCACAGGTAGGTTCTTTCAAAATGGGATCGCCCGAAGATTTTACCAATTTCTTCAACGCCGTCATAGACGCCAAATCCTTCCGAAACATAGCCGCTTACATTGACGGCGCCAAGTCCGATCCTTCCTGCGAGATCATTGCCGGCGGGAATTATGACGATTCCAAAGGCTACTTCATCGAGCCGACCATTATTCTGACTTCCAATCCGGGCTACCGCACCATGTGTGAGGAGATTTTCGGCCCTGTGCTCACCATATATGTATATGAGGACGCGCAATACGAGGCTACGCTGGAACTGCTCGACCGCACTTCACCGTATGCGCTCACCGGAGCCATCTTTGCCCGCGACCGCAGCGCCGTCGTCACGGCTATGAACAAGCTGCGCAACGCGGCGGGCAATTTTTATATCAACGACAAACCTACCGGGGCGGTAGTGGGGCAGCAACCTTTCGGCGGCGCCAGGGCCAGCGGCACCAACGACAAAGCCGGTTCGGTGCTCAATCTTTTCCGCTGGACTTCGGCACGGGCCATCAAAGAAAACTTTGTGCCGCCTACCGATTATCGCTATCCGTTTATGGAGGAGGCGTAAGCCGGGTTCTGGGTTTCGGGTAGGAACGGGTTTTGTTTCGGGTTGCATCCGCCGTAGCCTTGGCGAAGGTGGGTTCAAGGTTTCGGGTTGGAACGGCTGCTACCCACTGGCTACAAGCTGCCGGCTTCAAGCCTCAAGCCGCGCTAGCACCGCCTACCTAATACCGCACACCGCCTACCGGTTTAAGGTTCCGGGTTCGAGGCTTCGCGTTTCCTCACGCTGAGAACCGCCTACCGCCTACTGAATCTTCGCGCTTAGCACCCCGCGCCATGGCGCGGCTACCGCACACCGCCTACCGAGAACCTATCCCAAATACGCCTTGAGGTTGTTGCGATTGTAAGATTTGCGCAAGCGACGGATGGCGCGCTCCTTAATCTGGCGCACGCGTTCGCGGGTGAGGTTGTACAATTCGCCGATCTCCTCCAGATTCAGCGGTTTGCTGCCGTTGAGGCCGTAGTATGCCGAAAGCACCTCCACTTCTCGGGGCGAGAGGATGGAAAGTCCTTGTTGCACCTCTTCGCGCAGCGACTCCTCCATGAGTTCCACATCGGGACTCATGTTCTCATCGCCCCGGATCATGTCGAGCATGGTAGCGTCGCCTTCTTCGTTGTTGATGGGCGCGTCCACCGAGACGTGGCGGCTCTGGCCGCGAATCATATTAGCCACCTCTTTGGGCGTCATGTCCAGAATTTCGGCCAGCTCGTCGTTGGTCGGGTCGCGTTCATACTCCTGTACAAAAGAGATAAACGCCTCATTTACTTTATTGTAAGAGCCTACTTTGTTGAGCGGCAACCGCACGATGCGCGAGTGCTCAACAATGGCCTGAAGGATGGACTGCCGAATCCACCATACCGCATAAGAGATGAATTTGAATCCTTTGGTTTCGTCAAAACGGCGGGCGGCTTTCATCAGGCCGACGTTGCCCTCGTTGATGAGGTCGCCCAGCGAAAGCCCTTGATTTTGATACTGTTTGGCCACCGAAACGACAAAACGGAGATTGGCGCGGGTGAGTTTTTCGAGCGCCTCCTGATCGTCCAATTTGATGCGCCGGGCCAGATTGGCTTCATCATCAACGGTCAGCATGGGTATTTTGCCGATGTCGTTGAGATACTTGTCCAATGCTAAGCTCTCTCTGGAGGTGATTTTGTTGGTAATTTTGAGCTGGCGCATACGTCCGAGTAGATTTTTGAAAAAAGGTTTGCCGAATATACGAAAATGGGTTGCACAATGTTCCCTCAGAGAACACCTTCGGCAAAGATACAGTTTCCTTTTTTAAAATTGATTTCTGACTTCGGCGCTTTCTTCTGGCGTATTCACATTGGTGAGGGCGCGGGTGCAGGGGGCTTGCAGGAGCGCTATGTTGCTGTTGATGAGTACTTTGCGTGGGCAAGAGTAGCCCTGCGCGAGGAATTGCAGCAGAATTTGGTAGGCTTTGGGTTCCCAGATGGCGATGAGCGGCTCCGGAAATTCATTGTCCGGGCTATTGAACGCGGTGGCCATTCGCGAGGGATCCCGGCGTTGCGCCAGAAACTGAAGCGTGCCTTCATCCAGCAGGGGTAGATCGCAGGCCACCACCAACCATGCCGAATCGGGGTAGGCCCGGAACGCCGAAAGCAGAGCGCTGTATGGCCCCAGATCGAGGAAAGTATCGGGCAGCGGCCGGTACGGAGCTTCTATCTCGGCGGTCTGATCGGGGCGGCAGGAAATAAACACTTCCGTGCAATGCGGGGCCAGCAGATCGGCGGTGAATTCCCGTTGCGGCTTGCCGTGGTATTCCATCAGCCCCTTGTCGGAACCCATTCTTACGCTTTTCCCTCCGGCCAGCACGAGGCCCCGCAGCGGTGGAACGGCCCGCGTCAAGGCGTCATCTATCCAGCTTGCTGCGGCAGCCACATCCGACAGTTGCAAAATCGGCACGGCATTTCCCTGAAGATGCTCGGTTAAAAAAGGCCAGGGTTCGGAAATATCATCCTGTAAAAGAATGAGTTGCACGTCTGTCAGCCGGTCCAATTTGCGTTGGAGCGAGTCCTTTTTTCGCTCGTCAATGATGACGATCTGGCGCCGGGCCGTGAAGTGGTTGCCGTTGATAAAAAGCGCGTCGTAGTCGTTGAGCCAAGAGCGGAGCCGGTAAACATCGGAATCGCCAACCGATTTGAGTTCCTGATGGGCATCGGCGGCTGCAACATGAGTGGAATGTGTCTGATGATCGGCATCCGTGAAGGCGCACTGCCATTTGGGCGAAAGCCTGTTGGAAACACTGCCGACCCATTGCTCAATAAGCTCGCAGGGCGCGCCGATGACGGCCCACTCGTTTCTGCCATACTGCCCGATGGCGGGCTTTACAATGGCGCCGTGTTTGGTGTGTTTCGGCATTTTTATCAATAAGACATCGCAAACAACACCCGCCGGCTGCTGGGATTGCCTGTCAGAATGCAACGGCCCTCCTCCGGCTGTGAGTCCAGAGGAATGCAGCGAATGGTAGCTTTGGTCAACTCCTTGATTTTCAGTTCGGTTTCGGTAGTGCCGTCCCAATGGGCAGAGATGAAACCGCCTTTTTCTTCCAGCACTTTTTGGAAATCCTCGAAAGTATCCACCGGAGTGATGTGCGAGTTGCGGTAGTCGAGCGCTCGTTGGAAGAGGTTGTTTTGGATGTCTTCCAACAGTTGAGCTACATAATTTTCGATGCCCTCAATGGGCTGTGAGGTTTTTTCCTTTGTATCCCGGCGGGCCACTTCCACCTGCTGCTGCTCCAAGTCGCGCATGCCGATGGCCAAGCGAACGGGCACGCCGCGCATTTCGTAATCGGCAAATTTGAAGCCCGGTCGTTTGCGCATGTCGGTATCGTATTTCACCGTGATGCCTTTGGCTTTGAGGGCCGCCATGATTTTTTTGGCGGCTTCGTCCAATTCGGGCGCGGGTTTGGGCACCGGCACAATGACCACCTGAAGCGGCGCAATGCGGGGCGGCAATACCAGACCTTCGTCGTCGGAATGGGTCATGATCAGACCTCCGATGAGGCGGGTAGAAACGCCCCAAGACGTAGCCCATACATACTCTTCTACGTTTTCTTCGTTGAGGAATTTGACGTCGAAAGCCTTGGCGAAATTCTGACCGAGGAAGTGAGAAGTGCCTGCCTGCAAGGCTTTGCCGTCTTGCATGAGCGCTTCGATGCAGTAGGTGTCTTCTGCGCCGGCGAAGCGTTCGTTGGCTGTTTTTACCCCTTTGATGACCGGCATGGCCATATATTGTTCAGCAAATTCGGCATATACATCCAGCATTTGAAGCGTTTCGTCAATGGCTTCCTGCTTGGTGGAATGTGCCGTGTGGCCTTCCTGCCAAAGGAACTCGGCAGTGCGCAAAAACAAGCGGGTGCGCATCTCCCAGCGTACCACATTGGCCCACTGGTTGATGAGCAGGGGCAGGTCGCGGTAAGAGCTGATCCAGTCGCGGTAGGTATTCCAGATGATGGTTTCCGAGGTGGGGCGAATGATGAGTTCTTCTTCCAATTTGGCGGAAGGGTCCACTACTACGCCTTTGCCGTTGGGGTCGTTCATCAGGCGGTGGTGCGTGACGACGGCGCATTCTTTGGCAAAACCTTCGACGTGTTCGGCTTCTTTGCTGAGAAAGCTCTTGGGGATGAACAGCGGGAAGTAGGCATTGACGTGGCCGGTTTCTTTGAACATGCGGTCGAGTTGGTCGCGCATATTTTCCCACAACCCGAAGCCGTAGGGCTTGATGACCATGCAGCCGCGCACGGCGGAATTGTCGGCCAGATCGGCTTTTTTGACAATGTCAATGTACCATTGCGAATAATCTTCGCTCCTTGATGTGATTTCTTTCGCCATTTTAGCTTATCTTTGAGGTCTGTTAAGTCGGTTCAAATTCAATTGTTAACAACTTTAACAGCCCGATTTTGAAGGTTTAAACTGATTTTAACACTTTTGAGCGCGCAAAAGTAATTATTTTGCGGTTGTAATAACTGATGAGCCTTTGGTAATTACTATTTAAAAAATCAACTATGAAAATGACCAAATTTTCCATTCTGCTCAGCTTCACGCTGATGGCCGCCGTCCTGACGACTGCGAACGCACAGTACGACGACATTTATTTCGATCCGAGCCGGGATGCGCCTGCTTCCTCTACCAAAGGCAGCCGGTATGACAGAAACGCCGATTACAGCAGTACGACGACTTCTGCTACACCGAGCAATTACGCCTACGACGACAGTGGTTTCGACTTTGGCCGCAACCCCGAAGTGAACCGCGCAGATGACGAGTACGATTACTACTACACTTCGCGCATTCGCCGTTTCAACCGCCCGTATTATGGTTTCGATTTCTTCGATCCCGTTTATGTGGATGCCAACTACTACGATCCTTACCTCACTCCGGGCGCTACCGTGCTGATTTATGACAATTTCAACTCGTACAGCGCTTTCAACTCCTGGAACCGCTGGAACCGTTGGAATCGCGTCAACAGCTTCTCCTCCTGGGGCTGGAATCCTTACACGCCTTACTATTCCTCTTGGGCCTGGAACCGCAACAATGTCGGTTTCAATAGCTTCAATTCCTGGGACCCGTGGTATGGCTCTTATGCCAACAACTTCGCAGTCAATAACTTCTACGGAGTAGGCGGCGGCGGATTTGTTTCCAATTATTACTGCCCGCCGTCTTGGGGTGCTAATAATTCCTACAATACGGTGAACAACACCAACAACAACAGCGCCAATCCCAACGGTACCTATTATGGTCCGCGCACGGGCGGCGCTACTTACACGCCGAATAACACGACCGGCCGCGCCCGCATCTCTTCGCTGGAAGCGCCGCGCGAAGCCAACAACAACCCTGTGATAGACAGAGCGCGCACCGTTTCTTCCGGGGCCATTCCTACTGCTCCGAGAACCGAGCCTTCCCGCACTTACGAGCAGCAGCCTTCTCGCACCACGCAGCCCTCGCGCACTACGACGACGGAACCTACGCGCACTTACGAGCAGCCTGCGCGCACCACGCAGCCTACGCCGAGCCGCACCTATGACCAACCCTCGCGTACTACTCAGCCTACGCCGAGCCGTACTTACGATCAGCCTTCGCGCACCACGCAGCCTACGCCGAGTCGCACTTATGACGCACCTCGCAGTACGCCTACGCCGTCTCGCAGCTACGAATCTCCGCGCAGCTACGATGCACCTCGCAGCACGCCGAGCAGCACGCCTACGCCGTCTCGCAGCTACGACAGCGGCAGCAGCCGTTCTTCTTCGGGTTCAACTGCTCCGAGCAGCTCTCCGAGTCCGGCCCGTTCTCGCGGCGGCAAATAAAATAAAGATCGCGTGGGGTAGAGGCTATTAGAAAATGGCTCGCCCTGCCGCACAAGTGGGTGTAGTTGGATGATACCATGTACACCCACTTTTTTTATGCCCCTTCGTTTCATTTTAAAGACCAATCAACTATGAAAGTGCATCTGTTTTGGGCAGCCTTCACCGCTGCTTGTTTTCTCTCTCCATTATACAGCAGCGCACAGGGCGTGGCCGATGCCCTGCGTTACTCTACCTTTGATCCTTTAGGCTCGGCAAGGGCCTTGGGTACCGGCAACTCTATGAGTGCTCTGGGCGCCGACTTTTCCGCTGTGAGTTCCAATCCGGCGGGCTTAGCCTGGTACCGCAAAAGCGAGTTTACTATTACGCCCAATTTTCTGAATGCCAACGCCAGGAGTACCTTGCTTTCAGGGCAGGGCAACGCTGAAGAAAAAGGCAATAAAGGCAATTTGAACTTCGGCAATCTGGGCTTGGTATTGTTTTCCGATCCGTCCGGCCCCGACTGGCGGGCGCTCAATTTCAGCTTTGGTATCAATCGCTTGCAAAACTTTCACAGGGAATTGTACTTCCGGGGAGATTCCCGTGGGTCAATCGTTAATCGCTTTCAGGAAATAGCCAATTCCGGACAAGGGACCAATAATTTTGAAACTGATCTGGCAGGCAGAGCCACAGCTATTTATGATGACGACAGGAACGGAGTGTTCGAGACGGACATGGATTTGGCGCCCAATGCGCTGATTCGTAGGCAACAAAGCATCAACAACAGCGGCTCCATCAGCGAAATGACGTTTTCGGCTGCCGCCAATTTTAAGGATTTCCTCATGGTGGGCGCTACCATCGGCATTCCTTTAGTGCGGTATTCGGAAGTAAAAAATTATGACGAGGAAGATTTTCAATCAGCCATTCCTTTTTTTGACAACCTCCAATACGTCGAGCGAGTAAGTACTTCCGGCGTAGGCATCAACGCCAAAATCGGCATCATTGCACGTCCGCATCAGATGCTTCGAATCGGCGCCGCTGTTCACACGCCTACTTTGTACAGCCTTACCGACGAGTACACCACTGAGCTGACCTACAATTACACCAATGCAGGGCAGGCGCAGACAGGCAGTGCCATCTCGCCCGACGGCTCCTTTGAATATGGCTTGCGTTCGCCCTGGCGTTTCATCGGCAGTGCCGGCGTTATTGTCGGCAAGGCGGGCTTTATCACGGCAGAGGCCGAGTATGTGGACTACGGCAGCGCGAGCCTGCGTTTTCGCGATTTTCCCGCCGATGAAAGCATTGCCAACGACAACATCGCAGCCCAATTGCAACCCGCCTTGCACCTGCGCATCGGGGGCGAAGTGGCCTACAAAACCTTCCGTTTCAGGGCAGGCGCCGGTCTCAACCCCTCTGCCAGAGTGGTTGATAACGACATCACCAATTTCACCCTGAGCGCAGGCGTGGGCGTGCGCGGCCGCAATTCCTTTATTGATCTGGGGTATCGCATCAGCGGCTTTGGGGAGAGCTATCAGCCCTACCTGACTGCCGAAGCGCCGGAGCAATTGGTGGACTCCAAAACCCAAAGAGGCCTGACCGCGTTAACTGTGGGTTTCCGGTTCTAAAACCCGGAACCCTCTATGGATTCACTCACGCAAATTACCCTCGGCGCCGCCGTAGGGGAGGTCATTTTGGGCCGCAAACTCGGCAACCGCGCCATGATCTGGGGCGCGGTTGCCGGCACCATCCCCGATCTGGACGTCATGGCCAATTTGGTCACCGACGAAATCAGCGCACTGGCCTTTCACCGCGCCATTACTCATTCGCTCACTTTTTCAGTAGTGGCTGCCCCCGTTCTCGGTTGGCTATTGCATCGCATGGACGGGCACGAAGGCGGGCTGGGCAATCCGGCTCGATGGCGCGATTTGGGCTTGGCGGCATTGGCCGTTTTTGTGTTGGTAGCCGGCGGTTCTTTGGTGATGCCGATCCCCTGGTTGGAGGTGTTGAAAATCGGTTCGGTTGTCACGGCAGCCATCATTTTTTTTCCTTTGCTCAGTATGATTTTGCGGGCGGTAAGAGGCATTTCGCGGCCACAGGAACAGCGCCCCGGCTTCAAATTGTGGACTTGGTTTTTCTTTTGGTCCATCATCACTCACCCGCTATTGGAC
>ERZ761607.753-NODE-753-length-49300-cov-4.828673_pt1 | contig 49300 bp, 38 predicted proteins | sample MGYA00511164_ERZ761607 | MGnify/ENA primary metagenome ERZ761607 (study PRJEB28899, sample SAMN02445080) | bioreactor sludge metagenome | biome: EBPR sludge | place: Australia: Brisbane, Thorneside Wastewater Treatment Plant | collected 2011-06-22 ...
ATCGCGGCGTCGCTCCAGGTCGCGCCGTCCGTGCTCCACTCGACCTTCGCGACCGGCTCGGTGCCGCCGAACGCGACGCCGTGCGCGACGATCGTTCCCGCGACCTGCGGCGTGCGCGCGGTCGGGAAGGTCACGAACGACTTCGGGCCCATCTCCCACATCGACGGCTGATCGGGCGCGCCGGCTTGGCCGATCTCGCGCACGCGGTAGCCCGTCGCGTGAATCTTCGCGCGCGTCGGCTCCGCGGTGGCCGCCACGCGCCGGACGTACTTCACCTGATTCACGCCGTAGAAGCCGGGCACCACGAGACGGATCGGACCGCCGTGCACGAGCGGGAGGGGCTCGCCGTTCATCTCCCACGCGAGCAGACAATCCTGCAGCGCCTTCGCGATCGGGATCGATCGTTCGACCACCACGTCGTCGCGCTCGACGCCTTCGGGGATGGGCTCGCCGCCCGTGGTCGTCAGGAAACGTACGCCGTCCGCGAGGCCGCCGAAGCGTTCGATCACCTTCGCGAGCGGGACGCCGCTCCAGAGCACGCAACCCGCGGCGCCCACCGTCCACGGCGAGCCGGAGGGGCCATGCTCGAAGAAGCGGCGACCGTTGCCCGAGCATTGGAGCACGGTGGCGACGGTGACGAGCCCGAGGCGCTTCAGCTCCGCGACGGTGATCGATCCGGGGTTTCGCACGCCCGCGATCTCGAGCGACCAACCCTCGCGGTCGGCGACGAAATCCTCCGGCGGCAGCGGCACGTTCTGCCGCACGAAGAGGCGCGGGGTCGCGGTGATCACGCTCGTGCCGAGGAGCTCGCGGCGGGTCTCGAAGGTGGGCGGCGTGTTGCCGTGGGCCACGAAGGCGTCGAGATCTTTGCCCGGCAGCGTCGGCGCGCTCGGAGCGGGAGTCGGCGGCGGCGTCGGCGTGGGTGTGGGTGTCGCCGTCGGTGTCGCGGTGGGTGTCGCGCTCTCGTCGCCACAGCCGATCGTGGTCCCGAGGACCGCCGCGCCACCGACGCCGAGCGCTTGCGCGAAGAAGCGACGACGTGCGCGCACCTTTCGGTCTTCCATGGGCGCCTCGTTCGCAGGCTTCGGCTCGTCGCTCGTCGTGGTTCGTGACTCTCGCGCCTTCGTCATCGTTCCTCCCACCGCGAAAAGCAGCGCTCGAGCTCGGCCGCCGCGGGCTTGCCGCGGAGCGTGAAGCCGTCGTCACGCGCACCGCCGACGCCGAACCAGTTCCAGGCGTAGAAGCCTTCGATCGTGTCGCTCGCCGCGAAGACCTCGCAGAAGGCTGCGAAGCCGCGGCGCTGTTGCTCGAGGTCGACGCGCGCGGCGTCTGCGTCCTCGGTTCGCGCGCGCGTCGCATCGACTTCGGATCGCGGACCGTCGTCCCAGGGCGTTCGCAGCGCGCCGCGTCGGCTCGGGTAGCCGACCTCCGTCAGCACGATCGGCTTGCCGGTGCGGCGCGAGAGCTCCGCGATCGCGTCGTGCGGTGCGCGCCAGGCGTCGATCAACGCCGCTTCGCTCGGCGCGTCGTCGGTGGACGCGAGCGGGAAGTACGCGGTGAGCCCGATCTCGTCGACGGCGTCCCAGAACGCGACCGGAGCCAGCGTCGCGTCGCCGCGGAGACGATCCCAGTTGGTCGAGTAGACGAGCGTGCCCGAGAACCGTGCGCGCACGTCGCGGGCGAGCGCGCGCCACGCGTCGTCGAAGGGCTCGAGCGAGGAGAGCTCGGAGCCGATCACGAAGCGCGTGACGCCTTCGGCCTCCGCGCGCTCCGCCAGCGGAAGGAGCGCCGCACGGTAGCGCCTCATCCACGTATCGACCCCGTCCGCGGGCGCGAGCATGCCGCGCCACTCGTGCGCGTCGCGGTGACGCAGATGCACGATCGGCATGAGCCCCACGCGGAGCCCGAGCGCGCGCGCTTGCCGCAGGGTGCGGACGAGCGTCCGTTCGTTCGGCGCGTGGGTCGATCCCGTCGGCGCGAACGTGAGATCCGACGCGAAACGATCGTGCTGCGAGAGCTGCACCACGATCAGCACGTCGGTCGCGCCGCGCGCGGAGAGCTCGCGCAGCATCGGGCCATAGTCCCAGTCCGGATCGCTCGCGAAGAGGCCGAGCGCGACTCCCTTCACCGAACCGCTCGGGAACGTGTTCTGCCCTTCGCCCGCACGCACGTCGCGGCCCGCGCCGACCGTGAGGGCGACGAAGACGCCGAGCAGCAGAACGACCGAGACGCGCTTCATCGTTCGCTCACGGCTCGATCGGAAGGTCGAGGCGGCTGTACTCCGCCCAGGAGCCGTCGTAGTTGAGGAGCGACTCTGCCGGAAGACCGAGCTGGTAGATCGCGAAGAAGACGGCCGCGGAGCGGGTGCCACTCTGGCAGTACGCGACCACCGGCGCGTCAGTGTCGATCTCACGTTCTCGGAAGAGCGTGCGGAGCGCGTCCGGGTCCTTCAAACGATGATCTTCGTCCAGATCTCGGAGCACGAGCACCCAGTCGAGGTGCCGCGCACCGGGGATGCGCCCCGCCCGGGCCGCGTTGCGCTCCTTCTCGCGGCCCGTGAACTCGAGCTCGCTGCGCGTGTCGACGAGCGTCGCGTCGGGGTGCGTCTGCAGGTAGGCGTTCACCTCCGGCCACCGAAGCACCGGAGGCTCGGTCGGTGGCTCGATCGTCACGCCGCCCGGCGCGATCGCGAGCCCGGAGCTGCCTGCGAGCCGATGTCCGGCCGCCTTCCACGCCTGCAGGCCGCCGTCGAGCACGCGCGCCTCGAAGCCCGCCACCGTGCGGAGCGTCCACCAGAGCCGGTAGGGCTCCGGACCTCCGTCGCCCATCAGCACCACCGTGTCGTCCGCGTCCACGCCCTGGGCGCGCAGCATCGCCTGCAACGCATCCGCGTCCTTCGAGAGGCCCGGGATCGGCTCCTGAACCGAGTAGTCGTCACGCCCGAGGCGTCGCGCGCCCGGCACGTGGCCCTCCGCGAAGCGCTCTTCGGGGCGCACGTCGAGCACGACCAAGCTCGGCGCGCCGAGCGCCTTCGCGAGCTCGGCCACGCTGACCATCGCCTCGGGGTGCAGGTAGCCGGCCGCGCGGGCGTCTTCTCCGAAGCGCGCGATCGCGGCCTCGGCTTCGTTCGGGCTGGCGGAGTACGCGTCGTTCGGTGGCGTCGCTCCCGTCGGCTGCGAGCTCGCGGAGGGCTCGCCGAGCATCGGGGTGAGCGCGGAAGAGGTCGTGGCAGCGCGCGGCTCCTTGAGCCACCAGGCAGTCCCGAGGACGGCCACGCCGACGATTGCGGCCGCGACGTGGTGGGTGCGCAGCGGCGGGATCAGGCGTTGAAGCGGCCAGACTTCCTGCGCGAAGAAGTTCGGAGGGAACTCCTCCACGCCCGCAAAGCCGAGCCGCTTCGGCGGATGATCGGGCATCTTCGCGGTGCCGAAGATCCAATCCCACATCGAGAAGATGATCCCGAAGTTGACGGTGGTCTTCTCGTCGCCGTCGTAGTCGTGATGCCAGATGTGCATCCGCGGGCTGTTGAGCACGTAGCGCCACGGGCCGTGACCGAGATCGAGGTTGGCGTGGTTGAGGTGCCCGATCAGCGTGCCGAAGATCGCGTGAAACATCAGCGCTTCCCACGCGAAACCGAAATAGACCATCGGGAGATAGAGGATGGTCTTGTAGACGATCACCTCGAGCCACGAGAAACGGAAGGAGACGATCCAGTCCATCTCTCCGTCGACGATCGAGTGGTGTGCCTTGTGGAGCTCCCAGAGAAAGGGCACGCGGTGCAGGAGGTTGTGTACGCACCACTGCACGAAATCGAGCACGAGCAGCGCGACGATCACCTGCGCCCAGAGAGGCCAGCCCGAGGCTGCGTTGCGGTAGATCGCGTCGGTCCAGCCCTGCGTGGCGAGCCAGCCGTCGAGGTGGGGGAGCACCCAGGTGTCGGCGAGGCCGGCGAGCAGCACGCCGAGGAAGTGGCCGTTGAAGACGAGGTGCAGGAAGTCGGAGGCGAGGCGGGGACGGAGCTGCTTCTGACCCTTTCGCCACGGAAAGAAGTGCTCGAGCGCCATGACGAGCGCCGAGAGGGCGGCGAGGCTGAGGGGGTAGAGGTACGCCACGAGGTGCACCGCATCACAAGAAGCGCGCCAACGCGAGCGAGGCGTTTTTCTCAATCGATTCGGGCACAACGCGCTGCGTCACGTCGACGAGACGCGACGAGGCCGCGACGGATCACGGTGCACCGTGAAACGACGGTGCAACATGCGCGCAGGAGCGGACACATCCTCCGTCGCATCCTTCACGCCGTCGGGTTGCGTGCCCGATGGCCAACGCGATTCGAACCCGCGGGGCGCTTGTCAGCCAAGTCGGCGGGGTCAGCCGCCGACTTGTCGGCGTGCCTTCGTCCGCGCTACGCCGCTCCGATGCGTCTCTTCGTGCTCCTCCTCCTCGCGCTCGCGTTCGCCTGCGGTGCGACGACGCCGACTCCCACCGCGTGCACCTCGTGCACCGACCGCACCGACGACACGCCGCGGGTGGCACGGCCACCCGTCGCCAAGCAGGTGCCGCACGAGCTGCGCGCGCACGATCAGGTGCGGCAAGACCCGTACTACTGGATGCGCGACGACGATCGCGACGACGAAGAGATCCTCGCGCACCTGCGCGCCGAAAACGAATACACGGCCGCGACGCTCGCCCCTCTGTCGGATTTCCGCGAGGCGCTCTATCAGGAGATCGTCGCGCGCATCCCGCAGGACGACGTCTCGGTTCCTTCGCGGTACGGCGCGCACCTCTATTACGAACGCGTCGAGGCCGGCAAGGAGTACGCGATCCACTGCCGCCGCGCGGTGCCCGAGTGCGCGACGGAGCCCTGCGGGGACGCGCCGGAAGAGATCCTGCTCGACGGCAACCAGCTCGCGGAGGGGCACGGCTACTACGACCTGCGCGGTCTCACGCCGACCCACGACGGCAAGCTGCTCGCGTACGCGGAGGACACGCTCAGCCGCCGCATCTACACGATCCGCATCAAGAACCTCGAGGACGGCTCGCTGCTGACCGACACCATCGAAGGCACGAGCGGCAACGCGGTCTGGTCGGCCGACGGACGCACGCTCTTCTACGTGAAGCGCGACCCGCAGACGCTGCGCGCGCATCAGGTGTGGCGCCACACGCTCGGCACGCCGACGTCGGAGGACGTGCTGGTCTTCGACGAGACCGACGACGAGTTCTACGTGTCGATCTTCGAGAGCAAGTCGCGCGACTTCGTGATGATCGGCAGCTACCAGACGCTGGCGCACGAGTACCGCTACGTCGACGCGCGCAACCCGACGAGCGAGCCGAAGCTCGTGCTCGCGCGCCAAGAAGGCCACGAGTACGACGTCGATCACGCGCTCGGCCGCTTCTACATCCGCACCAACTGGGAGGCGCGCGATTTTCGTCTGATGAGCGTGGCGCCCGAGGTCAGCAGCGATCGCGCGCGCTGGCGCGTGGAGGTGCCCGCGCAGGACGGCGTCTTCTTCGAGGGCTTCGAGCTCTTCCAGAGCCACCTCGTGGTGAACGAGCGGCGCGACGGGATCCTGCGGCTGCGCGTGATCCCGTGGAGGGTGGGCGAGCGGCCCGCGGCGCGTGGACGCCGCGCGCTGCCGAACGCGGCCAACCTCGCGCAGGCGCACGAGATCGCGATGGACGAGGACGCGTATTGGACGGGCTTCGGCGACAACGAGGAGCTCTCGAGCGGCTTCCTGCGCTTCGCCTATTCGTCGATGACCACCCCGCCGAGCGTGATCGACTACGACCTGAACCGCCGCACGCGCACCGTGCGCAAGGTCGAAGAAGTGGTCGGCGGCTTCGAGCGCGAGGCATACGTCTCGCATCGTCTGAACGTGCCGGCGCGCGACGGGACGCTGGTGCCGGTGTCGATCGTGCACCGTCGCGATCTCGATCGGAGCCAACCCCAGCCGCTCTTGCTCTACGGCTACGGGAGCTACGGCTACTCGCTCGATCCGACGTTCTCGTCGCCGCGCCTCTCGCTGCTGAACCGCGGCGTGATCTTCGCGATCGCGCACGTGCGCGGCGGTCAGGAGCGCGGGCGCGCCTGGTACGAGAACGGGAAGCTCCTGAACAAGATGAACACCTTCACGGACTTCATCGACGTGGGGCGCCACCTCGTGAACGAGCGCTGGACCGCGAGCGATCGGCTCTTCGCGCACGGCGCGAGCGCGGGCGGGCTCCTGATGGGCGCGGTCGCGAACATGGCGCCCGAGCTCTTTGGCGCGATCGTGGCGGACGTGCCCTTCGTGGACGTGGTCACGACGATGCTCGACGAGACGATCCCGCTCACGACCTTCGAGTACGACGAGTGGGGCAACCCGAACGAGCGTCCGTACTACGACTACATGATGAGCTACTCGCCGTACGACAACGTGCGCGCGATGGACTACCCGGCGATGCTCGTGCTGACCGGGCTGCACGACTCGCAGGTGCAGTATTGGGAGCCGATGAAGTGGGTGGCGCGGCTGCGCGAGCTCAAGACCGACGGCAACCCGCTGCTCTTCGACGTGAACATGGAAGCCGGCCACGGCGGCTCGTCGGGACGCTTCCGTCGGCACAAGGAGACCGCGCTCGTGTACGCGTTCCTCTTGGATCGCGTGAACGTGAGGCGCTGATCGCCGCCAATCGCGCACGATCACGGAACGAGCGTGCTCGATCACCCGACGTGAGGCGGCTGCGCGATGGCGATCAGCGTTCGATCGCCGCGCGCACGTCTTCGAGCCGCAGCCGCTCGCGAGGGGAGCGCATCAGGAGCCCCGCGCAGAGCGCGTCGAGATCGTCGGGCACGCCCGGCGCGACCTCGCTCGCGCGCGGCGCTTCGATGCTCTGTTTGCGCACCAGCACCTCCATGCCGCCGCCGTCGAAGGGCAGCTTGCCGGTGAGCGCCTCGAAGAGGAGCACCCCGAGCCCGTAGGCGTCGGCCGCCGCGGTCGGAGGCGAGAGACCGAGCTCGGGCGCGAGCGAGGCGGCGGCGCCCGCGACCTCACGTGTGGATCCGAGCGCGCGATCCCACGCGAGCCCGAGATCGATCAGCATCGGCTCGTCGCGGCCCGCGCGCCGCACCATCCGCACGTTCGCCGCGCTCACGTCCAGGTGCAGTAGCCCCGCCTCGTGGATCGCGAGCAGCGCCGACGCGAGGTTCGCGATCGCGTCGCGCAGCCGCGCGGCGCCCTCGTGCGTGATCGGTGCGAACGCGCTGCGCCCTTCTTCTTGGAGCTCGTAGCCGAAGGCCATCGGCAGGTTGCGCCGCACGCCGACCCGCGGCGCCTCGCGGGGCACGTCGCGGCGCGCCCAACGCACGAGGTCGGGGCCCTCCGCGAGCTCCATCGCGAACGCCGCGGGCGGACCTTCTTCGAACGCGATGGCGCGCACCACGTGGGGGTGCGACACGCGGGCGAGCTTGTCGTGCTCGTCGCGCAGCGCGTCGGTCGCGGGGTCCGTCTCGAGCGCGCCCGCCGTCTTCCACGCGACCCAGGTGTCGGTCGCGCGGTCGTATGCGCGATGCACGACCCCGAAGCGGCCTCGTCCGATCGGCGGCCCCACGCGGAAGCGAGTCATGCGCGCGACCGACCCTCGAGGAAGCTCAGAAGACGATCGTGCCGCCGAAGTTCAGCATCGCTTGGGTGGACGCGAGCCGGACGTCGACGCCGTCGATCTCGTCGTACACGCGGCGATGCCGCATGCCGATCTCGGCGAAGAATCCGAACGATCCGACGTAGAGCGCGGCGCCGCCCCCGAAGCCGAAGTTGAGCCCGAAGAGCGCGTCCGAGTTGTCCGCGTCGGGGCGGTAGACCGAGAAGCCGAAGGGCAGCAGACCGTAGACCTCGAGGTCCAGATTGTTGTTGATGTCGAGGCGCGGGCCGATCTTCGCGTACACGTCGAAGTCGAAGTAGAGGTCGGCGTTGCGATCGGCGCCGTCGGCTTTGTAGCCGCCCATCTCGAAGAGACCCCCGAGCGAGACGATGGACGCGATGGGCTTCTCGAAGCGCAGACCGAAGCCGAGGGTGGGATCGAGGTCGATCTCGTAGTCGCCGAAGCCGAAGGGACCGTCCGTCTCGCCGTCGAGCTCGCCGCCCGCGCCGAGCGCGAAGTAGGCGGAGAAGCGAGCGCCGTCGTTCCGCTGAGCGGACGCGAGCGAGGGAAGAGACGCGGACACGAGCACGAGCGCGAGGAGCGCAGCCGGGTTTCGCATGGCGAAGAGCGTTCGAGGCGCGGCGAGGTCGGTCAAGGAAGACCGCACCGCGGGCTTCAGGATTCCAGTGATCGCGAACGTGATCGCGAATGCGAGCGCGTGCGGTCCCGAGCCGATCGGGTGCGGCGCGCAAGCGGCTCGCGAGCGGATCGTGGGAGGAGTCGCGGCACGGGCGCGGCGATCCGAAAGCGCGCGGCTGGCGGACGCGACGCACATCCGGTACTCGAAGCGCGATGAGCCGCATCCGCTACCACGCCGCGGCCCGCGAGCTCGCGGGCATCGCCGACGAGCAGGTCGCCCACGAAGGCACGCTCGCGGAGCTCCGTGCGCTCCTCGCGACGCGCCATCCGAGGCTCGCGCCCTTCTTGCCGCGCATGCGCTTCGCGCTCGACGGAGAGCTCGCGGCGGACGAAGGCCGCACCGTCGACGCGCGCTCCGAGATCGACGTGTTGCCGCCGGTCGCCGGAGGCGCGCCGACCGAGGACGACGCCGAGCTGCGCGAGGCGGTGCCGCTCGCGGACGTGCGCGACGCGCCGCTCTCGATCGACGAGGTCTACCGCGCAGTGCAGCACCCGGGCGCGGGCGGCGTGTGCCTCTTCGTCGGCGTCGTGCGCGATCACGCGGAGGGCAAGGCGGTCGCGCGGCTCGAGTACGAGGCGCACCCGACCCTCGCGATCCCCGAGCTGCGGCGGGTGCTCGAGCAGGTCGTGCGCGAGGTGCCGGGTACACGCGTGGCGTCGGTGCATCGCGCGGGTGCGCTCGTGGTCGGGGATCTGGCGGTGGTCGTGGCGGCGAGCGCGGCGCATCGCGCGGAGGCCTTCGCGGCGTGTCGGCTCGCGATCGATCGGCTCAAGGAGACGGTGCCGATCTGGAAGAAGGAGCACGAGCCGTCCGGCGCCGCGGTGTGGGTGAACCTCGGCGAGCCGGAGTGACGTGGTCGAGCGCGCCACCGAACCGCGGCGTGCTCTCGCATTGCGCCCGTGATGCGGCGGCATCCACGCGCGCCCTCGGAACGAGCGAACCAGCACGGGGCCGAGGGGGCTGCAGGTCGCGACACGGCCGCTCGACACCGCAGACCGACACGGCTCGCGCGGGCCCGCGGAGCGCGGTATGCAGGCGGCGTGGCGACGTTCCTCTTCGCGCTCGCGGCGCTCGCGGCGCTCGTGCTCCTCGTGCTCGACTTGGTGGTCTTGCGCTCTTCGGAAGCGCTCGACGTCGAGACGGAGCCGACTGCGCGCCCTGCACGCAGCTCGGGCGACAAGGCTGGTGCGGGTGCGGCGTTCTTGCTCGGGGTGCTCGGTTTCCCGGGCACGCTCGCGCCGGTGGTGCTCACGGTGCTCGCGTTCCAGGCACATCCGATCACGGCGGATGGGTGGGTCGCGCTCCTCGCGGTGATCGTCGCGAGCCTGTCGATGAGCGCGGCGGTGAAGAGCTTCCGGGTCGCGCAGCTCCTCGGGCGCGTGAAGGACGAGAGCCGCCGCCTGCTCGGCGCGACCGTGATCTACCTGCTGGTGTGGGCGCTGCTCGTGACGTTGCTGCTCGGGCTCGCGCGTGCGCCCGAGGGGCCGGTGCGGCTCGTGATCTGGGCGTACGTCGCGTTGCTCCTCGCCGGTTCGGTGGTGGTGGGCGCGACGGCGCGCGACTTGGTCGGGACGACGGTCCGGCCGCGCGCGTTCTGAACCGGGCTCCGCACGATCGTCGCGCGGATCCTTTCGTGAGAGTCTCTGCTCCCGAGGGAGTGAGATCGGGCGAACGCGCGGGCGCAGCGGCACGCGGCGGCAGTCGAAGGCGGCAAGCGAAGCGACGGCGGCGACGAATGAGGCGAAGCAAACGGTGAGCTCGAAACGGTGAGGTCGTGGGCGAGACGAAGCTGAATCCGGCGCAGAAGCTCGCGGTGGAGCACGTGGACGGGCCGATGCTGGTGCTCGCGGGCGCGGGCTCCGGCAAGACCGGCGTGATCACGCGGCGCATCGCGCGGCTCGTGAAGCTCGGGCACCGGCCCGAGACGATCCTCGCGGTGTCGTTCACCAACAAGGCCGCGGCCGAGATGGCCGAGCGCATGCACCCGCTGATCGGCGCGGAGGCGACCAAACGCCTCTGGCTCTCGACCTTCCACAGCTTCGGGGTCCGCTTCCTCCACGAGGAGAACCGGCACCTCGGCTACGACGGGCGCTTCGTCATTTTCGATCAGGGTGACGCCACCGGGCTCGTGCGCGAGCTGGTGCGCGAGCTCGGCGGTGACCGAAACCTCGACTTGCAGTCGATCGTCGGGCGCATCTCGCTCTGGAAGAACGCGTTCGTGATGCCGGAGCAGGTGAAGCCGTCCGACTACGAGTACGACGCGGTCGCGCGCGAGATCTACCCGAAGTACCAGGCCGCCTTGCAGAACATGCACGCGGTCGACTTCGACGATCTCGTCGTCGCGCCGGTGCGGGTCCTCCAGCAGAACGAGCGTGTGCGGCAGAAGTGGCGCGATCGTTTTCGTTTTCTGCTGATCGACGAGTTCCAGGACACGAACAAGTCGCAGCTCGAGCTGATCCGGCTGCTCGCCAACGAGCAACACAACGTCGTGGTGGTCGGCGACGACGACCAGTCGATCTACGGATGGCGCGGCGCGGAGGTCGGCAACATCCTCGACTTCGAGCGCCTCTTTCCGGGCACCAAGGTGGTGAAGCTGGAGCTGAACTACCGGAGCCGCTCGCCGATCCTCGACGTCGCGAACGCCGCCATCGCGCAGTCGCGCGGGCGTCGGCACGGCAAGGTGCTCCGCTCGGTGAAGGGCGACGGCGCGAAGGTGCGCGTGGTCGCGCTCGGCGACAGCGGCGAAGAGGCGAAGTTCGTCTGCCGCGAGATCCGCGAGCTCGCCAAGGGCGGCGAGGCGGCGCCGGGCGGGCGACCGTTTCCGTACAAGGACATCGCGGTCCTCTATCGGTCGAATCAAACCGCGAAGATTCTCGAGGAAGAGCTGCGTCTCGGTGTGGTTCCGTACCGAGTGTTCGGTGGAACTCAGTTCTTCGACCGCAAAGAGGTAAAGGACATCGTCGCGTACCTGCGCGTGGTCGACAATCCGCGCGACGAGCTCTCGCTGCGCCGCATCCTCGACGTGCCGCCGCGCGGGGTGGGCGAAGGATCGCTGGCGAAGGTCGAGGCGCTGCGCACCCTCAAGGGGCTCTCGCTCGAGCGCGCGCTCCGCGAGGCGTCGTTCGGGGACGAGCTGCCGGAGCGCGGTCGGCGTGGGCTGCAGCAGCTCTTCAAGGCGATCGACGCCGCGCGACGTGCGCTGGACGAGAAGTCGGCGGCTGACCCCGCCGGCCCGGTGAAGAAGTCGATCGTCGCCACGACCGAGCGGCTCCTCGCGGACACCGGGTTCACGTCGATGCTCTCGGAGGACGCGACGGTGCAGGGGCAGCGGCGCCGCGAGAACGTGAGCTTCCTGATGCGGAGCCTCACGCGCTTCGAGGAGAGTCAGCGCGGGATCTCGCTCGGGCAGTTCCTCACGCGCCTGATGCTGCGCGCGGAGCAGGAAGAAGAAGACGCCAAGAACGTGGTGACGCTCTCGTCGCTGCACTCGGCCAAGGGCCTCGAGTTCGACGTGGTGTTCCTGGTGGGCTGCGTGGAGGGGCAGATGCCGCACAGCCGCACCACCGATCCGAAGCTGAACGAGGTCGCGCCGACGGATGTCGAAGAAGAGCGGCGGCTCTTCTACGTGGGCGTGACGCGGGCGCGCGAGCTCCTCTACCTCACGCGCCCGGAGAGGCGCACCATGCGGGGCAAGGTGGTGCCGCGCATCCCGTCGCGATTCCTCGAAGGGTTCCCCGATCACGCGTGGGAGACCTACACGTCGAGCGGCGAGAAGCCGATGGGCGCCGAAGAGCTCGCGGACTTCGCGAGCCAGATCCTCGCGAGGTTGCGGGGATGAGCGGCGCGCCGCGCGCGAGCTCGCGATCGGGCCCGGATCAGGTGTTCGAGGCGCTGTGGGCGCCGCGATGGTTCGGGCTCGATCAGGCGCTCGCGCACGGACAGGAGGGCGCCTTCGACTTTCGCTCGCCGGTGCCGGCGCGGGGGCTCGTGATGCTCGCGGCGGGGCTCGATCGACCGCGCTATCCGGCGCGCTGTCGGGTGATCGGCATCTCGAACGCGTCCCTCGGGCGGCTGCAGGCGGTCGAGGTCGGCAAGCGCGTGTACCGAGTGATCCGGCACGACGCGAGCGTCGTGGAGCTCGACGCGGAGGGTGGGAGCTTGTTGCGAGGGCTCGCGCACGCACCGCCGGATTGGACGATCCGGGTGACGTTCCAGGTGTTGCCCGGCTGACGTGAGTCGGGCGTTTCGTCGCCGTTCACGTCGCCGACCACGACGACGACCACGGCCGACCACGTCGACGATCACGTCCACGGTTCCGTAACCGTCGCGTCGTCGCTCGCGTCGGTGCGTGGCCGCGCGTGCGGCTCCACACGCCACCCCTCGCAGAAGCCGCTCCCACGAATCCATCGACCACGTGGGCTTGCTACGGTCCCGCGCCATGGTCGCCGTCGTCGGACTCGTCGGGCTCCGCCCCGCTCCCGCTCATGCCGCGCACGTGACGTGCCCGCCCTACGACGTGGTGAAGGAGGGCAGCCCGCTGTGGCAGCGGCTCTTCGCGCGCGATCGTTCGATGGTGCACGTGACGCTCGGGCCCTCGCCCGCCGACGCACTGCAGCGGCTGCAGGACGAAGGCTTCGTGATCCGCGACGACGAGCCCGCCTTCTACGTCTACGAGCAGCGCTGGTCGCGCGAGGGCGGGCCCGAAGAACGGCGCACGGGCGTGTTCGTGGCGGTCGAGGTGACCGACTACGCGGCGCGCCAGATCGTGCGGCACGAGAAGACCTTCGACGACAAGGTGCGCGGGCGCGTGCAGCTCGCGAAGGTCACCGGGCACAACACCGGGCCGGTCTTCTTGCTCACGAAGTCGCCCCTCGCGGAGCTCTTCGAGCGCGCGAAGGAAGACGCGCCGCTCTACGACTTCGCGAGCGACTTCGGCGGCGGCACCGACCTGCACGGCGTCGCGAGCCGGGTCTGGCGGGTGGTCGCGAGCTCCGAGCTCGGCCGCGCGATCGCCGATCGCCTCGCACCTCAATCGCTCTACATCGCGGACGGTCACCACCGCTACCACGCCGCGCTCAAGGGCGGTCAGACCCACGCGCTCGCCTACGTCACCGACGGCGCGCGCATCCTCGCCTACGACCGCGTGGTCAACGGGCTGCGTTCCTTCGCGCAGATCCGCGACGCCCTCGCGCTCGAGCCGGCCGACGCCTTCACCACGCCCGACAAACACACGTTCCGTCTCTACACGAAGGACGGCTGCTGGACCCTACGCGCGAAGCAGGTGCCGACCGACGTGGTGGGGCGCCTCGACTGCTCGATCCTGGAGCGTGAGCTCTACCCGCACCTCGGCCTCGAGCACCGGCACATCCCCGATCCGAATCACTTCGACTACTACCCGGAGTCCGCGCTCGACGAGATGAAGGCCGCCGTCGACGAAGGCCGCTACGAGCTCGCGATCGCGCTGCACCCGGTCGCCATCGAGGAGCTGATCGCGGTGGCGGACGCGGGCCTCGACGATGCGTCGATCGTGATGCCCGAGAAGAGCACCTTCTTCTCGCCGAAGATCCTGACCGGGCTCTTCGTGTACCGACACACGTACCGCTGACGGCCACGCGGTTACGCCAGCTCAGCCCGCCGGAGGTCGTCTCGGCCTTCGCGGAACCGCCGACGCGGGCGCCGACATCGGGCGAGCGAGCACCGAAAACGAGACTGTTTCTGCGGCGATGACTGCGCGCGCGGCTTGACGCCGAGGCACGGCCGATCGTTCAATGGCGCCCGCCGCGGACCCGGATCGGTCCCGCGGAAGGCCCCTCGTCCCTCGACTCGACCGCAAGCGCGGAGGTCGGCGGTCGTCGCGGGCGCGTCCCACTTCAGCAGGGGAACGAGAGAGCCAGCATGTTCGCAGTCGTGATCACCGAGAAGGGCGGCGCCCAGCGGCGGATGGAGTTCGACAAGAACGAGGTCACCATCGGCCGCGTTCAGGGGAACGACATCATCCTCCCGAAGGGGAACGTCTCGAAGCGGCACTCCCGCATCGTGCTGAAGGACAACCGCTTCATCGTGGTCGACCTGAAGTCCACGAACGGCACGTACGTGAACGGCCGGAAGATCACGTCGCCGCTGGTCGTGAAGCCGGGCGACAAGGTCTACATCGGTGACTTCATCATCACCGTCGAGGGGCTCGAAGGCTCGGCTTCGGTCGCGCCGCCTCCGATGGGTGCGGGCGGTCCGCCGCCGATGCCGGCTCCCCAACCCATGGGTGCGCCCGCGATGGGACCGCCGATGGGCTCGCCCAGCGGTCCGCCGCCGATGCCCGCTCCCCAACCCATGGGCGCGGGTGGGCCGCCCCCCATGCCCGCGCCCCAGCCGAGCGGTCCGCCGCCGATGCCCGCGCCCCAACCGATGGGTGCGCCGGCGATGGGACCGCCCCCCATGCCCGCGCCCCAACCCATGGGTGCGCCGCCTCCGATGCCGGCGCCTCAACCGATGGCGGCTCCGCAACCGATCGCACCGCAGCCCGCGCCGCAGCCGATCGCACCCATGCCCGCGCCGCAGCCGATCGCGCAGCCGGCTCCGCAACCCGCGGCCGCGCAGCCCGCCCCGGCCGCCGAGCCGGTGCGTCGTGGTCCTCCCCCGCTGCGCTCGAGCCCGCCCCCTGCGCCGACCCCGGCCCCGATGGCGCGGCCTCAGGTCTCGGCGGGCCGCACCTCCGCGCCGCCGCCCCCTGCGGACGACGACTTCGCGCACTCGGAGCCGCCGACCAGCGCGCCGCGCCGCAGCGCCCCCGCCGCGATCATGGCGACCTCGATGGAGACCCCGGAGGGTCTTCCGTCCGTGGTGGCCGCGCTCGCGAAGCACTTCCCCGGTCTGCACGACGTGAGCGCGCACGGTCTCGAAGACGGTCGCCGCCACGACGACGCGCGCAAGGCGCTCTCGGCCGCCCTGCGTGACGCGGGCGCGGACGGCGACGACGCCCTCGGTGAAGCAGCGCTCGCGGAAGCGGTGGGTCTCGGCGCGTTCGGCGCGCTGCTCGCGGACGACGGAATCTCCGAGATCGTGGTCGAAGGCGCGGACCGTGTGCTCGTCGATCGCGGCGCCGGCCTCGTACCGAGCGAAGCGTCGTTCTCCTCCGCCGCGATGCTCGCGGTGTGTGCGCGTCGCTTGATCGCCCGCACCGGTGGTCGCGCGGACGGCGCGGTGCTCCAGGCGTGGTTGCCGGAAGGCGGCTACGCGACGGTGATCCTGCCGCCGGTCGCGATCGGCGGGCCGGTGGTGGAGATCCGCAAGGGCGTGGGCCCCTCCCTCGACGCGCTCGTCTCGCGCGGCGCGATCTCCGAGGCCGCGAGCGGGCTCCTCCGCAACGCGGTCGAAGCGCGCCGCAACGTGGTCGTGCTCGGCAGCGCGGACGCGGGCGTCTCCGAGGTGCTCGCGGCGATCGCGGCGTGCATCGATCCGAGCGAACGCCTCGTCGCGGTCGGTGCGGGCGCGGCGCTCGATCTCTCGAACGTGATCGCGCTCGCGGCCGGCGGCGCGACGGGTCTCTCGATCGGCGCGGTCGCCCAACAGGCGGCGCGTCTTCGCGCGGATCACCTGCTCGTCGACGGCGTGTGCGACGCGAACGTGCTCGACGTGCTCGCGGCGATCGCGGCGCACGGCGGCGGCGGCTTCGTCGGCGTCCACGCCGCAAGCGCGCGCGAGCCCGGCGCGGTCCTCACCCTGCTCGCCCGCCTCGCGGGTCGCGCCACCGAAGAGACGGCGGCGGCGCTCGTCTCGGACGTCGCGCACCTCGTAGTCCAGGTCGAGCGCGGCGAGTCCGGCCCGCGCGTGAGCGCGATCGTCGAGCTCGGCGCTGCGGAAGGCACGCGTGTCCCGACGCGCGCGCTCTTCTCGTCCCAGGGTGACGTGCTCGTCTCGACCGGCACCGCGCCGTCGTTCTGAACGCGTTCGAGCTCGATGTCCGAGCCGCCCCACGAGGGTGGCTCGATATGTCGTGCACAGCGTCTCTCGCATCCGTGGATCGATCGACGACGGCAAAGCACGATGTGCTCACAGACCTTCCTCGGCCGCGATGTCTTCGCCGCATATTGGGGCCTCGCGACGATGGGGTACATCGAGACGCGTCGTCCGCTCGACTTTCCCAGCGGCGAAGAGCTGTCGGACCACGTCGCTTCCGACTCAGATCATCACGACCGCTTCCTGACCCTCGTACAATCGTTCATGGGCCTGGACCCAGTCGTCGTACGAATCGCACGTGACGAAGCACCATGGGCTACCGGTCAGTCACGGGAGACGACCGAAGGCATGATTTCGTTGTGGGCGGGGCGCATCCTCAGCACCGAGGATTTGTGCGGCGAATCAGTCGACGCCGTACTCGAAGTCTCCTCTGCCCGGGCAGTCACTTCCCTCGTCGATGCGTGGATCGGGGGTCAATACTGCTTCGGCGATCGCGCGCGAGAGCCCGGTCCCGACCTCGAGTCGGCGCTGAGGGTGTTGGCTCGAATCGTCGGAGAAGACACGATCGTAGCGCGAGAGGTGATGCAAGGTCTTTGGCGTTGGAAGAACGAGAGGCTCCCCTCGATTCTCCTGGGTGGGGTCGATGCATACGTCGCATGGCTTCGCACCACCTCCCTGGTGTAAGCGCGGACGTTCACCCGAACGATTCGGACGCAAACTTCGAAAGTGCGCGGACCGCGACTCCGAGAGCCGCGGCCTGTGCGTTTCGCGTAGTCGTTCAGATCCCGCGATTGTCCACTCCACCGCGGTAGCGCGACTCCGCCTCGCCACGGGTGCGTCCCTCACGGCGTCCCTCACGCGCCTCGAAGCGCTCGCGGCGCTCTGCGCGGAGCTCGGTGAAGCGGGTCTGCTGCTCGGGGGTGAGGATCTGCGCGAGCTCGGCGTCGATCTGCGCGCGACGGGCCTCGCGGGCGGCGCGGCGTTCCTCGGGCGGGAGGTCACGATTCGCGCCGCGCGCGCCGCGGTGGCTCTCGAACACGGCCTGGACCTGCGCGGCTTGCTCCGCCGTGAGGCCGAGCTCGGTGCTCAGGTGCTCCGCGAAGCGGGCGCCGCGCTCGCCGCGACCACGCTCGCCGCGGACGCCGCGCTCGCGACCGCGTCCTCCCGGCTCCCCATGGAAACCGCGCTCGCCGCGGACACCGCGCTCGCCGCGGACACCACGCTCGCCGCGCTCGCGTCCACGCTCGGACCCGCGGAGCTCATCACCCGCACGATCCTCGATCCGCGCCCGCTCCGGAAGCGACTCCGGCGCACCTTCTCGGAAGCGGCGCGGGCCACGCTCGTCGCGCGGACCCTCGGCGCGGGGCGCCTGACCGACCGAAGGCGGCGCCTCGGGCGACGTCGAGAGCCCGTACGCGACCGGCGCCGCGAGCGCGGCCACGAGGGCGACCAGGAGGAACGTCTTCTTCGTCATCGTCGTCTTCCTTCTCCACGAACCGTGCGTGGTGCTCGAGAGACGCCCGGTGTCTGAAGCACCTCTGAAGCCACGGGTCGCATCGAAGTCTTTTCTTCAGCGTCGTTCCTCGACTCGACGGGTCTCGTGACCTTCCCGGAGTCGACGCGTGGCCACGGTGATCGCCGCATCCGGAGTCGGAGCCGCGCCCATCGCGACGCTTTCGGTCACGCGCGCCGCGATCCAGGGGCGTCCCGCGAGCGCTTGCCGAAGCGTTCCGACCGCCACGGTCGCGGCGAGCAGCGTGAAGGTGCCGACGAGCACGGCACGCGCGAAGGGATGGGCGACGACGCGATCGACGCACCACGCCGCCAACGGCAGCGCCTGAAACACGTGGAGCGCGACGAAGTGCGGAACCCGCAGATCGCCGTGCAGTCGGCTCCAACCGAGCAGCGGCAGCCCCACGCCCACGCCGTCGACGCCGCCGACGGAGTGCTGAAGGCGGCCACCCATGCCGAAGCCGCTCACCGCGACCAAGAGCAGGATCCAGAGGGCGGCGCGCCACGCGAAGCGGAGGGTTGGTGACAAGTCGGCGGCTGACCCCGCCGACACAGGCGACACGTCGGCGGCTGACCCCGCCGACACAAGCGACACGTCGGCGGCTGACCCCGCCGACACAGGCGACAAGTCGGCGGCTGACCCCGCCGACTCAGGCGACACGTCGGCGGCTGACCCCGCCGACACCGGCGAAGAACGTGCCCTCGCCGAGCGGGCGAAGGGTCGCGACGAGCGCAAGCACCACGAGCGTCGCGGTGGTCAGCACGATCGCCGCGACCATGACGTTCCAGAGACCGGCGTCGAGCGCGGTGGCGGAGTTGAAGTGTGAGCCGCGCCCCCGCAGCGCCTGCACGACGATGCACGCGCTCTCCACGACCATCGTGCCCACGAGGAGCACCGCCGCCACGAGCCGCCACCGCGCATCGAGGTCGAGATGCGGCAGGAGAATCGCCCACGTTCCGAGGAAGATCGCGATCGAGATCCCGAACTTCAGCGGTTTGATCGCGTGGTGGAGCTCTCCCGGTGCGGCGGGGGAGACCACGAGCGCCACGCACGCGAAGAGCGCCACGAGCGCGTGCGTCACCGCGCCGGCGAGCAGCCAGCGGACTCCCGGATCGATCGGCATGGGCGATCCCTGAGGTCGCGGTTGACAGTGTCAAGTGTCGAAAGTGACAATGTCAAGCACGATCGGTCTCGACGGCGCCGCCTTGATTCGGCCCCGCGCGGGCGCATCCTCGCGCGCTCGTGACCGACTCCACTCGCCGTACCGAAGGCCTCGAAGAACGTCCCCTCGCCGTGCTCGTCGGCGTGCAGCTCCCCGGCGTGAGCGACGCCGAGCACGAGTCCTCGCTCGACGAGCTCGCGCGTCTCGCGACGACCCTCGGGCTGCGTCCGATCGCGCGCGTGTCGCAGAAGCGCTCGCGGCTCGCGCCCTCCGCGGTGCTCGGCGAGGGCAAGCTCCAAGAGCTCGCGCTCTACACGGGCGGGCCCGGCTTCGTGCCGACCTTCTCGAAGAAGAAGACCAGCGACGAAGCGGACGACGACGCGAGCGACGAAGAAGACTCGGCCGACACGGCCGACGCGTTCGACGACGACGCGGGCGAAGCGCCGGTGGTGGCGGAGCGCGCGACGGTCGTCGTGGTCGATCACGAGCTGACGCCTTCGCAGGCGCGCAACCTCGAGAAGGCCGCGGGCGTCGAGGTCGCCGACCGGACGTCCGTGATCTTGCGGATCTTCCAGCGCCACGCGCGCACCCGCGAGGCCCGCCTGCAGGTCGAGATCGCGCGCCTCGGCTACGACGCGCCGCGCCTGCGCGAAGGCAGCGGCGGCGGGGATCGTCAGCGCGGCGGCATCGGCGGCAAGGGCGCGGGCGAGTCGTCGATCGAGCTCGATCGGCGGCGCATCCGCGACCGCATCGCGGAGCTGCGGCGCGAGCTGGAGAGCATCTCGAAAGAAGACGCGGTCCGGCGCGCGCGACGCGTGGAGCGCGGCGACACCGTGGCGCTCGTCGGCTACACGAACGCCGGCAAGTCGTCGTGGTTCCGTCGCCTCACCGCAGGCGAGGTCTACGTCGCCGACGAGCTCTTCGCGACGCTCGACACCACCGTGCGGCGCCTGCAGCCCGAGACGCGCCCGCCGATTCTCGTGTCGGACACCGTCGGCTTCATCAAGAAGCTCCCGCACGATCTCGTGGCGTCCTTCCGCAGCACCCTCGACGAGGCGCGCGAGGCGAGCCTGCTCGTGCACGTGGTCGACGCCTCGGATCCGGCGTGGCGCGAGCAGCTCCAGGTCACGCGCGACGTCCTCGCGGAGCTCGGCGTGCACGTGCGGGTGTGGTCGAACGCGAACGATCCGATCACGACGCAACGAGACGCGGGCGAGCGGCCCTGCCTCGTGCTGCTGAACAAGATGGACAAGCTCGACGACGAAGCGCGCGCCGCCGTGCAGCTCGAGCTGCCCGACGCGATGCTCGCGAGCGCGCGCGACGACGCGAGCCTCGCGGACGTGCACGCACGCATCGTCTCGTTCTTCGAGGCCTCGATGGAGGACGCGGAGCTCTTCGTGCCGTGGGCCAAGCAGCGCGTGGTGAGCGCGGTGCACGAGAGCGCACGTGTTCTCTCGGAGGAGCATGGCGAGACGGGCACCACGCTGAAGGTGCGCGCGCCCGCGATGGTGCTCGGACGCATCCGCGCCCAGCTCGTTTGAAGCACGCGTTCGAACCGCGCGCGATCGGGCGACGCGAATCACTCGCTCACAGCGCGCTACCGCGCGATTCGAATCACTCGCTCGCAGCGCGCTGCCGCGCGATTCGAATCACTCGCACTACCGCGCGATTCGAATCACTCGCTCGAAGCGCACTACCGCGCGATTCGAATCACTCGCTCGCAGCGCACGACCGCGCGACTCGAATCACTCACCGCCCGTCGCGCTCGCAACTCAAGGGAAACACAGCACCGCGGCTTCGCTCGCGTTCCACTCGACCGGACCGAAGCCCGCGCGTCGACCGCGCGCACGGCACACCGCGTCGGCCGCGCTCGCGCACGTCAGCGTGTTCGGGCTCGCGTTCGGATCGCAGCCGCGCGTGGTGAGCTCGCTCGTCGCGATCGACTCGGTGATCGCGACGTCGTTCGGCAGGCACGTGACCGTCATCTCGACGTCGGAGTGTTCGGTCGGTCCGACGCCTCCGCCGAAGCCGCGGCTCCGGCAATATCGATTGACGGCGGACTGCGCGACGCGGGTCGCGATGTTGCCCGTGGTGACCGTGATCGAGCTGGCGGCCGAGACCGCGGCGAAGCTCACGTTGTGTTGATCGCCGCGCGCGCCGAAGCAGACCACGCGCGCGCTGGTCGGCGTCGCTTGCAGGTGCCCCGCGCCGCCGCCGGGGTGGCAGCCGCGGTTCATGCACCACCGCCGCGCGGCGGACATGCAGACGTTGAGCCCCGCGCTCGGTCCGTCGCACGGAGGCTGCGCCGCCGTGAGCTCGGACATCGGCACGGGATCGTGCACCGTCGCTTGGAACCCTTCGTCGCTCGTGCCGTCGCAGTCGTCGTCCGCGAGGTTGCACGACTCCGCCATCGGCTGCCGCGCCGAGCACTCCACCCACGCGCCCGCACGGCACGACTCGGTGCCCGCGCCACACGCAGTCGAGCACGCGCGGCTCAAACCTTCGTCGATCGTCCCGTCGCAGTCCTCGTCGCTGCCGTCGCAGCTCTCGACGCCGGGCGCGGGCGCGGTGCAGCCGATCCACGCGCCCGCCTCGCAGCGCTCCGCGCCGGGCCCACACGCGCTCGTGCAGCCGCGCGTGAGCGCTTCGTCGATCGCGCCGTCGCAGTCCTCGTCGGTGCCGTCGCAGGTCTCGGGCCGCGGTGAGCCCCCGCTGCACGCGGTGAACGCGCCGTCGACGCAGCGGCTCACCCCGCCTCCGCACGCCGACGTGCACGTGCGATCCGCGATCTCTTCGTCGACCTCGCCGTCGCAATCGTCGTCGACGCCGTCGCAGCGCTCGATCGGCGGTCGGCAGATCGCGCCCTCGTCGTCGCAATCGACGGTGCCCTCGGTCCCGCAGGGTGTGGTGCAGCTCTCGCCGCGCGTGCAGGTCTCGCCGCCGTCGAGCCGCGTCCCGCCCGCGTCGCGGCGGGAGGTGCTGCCTTCGTTCCCGCTCGCGCAGCCGGCGAGGATCCCGATCGTCAACAAGAGAGGGACGTGGTGCTGGACGGAGTGCCGGCTCCGAGGACGTGGTCTTCGAGGGCTCACCGAGACAGCATGCCGACGAAGGCGCGACGCCGTCCACGACGGCTGGTGCGCGCGTGCTCCGGGCGGAGCGGCGCGCGTCGTGCCGTGCGACGCTCCGCGCATGTCCGACGGGTACATCCACGGGTTTTCGGAAGACGAACGCGACCGCCTCGTCGCGCAGGCGGAGCTCTGGCGCGACCGCTTCCTCACCCCGGGGCTCACGTACGGTGCGGGGGAGCGGCTACTCGAGATCGGCTGCGGGGTGGGCGCCGTGCTCGCGGTGCTCGGCGAGACCTTCCCGGGGCTCGCGCTGACCGGGATCGATCTCGTGCCCTCACAGATCGCGGCCGCGCGGGAGCTGCTCGCCTCGCGTGGCGTGAAGGCCGAGCTGCACGTGGCGGACGCCGCGAAGCTGCCCTTCGACGACGCGAGCTTCGACCATGTCTACGGCGTGTGGGTGCTCGAGCACGTGCGCGACGCGCGGCCGATCCTGCGCGAGGTGCGTCGGGTGCTGCGGCCGGGCGGGACGGTCGCGTTCCACGAGACCGACTACGGGATGTTCCACGTGCACCCGCACCATCCGGACGTGGTGTACCTCGGGGAGGCGCAGCGGGCGCTCTTCGCGCGGGAGGGCGATCCCCACGTCGCGCGCGCGCTCGGCGCGCGGCTGGTGTCGGCCGGCTTCGTGGACGTGACGTGCGTCCCCATGGGCTTCCACTACTTCACGGGCGATCCCGAGCTCGCGCGCTTCGTCGACTACTTGCTCGGCTTCCTCGAGCCGATGGTCCCGCGGCTGGCCGAGATCGGGCACGACGAGGCGCGCCTCCGCTCGGGCATCGCGGCGATGCGCGCGCTCGCGACACTGCCGGAAGCGTCGACCACTCAAATCGCATTTCGCGCCCGCGCCTCCACTTCGCTTGGTTCGGTCGCATGACGGCCACGCTCACGTGACGTGGGGTCGGCCTGACGGCCGGCTCCAACGACGTCAAACGAAAGAAGCGGTTTCGCGTCACCCGAAGGTCGCCGCGAACCGCTTCAATCGTCGCGAATCGCTCCGTGTCAGTCGATGGTGCCGGCCCAGCCCTGCACACGCGTGAACGAGAGCGGCGCTGGGAGCTGACGCGAGAACTCGGCCACCGATCCGCCGGCCGCCGCAGTGCCACCACCACTGACCTGCGCGACGAGGAAGAACTCGCCGCGATTCGCGCTCGTGACCTGCTGGTAGCGGCGCGTGCCGAAGTACGGATCCGTCTCGGGAACCTCCGTGAGCGTCGAGCAGGTCGGGCGCTGCGTGACCGTCACGCCCATCACGATCTGGTTGTCGAGCGGCGGTAGGTGCCGGACGAAGCTGCCCGATCCCGCGACCTCCTCGATGCCCCCACGCGGGACCGGCGTCGGCTGCGACGCGGAGACCTCGTTGAGCAGGTACTCGACACCCCAGATCTTGCTTTGACCGAAGGCGCACGCGTTGGTCGGATCGTTGGTGGAGGCGAACGAGCCGAAGTAGACCTTTCCGGCGAAGAGCTCGAGCGGGCCCGTGACCTGCTCGCCGGCGGCCAACCGGATCTCCCAATTCAAGGTGCCCGTCACCTCTTCCAGGGCGCCGGTGGCGTCGTACTCGAGGTTCTCGGTGATCGAGACGACGCGGTTGGCACTCGCGATCGAGTCGAGCGCGTCGACGTTGCCCGTCGCTTGAATCACCACCACGCGACCTTGATCGTCGGTCGTGAGGACGGGCGGGAAGTACGCGGGTTGGCCCGCGGTGGCGGTCGAATCCCAGAAGATGTCGTGGAAAGGATCCGCGTCCCAGTTGCGGGGATCCGGGCTGCTGAAGTCGATCCGCCAGATGACACCGTCCGCGTCCGTGACGAATGCCCGCGTGGCGATCGTGCCGACGTCACCGGTGAAGAAGGAGATGCCGCCGGTGACGGGCGCGTTGAAGACGCGGTCGTCGAGGTACGCGAGCACCTCACCGCTCGCCGGATCGACGAAGTACATCGAGCGACCGGGAGTGTCCCAACAGCGCATGTTGTCGCGTGCGTTCAACGTGCCGCTGTTGACGGGCGGGCGACCCTTGCCGCGCGACGGACACCCGAGGGGCTGCGACATGCGCCCGTCGGGGAGCGGCACGGCGCCACCGCACGTGGTGGACGAGACGTCGACGCCAGCACCACCCGGGAGCAGCACCATGGCGATCTCACGCACCGTGTTCGTGCGGTCTCGGACCAGCACCTGACCCATCGCGGGCGTCCCGTAGGTCGCGCCCATCTCTTCGTGCGCGACCTGCCAGAGGAAGCGAGGCTCGATCGGATCCGTCACGTCGAGCGCGAGGTACGCGCCGCCGCCGCCGCGCAGACCGAAGATCAGCACGGTGTGGTACGAGCCCGCGTCCGCGGTTTGACCGGGCGTGCGGTTGAAGAAGATGTCCTTCACGACCGGCGTGCCGTCGACGGTGTACACGTGCCCGCTGCGTGCCGCGTTCAAACGCTGGAAGATCGCAGGCGGCACGAAACCCCAGAGCTCGTCGCCCGCGCGGTAGCTCTGGCCACTGTGCGGACCGTCGGTGATCGTGATGTCCTCCGCGACGAACGCGTGCATCACACCGTCGTTGGTACCGACGTAGACCACCTTCGGACGGTTCACGACGTCCGGGCGGCGGCGGAACTCGTTGAACGACTCGTCCGCCAAGTCGAGGGTCGGCGGACCGACCACGACGGGGGACGAGTGGTAGATGTCGCCCAAGCGGTTGGCACGACCGACGCCGTGCACCCAGTTGATCACGGCGCTGCGCTCCGCGGCAGGCACCCCGAGGTGCTGGGCCGAGAGAGCGGAGTTGGAGGTGGAGAAGCTCGTGAGCTCCAGCCCCGTCTCCACCGGATTCGCGGGAGGAGGCGTGGGACGCCCGCCGCCACCGCCGCCGCTGTTGCAGGACCGACCACCCGCTCCGCCGGGCCGACCGTTGCCGCCGTTGCCTCCCGCGGAGCCGCCGGACGAGCCGCCGACCGACGCGGGCACGGCGCCATCGCCGATCAGGTAGCCGCCGACGTCCGCATGACGGCGTGGCACGACCGTGAGCAGCCGGCGCGGGGTGACACGCTCGTTGAGGATCGTGTGGAAACGGTCCCGATCTTCGACCGGGCGCTCCACCGGGACGTTCGACTCGTCGCACTCGAAGCGACGACGCTCGAGCACACCCGCCCACGGCTCGCCGCCACCGGGCATCGTGAAGCCGGTGTTGAACTGTGCCTGACCTTGCTGGGTGGTTCCGGGCACGGCCCCCGAGAACGCCGCCACGGTACGGGTCGTGGTCCCCGGCGCCGCGCGATCGAGGATCTCGGAGATCGCCGCGCGAAGCTCGTCGGTGTCGGCGCTGCCGCCCACGAGGTACGCGCAGTTGCCGCCCGGGACCGCGCAGGTGCCGCCGGACTCCGCGATGGAGTTCAGCTCCCCGATCGCCTGCGCGTCGTCGACCGCGAAGCCGACCACGAAGATGCCGTCCGTCAGGCCCTCACACTCGCCCGAGGCGCTCGAGTACTCGCACAGACGCGCCGCCGTCACGGCCGGTGGGTCGTACGGGCACGGGTAACGGGGCGCGCCGCCCTCGCAGTTGTACGGGTCGCCGCGCATGTCGGCGTTCGGGTAACCGTCCGTGAGCAGGATCGCGTAGCGCGGACGGCATTGTTGGAACGCGTCGCCAGCGCCGCCGGCCGCGGCGATGCGCGCCACGTCGGGGTGGTTCTCGAGGTAGAACTCGAAGTCCTCCAGCATGCCCGCGATGGGCGTCGGACCGTAAGGACGGGCCGCGAGCAAGGTCGTCTGGATGTTCTGGTTGATGGTCGTGAAGTCGGCGAAGTTGTCGCTGCCGACGCTGACCAACGTGCCGCCCGGCACGCCGCTCTGCGCGCCGTTGTCGATCATGTAGGGCTGACCGCAGCCGAGGAAGCCGAAGGGCTTCGGCTCGCCGTACGAGAAGCCGCCGAGCGCGCCGCGCGAGCTCGCGAGGAAGGTGTTGAACTCGACCTCGGTCACGAGCAGCGGGCGATCGCGCAACGTGCTCACGCCGTCGAAGGTCATCAGACCGAACTTCACGCGGTCGAGGTACGAATCGAGGATGCCGTCCGTGCGCTGCGGGGACGCGCCGAACACGCCGCCGCCGACCAGACGCGTCTCGTTCGGATGGAGGATGTGGGGGATGTAGTAACGGAAGTCTGCCTGCGACGAGTAGCTCGCGTTGCGGCGATCCTCGGACGCGCAGGAGAACGACTCCCAGGTGCCGGTGAGCGCTTCGAGCACCGTGGCCCAGCGGTTGCGCTGCGGCGCAGGCCCGCAGCTCGGCATGCACTCCTCGCACGTCGCGGTGCGGCAGACGCAGTCACCTCGCCGCTCCATCGAGCCCGACGAGTCGACGAGCAACATCACGATCGGACGCACGTCGCGGACGTCGGGTCCTTGGGCGTGCGCGACCGAGCTGGTCAGCGCGAGCGCGGCCAGAGCCGTTGCCAGAGCGAGGGGGAGAGTGAGCAGGGCGAGGAAGGTGCGGTTCATGATTCTCTCCACACGCGTTCAAAAGGGACCGGAGAGGCCGCGGGCGCGAGCGTCCGAGGAGCTTTCGTGGATGCCGATGCCCGATTCGACCTGGTCGGTGGGCAGGCGCAAACGGCCACGCGCCGTGTAGGTGGCCGTGAGGAACTCCATCTGGGTGTTCCCATCGCTGCGGAACCCCGCGACGGGTCGCGTGAACTTGTGATCGTCGTAGATGTCGACGACGACGCGGGGTTGGTAGAGGCGGTTGACACCACCGAGGTCGGTGCTGTCCAGCGTGAGCGTCGCGGTCGCTCCGCCGCTCGTCGAGTCCACCAAACGCTGAAAGTCGGAAGCGTAGAGCCGATAGCCGGCGCGGCCGGATGCCAACGGGGGCTCGAAGGGTTGCGGAATGACGGAGGCGTTGGTGACGCGAGCCGACGCCGCCATCGCGCCGATCAACGAGTCCGGGCCGAACACGTCGACCCAGGTGAGCGCAGCCGTGACGCCCGACTCGCCGATCTCCTGGGCCTGCGCGTTCATGCGGTCGTAGCCCGCCGCGCGCACCTCGGTGGTGGTCGCGTGGATCGCGAAGACCGCGAGCGCCGTCGTCGTGAGCAACACGAGCATCACGATGAGCATCACCGCGCCCTCTTCGTGGCGTCGGCGCGAGCGCGAGACGTGGCGTGAGCGGTTCATGGACGAAGGTTCCGGCTGGCGAGGTTCGGCAAGAAGATCTCGGTCTCGAGCGTGCGGACGCGGGCGGCGCCGGGCACGGCGGGGTTCACGTCGTAGCGGGTGAGCGCAGGGCCGCCGGCCACGAAGGGGAAGGTCGGCTCTTCGCCCGCAGTCCTCGCCGAGAGCCGCACGATCACGCTTCGGACGCGGTGAGGCACCGCCGCGAGACCGCCGTTGAGCAGCGCCGCCGACTGCGCGCCATCGCGCCGCACGAGGTTGGGTGGACTCCCCGGGGTCGGTTGGTCGTCGAAGACGAACTCGTAGTTGAGGTCCGCCACGTACTCGAGCACGACGCGCGTGGTGCCGGCGATCGGTGCGCCCGTCGCGAGGTTGATCTCGCGTCGCACGAGCACCGAGTTCACGCGACCGGTTGCGCGATCGAGCGTGTTGTCCGCTCCGACGAAGAGATCCCCGAGCTCCCCGGCCGCCGCGCGAGGGTCGACCACCGTGTACTCGACGCCCGTGATGGGCGCGATCATCGCGCCGTCCGCGAGACCCCCGACGCACGTGCCTCCGATCGGGAGGTTCTGTCGGAAGACCACTTGCGGTGGGGTGCTGCCGTCCGCGCTGGTGTTCGAGACGTCCAAGAAGAAGTGGTAGCCCTGGGAGTTCTCGATGTGGACCATGCGACCGACCTGGAAAACGCTCTCGAAGGCGTCGCCGTCGTAGCCGGGCGGCATCGTGTCGGTTCCCATCCGATGCGCCGTGGTCCACGCGCCGAAGTCGCGACGGAAGCTCTGCCAGCTCGTCTGTAGGAACGCACCGCCCCCGTTCCCCGCGAGCGTGCTGATCAGGTACGCGTCGCTCGTGACGTAGTTGCCGGTCAGGCGCAGACGGTCTGCGCTCACGCCGTTGAGCGTGGGCTCGGGGAGCGCGGTGGTGTCCGCGCCGTCGAGGAACTCGATCGCATGCACCGGCCGCGGAGGCGCGAGGCATTGCTGCTCGCGCTGGCTGTTCGGGGTCCCGAAGAACCCCGCGCGCGCGATGTCGCGGCGCATCTGCTGCAGCGCCATGCGGACCGAGGTCTGGGTCTGCGCGACGCGCTGCTGCTCGTGGAAGTGCCGCGCGGACGCGCTGCTCACGTAGTATACGGCGAGGATCGCGACGAGCCCCGCGACGAGCGCGACCATCAGCTCGAGCAGCGTGAAGCCCGCCGTCGAGCGACGCGGCCGCACGCGATCCGACGCGGAGCGACCCCGAGCTCGCCGTGAGCGATTCGAGGGGCGGCTCACAGCGGCCTCCATCGAAGCATCGTGGTGGCGGTGACTGCGCGGAAGCTCGGTGTCGCGGACGCGAGGTCTGCCGTGATCGCCTCCGCGTTGCTGGCGCATTGGGTCGAGAGCGCGAACTGCGTGCCGGTCTGGCGATGGAACGTCGTCCGCACACGTGCGCGGATGAGCTCGCCCTGCACCGCCCACGTCAGCTCGATGTGGGTGCAGTACACCGGACCGTCTTCATCCTCGACGTCGAGCCCCGCGAAGCTCGCCCCGGAGCGCATCAACGCACCCGTCGATTCCGTCACCGGCGTGGGCGCCACGAACACGGGCGTAGCGGTCGGGGCCGTGACGTGGTCCAAGAAGAGCGTCGGCTCTCGATTGGCAGGTTGCGCGCCCGCGAGATTCCAGCGCAGTGCGTCGCGCTCCAAACGGTCCATCCAGGTACGCGTGCGCTGGGTGGCCATCGACATCTGCCGCGCCTCCGCGTTGCCGCGGATGGTCGCGCTCTGCATCGCGAGGATGCCGAGCGAGCCGACGGTGATGATGCCGATCGCGATCATCACCTCGATCAAGGTGAAGCCACGCTCGCGCCGGACCCCGGTCCTCACGATTCGCGTTCGACGCATCACAGCAGCACCCTCGCGTCGCCGCCGAGCGGCACGACCACGCGACGCGTCACCCCGTCGCCTCCGTTGCGAACCACTTGGAAGCGCATCCCGCCCCCAGCCATCGCGTCGTCGCTGCGGTCGCTGAAGAGCCCCGTGCCTCGCTGCCAGAGCACGCGCCCGGTCGGCTCGAAGCAGAAGTCGATCGCGCCTCCGTCCTCCGACGAGATCACGATCTGCTGCCCCGACGTCGAGCGGTGGTTCGCCACCACGAAGTCACGGCAGGCAGCGTTGGCCGCGGTGCAGCCGCCGCCGGTCACGGTCGGCCAGTCGGCGTTGTTGCAGCGGTTGCTGTCGCCCCGGTACAGCTCGAACGCGCCGTTCCCACCCGCGACGAAGCGGAGGAGATGGGCGCGGCCGTAGCCGACCGCCTCGGAGCGGCCCCGACGGGCGAGCCGGACGATGTCGAGCGCGGTCTCGTTGGATCGGCGCTCCCCGAACGACGCTCCGATGGTCGGGGCGGCGGCGGCGGCGACGACCGCGATGATGGTCACGACGATCATCAGCTCCAGGAGCGTGAGACCCGCCTCGCGGCGTCGTGAACGAGAGGAAACCATCGGAGCGCCCCTCGGCTGCAAGGGGTGTTCCCTGCGCCGCGAAGGGCACAAGCACGCGAGATCACGGGTCATGGAGGCTCCGGAGCACGGGATCGGACCGCAAGTGGCTGCAAGGATAGGAAAACTTTTCAGAAGTCGTGGTGTTTCCGGCTTCATCGGCCCTGGGGATCATCGCGCGCCGTCCAACGATCCACCGCGCGCTCTCGAACGATCCCTCGCTCGGCGAGCTCTCCAACGACCTGACGCTCACGATCCAGCGGCGATCTCTCCAACGATCCACCGTTTTTGCCAGCTCGAGGGGCGGGGGATCGGACGATCTCGAAACCACCCCTTGCCTTTTTGGAAACCTGCCGGAAACATGCGGCCGTGCTTCGCCACCTCGCCGTGCACGTGCTCGCCTCGCTCGTCGCCGTGGGTGGCGTCGATGGCGCGGGTGTTCGAGCCGACGAGCGGCCCTCGGTGACGGCCTCGGAACCGCCCGCCGACGCGCTCCTCACCTCCCCGCTCGACGCGCTGGCGTTCGAAAGCGCCCTGCGGCTCGACCCTCCCCGCGCGCTGACGCTGCCCACGCTGCCCAGCGAGTACCTCGCGAGCCCCGAAACTCCAACCGAATCTGGTAGCGCTTCACCATCCGGCGCGAGCCGCACCGCCGCGCACTTCGGCGCCTCGTTCGGAGGCGTGCTGCTCGGCGCAGTCGCCACCGGCGTCGTCGTGGGCACCGTGCACGCGTTCGACAACGACGCGGGCCGCGCGCGCGACCTGACCCTCGCGATCGGTGGGCCGCTCCTGCTGACCGCGGGCGCGACGTGGGCCCTGCATCGGCTCGCGGAAGCGCGCGGGGAAGAGGTCCGCCACCTGCCGGTCGTGGTCGGCGCGCTGCTGAGCGCGGGCGCCGCGCTCGCGGGCGTGTTCGTGGCGACCAGCGCGCGCGACGAGGCCTTCGTCGGACGGCATTGGGCGTGGGCTGCTCCCATGGTCGCGCTCAGCACGGGCTTCGGCGCCTGGGTCGCGCATCGGCTCACCCACGGCGCGCGGCGCGTTCAGCCGAGTCTCGGGGTCTCCCCGACCGGGGTCGCCGCGCACCTGCGGGTGGGCTTCCGCCGCTGAGTCGGCGTCCCCCTGTCGTCACCGTTCGTCACCGTCGTCACCGTTCGTGGGTGCGCGCGCTCGCGTTCTCCTCTCGCGTAGCCACGGCGGCCGGATGTCATTCGTGGCGTCGCGACGTAGGATGTCGCGATGTCTCGCGCTCTGCTGATCGCGCTCTTCGTCGTCGGCCTCGTCGGGCTCACGCTTCCCTCCGAAGCGCAGCGTTCGGGGAGTAGCTTCGGAGGTGGAAGCTGGGGCTCGTCACGCTCGTCCGGATCGAGCAGCTCTTCGAGCGGCTCGTCCTCGTCGTGGTCGTCGTCCTCCTCCTCCGGGTCGAGCTCGTGGTCGTCGTCGTCCTCGGGGTCGAGCTCCAGCTCCTCGCGCTCGTCGCGCTCTTCCAGCTCGTCGAGCTCGTCGCGTTCGTACGGGGGTGGCGGGTCCTCGAGCTCCTACGACGGGCCCCCGGTCACCTTCTCCACGTTCGTGATCGGCGATGGGCCGGGCGCGACCCTCGTGCGCTCGACGCTGCTCCTCCTCGGGCTCGGTGCGGTGGTGGGGTTCGGCATGCAGTGGAGTCGCAACCGACGCCTGCGGCGCCTGGAGACGCGAGAGAACGATCCGAGCGCCGCGTTCGGGCTCGGCGTCGATCTCGCGATCGTGAGCGTCGCGCTCGACGCTCGCGCGCGCCCCTTCGTCCAGCAGCGGCTCGACGCGATCGCCGCGAGCGCGGAGCTCGACAACCCGCTCGGGCGCGCGCGCGCGCTGCGGCAGACCCTGGACGTGCTGCGGACGACGCGCGGGAGTTGGGCGTACGGCGTGGTGCGCGACACCGTACCGATGGATCCCGAGCACGCGGAGCCCGCGTTTGCGCGGGTCGTCTCCGACTACCGCGCGCGTTATCGCGACGAGCTGCGGCGTGCCGACGCGGGTGGCAGCGTCGCGCGCGTCGCGGGCACCTACCGGATGCGCTCCGACGAAGGCGAGGGGCTCGTCGTCGTCACGCTCGCGCTCGCGCGCTGGGGCACCTTCCCGGACACCCATGCGACGGGCATCGACGCGATCGAGCACGCGCTCGCGCGAGTGGCGGAGGTCGCCCCGGACGAGCTCGTGGCCTTCGAGGTGATCTGGAGCCCCTCGGACGACGCCGACCGGATGAGCAGCCTCGAGCTCGAGTCGATCTACCCGGAGCTGCAGCCGCTCGCGATCGAGCGCTTCGGCACCGAGACCTGCGCGTACTGCCGCACGAGCTTCGCGCGCGAGCTTCCGCGCTGCCCGCTCTGCGGAGCGGCGCACGGCGGCTCGCGCATGACGTGAGCGTCGGCTCGCGCACGACGTGAGCGCGTCGATGCGCGGGGACGCGAGCGGGACGCGCGTGGCGACACGGGGACGAGAGCGCGACGCGAACGAGACGGCGCGCACGACGCGCGAGGGAACGGGACGCGCACGACGCGGGGACGGCGGCGCGACGCGAACGAGACGACGGTGCGCACGACGGCGCGAGGGAACGGTGTGGCCCGTGCGCGCACGCGAGAGGGGTGCTGACGCGCGCGCACGGGCCATCACGCGACACCTCGCGTCGGCCACCACTCCGCCGCGGGTGTTTCGGTGAGCACGATCGAAACGGACGATCGTACGAAGGCTTCGAAGGCTCGAGACTCGGTGATTCGAGATTCAGAGATTCACGAATTCAGAGGTTCACGGATTCAGAGATTCACGGATTCAGAGATTCAGAGATTCAGATCTCGAAGTTCGAGATTGATTCGTAGATGCGGATTCACGTCAGCACGCCGCCGCGCGAGCGCTCGCCGCCGAAGTCGTCCGCGCCCGGCACCCCCGCCCACGCCAGCACGTCGCGGTTCAGATCCGTGACTCGCAGGTTGCTCGCGCGTCCGCCCGGCCGCGGTCCGTTGATCGCGACCACCGGCACGTCCGCGTGATCGTGGGTGGGTCGCTCGTGGGGCGAGTAGACGACGAGGGTGTCGTCGAGGATTCCGAAGTCCGCCAGCTCGCGGAGCAGGTGCGCGAGCATCTGGACCTGAAAGCGCGAGAGCCCGTCGAGGTCCGCCAGCTCGTTGCCGTTCGGCGCGCGCGCGAAGCCGCCCGGGTGCGTGTGGTCGTGGTAGCCGGGCACGCCGGGCTGTCCGTGGCCGGAGAAATTGTAGTTGAGCGTCACCGTGCTCGCGTAGCGCGTGGCGAGCGCGAGGGCCGCGGTGTGGTTCATGTCGCGCAAGCGGCCATCGAAGATCGCGGGCGTCGCGGGGTGGCGATCGTAGGCGTGCGCGAGCGGCGACGTGCGCGGCGCGATGCACTCGGAGTCGTTGGCGATCGCGCGCCGACGATCTTCCCGTAGCGCCGCGTACTGTGCTTCGAGCGCCTCCACCTGCGCGCTCACCTCCGCGCCGAGCCCGCGGCGCGAGCGCGCGAGGTCCGCCATCACCGCTTCGAGCACGCGAATCTCCCGTTCGAGCGCGGGCACGTCGACGCGCACGTCCTCCGCGCCGCAGAAGTCCGCGTACGAGGCGATCGCGGTGCGCACGGCGGCGAAGTCGTACTCGGGGCGCACATACTGGAGACGGCTCGTGAACGACACCGTCTCGAAGGTCGTGTGCAGGCTGCTGTCGGTGTAGGGGTAGGCGCCGAGGATCAACGTCGCGACGCGGGAGCCGTGCGCGGCTTGCAGGTGCTCGCCCACCACCACGTCCGCCGACTTCCCGTCGAAGCGCCCACCGCCGAAGCTCTGCCCCGTGCGGTTCGTGGGCGTGCAGCTCGTGAGGAATCGGATCTGTTTTCCGTTGTGGTACTCGCTGCCGCCGCCGTCCGCGTCGAGCCCGGTCACGATCGTCAGCCGATCGTTCCAAGGCGCGAGCGGCGCGAGATCGCCGAGCACCGTGGTACGGCCGCGGTCGCGGAAGTCGAAGAGCGTGCGCACGAAGATCACGCGCTTGCGGCCTTGGGCGTTCGCGCGCGCGGTGAGGAAGTCGAGGCGCGAGAGGGCGGGCATCGCGAGCGCGCCCGCGCCCACCAGACCGAGGCTTCGCAGCAGGGTTCGTCGCTTCATCGGTCCTCTCCTTCGATGCTTTCCGTCGAGAAGCCCAACGCCAAGAGCGCCATCTCGACCACCACGTCCTCGATCGAGGCGTCGAGGTAGGGATCGGCGTGGTCGCGCAGCCGCCGGTTCGCCTCCACGTGCCCGCCGCCCGAGAGGTACGAGTGCACCTGCGCGGCGAAGCAGGTCTGGAGCTCCCGCGTCTGCCCGAGCTGCCGCGCGAAGTCGACCGAGCTGTCGAACGCGAGGTCGCCGATCTCGCCCGCGACCTCCACCGGGTCGCCCGTGTAGTAGGTCGTCATGGGCTCGCCGAGCGCGCCGATCTCTTCGAGCGCGAGCCCGTAGTGATCGAACTGCTCGTGGCAGGCCGCGCAGGTGTCGTGCGAGCGCAGGTAGGCCATGCGCTCGGGCGGCGAGAGCCCCTCCGGAACCGTCTCCAAGATGCGGTCGATCTCGGATTGAACGGCGCTGGACGGAAACCGGATGTCACGACAGAGCAGCCGATTGACGACGTACGATCCGCGCCGGATCGGGTTCGGATAGCCCGTCTCGTGATCGACGAACATCGCGCTCATCGCCGCGCTCCCGAAGATCGTGGCGTCGAGGTCGATCGGGCCCCAGCCCGTCTCGTCCGCGACCAGCTCCTTGCCGTAGATCGCGGCGAGGCGCGCCTCGACCTGGTGGGCCTCCGGCACGAGCAGCGAGCCGATCGACTCGCCGTCCGCGAGGAGCGTCGCGAAGGTGCGCGCCGGCTCCGTCATCACGACCCGCAAGGGCACGCCCTCGTAGACGTCGTCGGTCTCGTAGAGCGAGGACATGCCGAGCCATTGGGGCAGAAAGAGCACCGCGAAGCGGCGTGGGTTCGTGGTCAGCAGGCGGCGCACGTGCGGCTCCCACACCTCGGGGCCGGCGTCGTCGAGGCGACCCGCGTCGAGGTCCGCGTGCAGCGCCTCGTCCGCGAAGGTGCCCACGAGCGAGAACGCGATCAGGTGCGCGTGCTTGCGCGCGACCTCGCGCGACGTGGGGGGCTCCGCTGCGAAGATCTTGAAGTGGAAGTAGGGCGACGCGAAGACGCGCGTGAAGAAGAGCTCGCTCGGGAGCTCCGCGTGCAGCGTGAGCAACTCCGCGCGTTCGTCGGCCGGGATCGCGCGCTTCCAGATCCGCGGGAGCAGCTCGTCGACGATCGCTTCGCCGCAGGCGGCGCCGGAGGCGCAGAGCTCGCGGTGGAGATCGGAGCTCGGGAACGCGCGGGCGAGCGCGGTCGCGAAGGCGAGCTGGAGGCTGGCGAGGCGCGGCTCGGCCTGGAGGAAGGTGTGGTTCTGGTAGAAGCCCGCGTAGTTGTTCTCCGCGAAGTCGTCGACGGTGGAGAGCACCGCGCGACGCGCCGTCTCGTCCGCGCCCACGAGGAGATCGCCCGCGACGTAGCGGTACTCGGGCTTGGTGAGCCGGCCGTAAGGCGAGAGCTCCGCGATCGTCGGGAGCACCAGCGGCTCGGGATCGCGCCCGCCCGAAGGAGGCCGAGGGCGGCGATCGTCGTCCGGGCTCCCGCCTGCGTCCGAGATCTGGCCCGAGCAGCTCGTCAGCAGCCCGAGGAGCGCGAGGAGGAGACGCGGTGCCAGCAGCGACGTCGACCTCGATGGTTGGGGCGTTCGTCCGTTCATTCGAGCCTCCTTGCTAGCAGCCCGTTGAAGAACCTCGTTCTTCAACGGAGCCGCGTGTTTTGGGGGAGGCTCCGGTGGGCTTTGCCCACTGGAGGGGGGTCTGTTTGAAAGACCCCAGAAAGAAGAGGCAGTCCGTTGAAGCACTCGAAGAGTTCTTCAACGGACGACTAGGTTCGAGCTCGGCGTCGATGCCGCGCTCGTCGACGAGGGGGTTCACGAACGGTTCACGTCGAGGGCTGGGCGCGAGAACCGTCTCGTCATGCACTGCGCGCCGTGCGAGCACACCACGCACCGCACGGCCACGTCGCCGCACGCCATGCACCGTGTGGCCACGTCCGAGCACACCACACACCGCACGGCCACGTCCGCCCACGCCACGTGCCGCGCGGCCACGCACCGCACGTCCGCGCACGCCCACGCCACGTGCCGCGCGGCCACGCACCGCACGTCCGCGCACGCCACGCACCCGCTCGCCGTCTCGCCTCATCCGAAGCTCCGAAGCGCCTCGATCACGGACTCGACCTGTGCGGCGGTGTGGGTCGCCATCGGGGTGAGCCGAAGCCGCGCCGTCCCGGGCGGGACCGTGGGGGGCCGAATGGCCAGCCCGAGGATGCCGAGGTCCCTCAGGCCACCGGCGACCGCGAGCGCGCGCTCGTTCGACCCGAGCACGACGGGAACGATCGCCGCTTCTCCTGGGACGTCGAGGCCGAGCTCCCGCAGCGCCTGGCGAAGCCGGTCGGCGTGGCGGGCGAGCTGGTTCCGACGGTCGTCTGCCGCCGCGACCGCCGCGACCGCCGCCCGGATGACGGGGAGCAACGCGACCGGGAAGCCCGTGGCGAAGACGAAGCTCCGGGCGACGTTCACGAGCCACTCCCGCAGCTCGGGCGCACCCGCCACGAACGCGCCCGCCACCCCGAACGCCTTGCCGAGGGTGCCGAGGAGAACGTCGGGCTTCACCCCGAGCTCCATGCAGAGCCCTGCCCCAGCCGGACCTCGCACCCCGACGCTGTGCGCCTCGTCCACGTAGAGCCAGGCGTCGTGGCGACGGGCGAGGTCGGCCAAGGCGCGCAGCGGCGCGAGGTCGCCGTCCATGGAGAAGATCGCGTCGGTGACGACGAGCGCGTGCCGGGCGCTTCCGCGGTGGGCACGGAGGAGCGTCTCGAGCGCGTCCACGTTCGCGTGCGGATAGATCTCCACGTGGGCGCGTGAGAGTCGGCAGCCGTCGATGAGGCTGGCGTGGTTCCAGGCGTCGCTGAGGACGAGGTCGCCGGGCCCGACGAGAGCGGGGATCGCGCCGACGTTGGCGGCGTAGCCCGATGAGAAGAGGAGCGCGCGGGGCAGGCCCACGAAGGTCGCGAGGGCCTCTTCCGTGCGCTCGTGCTCCTCTAGGTGCCCGACGATGAGGCGGCTCGCCGACGCCCCGACGATGCCCACTTCGTCGAGGCGGGTCCGAAGGACCGGGTCGGAGGCCAACCCGAGGTAGTCGTTGGATGAGAAGTTCAGGAAGGTTCGCCCCCCCTCCCGAACCACCGGGCCGACGTCCTCCAGGGCGCGCAGGCGTCGGAGCAGGCCTCGGCTCTCCCGCTCACGAAGGCGCACCGCCAGCTCGTCGCTCAGGGACACGACCGGTGCGTAGCACCACCCGGCGGATGGGGCAGCCGAGACCGTTTCACGTGAAACGACTCGGTGGGTCGAGGCGCTGCCTTCGTGGGTCGTACAGCCTTCGTCGGTCGTACGGCACTTCGTCGGTCGTGCGGCCCTTCCTCGGTCGTACTTCGTCGGTCGTACGGCACTTCGTCGGTCGTGGCCCTGCCGTTCGTTGGTCGTGGCGCAGTCCTTCGTCGTGGCGGTTCGCTTCCGTGTGGCGCCGCACTTCGTCGCTCGCGGCCCTTCGTCCGTCGCGCTGTCCTTCGTCGCTCGTACTCTGCGCGCTCGGGGCTGCAGGTCGTCGGCCGCGCGTCGTCGGGGTCTGACGCGCCAGTCGAGGTCCGCGCGGTGGCCAAACCCCGTTTCACGTGAAACACACGGCTGGGGGTGCGAGCCCCCGCTCGCCCGTTGATCGCACGACGCCGTGGGTTATTCTCCCGCGCATGGCCGAACGGGACTTCTACCGTGCGCTCGGAGTCTCGCGCAGCGCGAGCGCCGACGAGATCAAGAAGGCCTATCGCAAGCTCGCGCGGGACCTTCACCCGGACCGAAACCCCGGCGACGCGGCCGCGGAAGAGCGCTTCAAGAGCGTCGCCGAGGCGTACGGCGTGCTGTCCGACCCCAAGAAGAAGGCGCTCTACGACGAGTTCGGCGAGATGGGGCTCCGAGAGGGCTTCGATCCCGACCTCGCCCGACGCGTCGGCGGGGCGGGACCGAGCGGCGGCTTCGAGGACATCGGATTCGACCCCTTCGGCCGGGGCGGCTTCGGCTTCGACGTCGAAGAGGTCCTCCGGCAAGCGCGGGCGCGCGGGCCGGCACGCGGACCTCGCGCGCGCGACGTCGAGGCCGAGCTGCAGCTCGACTTCCTCGAGGCCCTTCGAGGGGGAGAGCACGAGCTCTGGATCGGCGCGGCCCCGGAACAGCGCCGGTTGAAGGTCCGCATCCCGCCTGGGATTCGAGACGGGGAGAAGCTGCGCCTGCGAGGCCAAGGCGGGATCCCGCGACGTGGTGGACCCGCGGCGGACCTCGTCCTCACGCTCCGCGTCGGAGCCCACCCGAGCCTCTGGTACGAGGAGGACGGTCTTCACCTTCGGCTCCCGGTGCGACCGCTCGAGGCCTTCGACGGGGCGAAGATCGGCGTCTCCACCCCGCAGGGGAACGTGACGGTGCGGATTCCGCCGGGCTCGCGCTCCGGACAGCGGCTCCGGCTGCGCGGCAAGGGCGCCAAGCACCGTGGTAGCGAGCCCGGCGATCTGGTGGTGCACCTGGACGTTCAGGTGCCGACCCAGGGCGACGCCGAGCTCCGCAAGGCGCTCGAAGCGCTCGACGCGCAGCTCCCTGAGATTCGAGGTCAGCTCCCGAAGCTCGACTGATCGACCCTCGGCCGATCCCTGGCGATCCCGATGCTCCGGGCTGGCCTTGGCGGCCGCGTGTCCGAGCCAAGTCGCGCTCCGTTGCGAGCCATGTCGAGCCCGAGCCAAGCTCGACTCGCGGGAGGAGCCTCGTTCGGGTGTCCGAGCCTCGCGGCAAGAGTACCCGTCCGGGTGAACCGACGCGGCCGCCCTAGCCAAGCCCAGACGAGTGTTTCACGTGAAACGCGGCCCCGGGAATCTACCGCCTCGCTTCACGCGTCCTTGAAGCCTCCCCCCCCTCGTGGTAGCGCCCCGCCGTGGCTTCGGTCGATCTCCAGCGCCTTCCCCGCCACGTCGCCATCATCATGGATGGCAACGGCCGCTGGGCGCAGTCCCAAGGCCACCTCCGGACCCTAGGCCACCGCGAGGGCTCGCACGCCGTGCGGCGCATCGTCCGCGCGGCTCGTCGTCTCGGCGTCCAGGCCCTGACCCTCTTCGCGTTCAGCGAACAAAACTGGGAGCGCCCTGCCCCCGAGGTCATGGCGCTGATGGAGCTCCTCCGCGAGTACCTCGTGACCGAGCGCGAGGAGCTCCTGGAGAACGGTATCCGCCTGCGCGCGGTGGGTCGGATCGACCGGCTCCCCGCGACCGTCCGCGACGTGCTCGACCCGCTCATGGCGGAGACGGCCGACCTGCGGGGCATGACGCTGACCCTCGCCCTCTCCTACGGCGGGCGCGAAGAGATCGTGGACGCCGCGCGCCGTCTCGCCGAGCGTGCGCGGGCCGGTGAGCTCGACCCTCGCGAGGTCGACGAGGCGCTCTTCGAGGCCAACGTGCCGTCGGTGGACGTCGGCCGTGTCGATCTGCTGGTCCGCACGGGCGGCGAGCAACGCATCAGCAACTTCCTGCTCTGGGGCGCGGCCTATGCCGAGCTCCACTTCACCGAGCGGCTCTGGCCCGACTTCGACGAGGCCGATCTCTACGAGGCCGTCGCCGCGTACCAGCGTCGCGATCGGCGCTTTGGGCGCGTGACATCCGCCGACCACGAGCCGCATCCTCGGGCCGCCGAATGACCTCCCCCGCGCCCGACTCCTCCACCGCCCCGTCCGCCCCCGAGCCCGAGAAGAAGGGCCTCGGCAGCACCGCACTGCGGCTGCTCTCCGCCCTCCCCCTCATCCCGAGCGTGCTCTGGTTGATGTTCTGGGCGCCCAAGTGGGCCTTCGAGATCTTCGGTCTCGTGTGGATCGCGATCTGCGGCCACGAGCTCATGAGCATGACGATCCCCGAGTCACGCCTCGCGCGCGTCTGGGGGACCCTCGCGACGGTCGGGCTGACGGCGGCCATGCTCCACGCGCCGAACGCTTCCGCGCTCGTCGGCGCGCTCTTGGTGCTCGGGGTCGGCGGGCTCTTCGTGGCCCTCGCCGCCCCTGAGCCGATCGAGGACGCGAGCCGCCGCCTGGGCTGGCTCTTCGGCGGTCCGATTTACGTGGGCGTCACCCTGGGCGCGATCGCCGCGCTTCACCAACACGACCACGGCGGCGCGTGGGTGTTGCTCAGCATGTTCCTCGCGTTCTGGAGCGACACCGGCGCGTACTTCGCGGGCCGCGCCTTCGGGCGGACCAAGCTCTACCCGAAGCTCTCACCGAAGAAGACCGTCGAGGGCGCCCTCGGCGGGCTCGCCGCGGGTGTCCTCGGTGCGCTCGTCTTGCAGCAGACGTTGCTGGCGGGCGTGCTTCCGTGGCTCGACGCGATCCTGCTCGCGCTCGTGGCGACCGCGCTCGGTCAGGCGGGCGATCTGCTCGAGTCCCTCATCAAGCGAAGCTGTGGCGTCAAGGACAGCGGCAACATCATGCCGGGTCACGGCGGCCTGCTGGATCGGTCGGACGCGTTGATGTTCACGTCCGCCGCGACCTTCGCGTACGTGACGTGGATCCTTCCGCTCCGCGGCTGACCCAACGCCTCGCGTGTCCACGACCTCGTGACCGAGCCCGTCGCGCGACCGCGTCGCGTGCGTCTGCGTCGTGTGCCCCGTGCGATGCATGGGTCGGTGCCGGGTGTCGCAGGGCGCGAGGCCGTCGACCTGCCAAGCGAACCCTCGAGTCCGTGGCGCATCGCACGGAGCGTCGTGAGCGCCGTCTCCACGACCCTCGCGCGCGCGCAGTGGATCGTCGCCTCTCGGTCGCGAGTGGAAGAGGTCGCGGTCGACCCCGCCAACCGACGCGACGGAATAAAAACGACCGCGGTGGGGGGGAACACACCGCGGTCGCTAGGGAGGCGGACGCCGGAAAAAGGGGGGGACGTTCCGACGTCCGTGGCCTCGCACTTCCTCTTTAAGCGAGGTTCGTGCCAGCCAATTTCATCAATGATTTCGGAAACGAGCTCCGTTGGCGAGGTGCATTCGCGAAAAACAGCATTGCAACTCTGCACGACTGAAAGCCCGAACGGAGCGAAACCCTTCATGCCGAGCTCGACGTGATGAACTTGACGTCGAGTTCAGTTTATGACACCTAAGGAGCGTGCCGGAAGTCGCCCGCGAGCCCAAACAAGAGCGCGCCCGTCGCACCCGCGAGGCGTTGCTGCGGGCGGCACAGCTCGAGCTCTCCACGCGCGGCTATCAGGGAGCGACCGCCAAGACCATCGCGGAGGCCGCGGGCGTCGCGACGGGATCGTTCTACCAATACTTCGCCGACAAGGACGCGGTCCTGCGCGAGCTGGCCGAGGTCCGCTTCGCGCGGATCGCCGAGCTCTCGCTGGCGGTGCTCGAGGTCGACGAGCGCGACGAGCGCGACGAGCGCTCTCCCCGCGAGCCCGCCGTCGAGGCCGACCAACGCATGCGGCGCGTGGTCGAGCTGGTGGTCGCGTACCACCGCGAAGATCCCGGTCTCCACGCGGTGCTCGCGGAACGCCGACACCACGACCCCGAGCTCGACACCATGACGTCGCGCGCCGAGCGCGCGCTGCACTCACGGATCGTCGCCCTCCTCGCGCGCTGGAACCACCCCGGCGACCACGAGGCGGTCGCGTTCGTGCTCTTCCAGCTCGTCGAAGGCGCCGTGCACGCGCACTGCCTCGGCCACGCGATGGTGGACGACGAACGCTTCACGCGCGCGCTCGTGGATGCCCTCGTCCGCATCGCGCTCGTGGCGCCCTCGGCGTGACGCGGGTCGCGACGCCTCCACCCAGAACCCGCCGCCGACCCACCGACCCACCGACCCACACGACGTCCCCGACCCGACCCGGAGAGAAGCCCATGTCCAAGATCGAAGAGCTCATCGAGAACTACAAGCGCGACCACCAGCACCCCGTGAACAAGGCGCTGCACATGGTCGGCATCCCGATGATCGTGACCTCGTTGCCGCTGATCTTCTTCGTGCCTCCGATCGGCATCGCGCTCTTCGTGCTCGGCTGGATTCTCCAGTTCATCGGGCACGCGTTCGAGGGCAAGCCGCCCAGCTTCTTCCGCGATCCGACCTTCCTCCTCATCGGCCCGACCTGGTACGCGAAGCGCATCTTCGCGAAGCTCACCGGCCGAACCTTCGACGAGCCGGCGCCCGCGGCCGAGCCGCGCGCGACCGAAGCGACCGTCCACGCGTGATCGCGCGCGTCGCGGTCACCGCGATCGCGACGCGAACCGCGCAGCCGTGGTCGGGAGCGCGCCGTGATCGCGCCGTGATCGCGACGCGGCGATCACGACGCGGCGATCACGACGCGGCGATCACGAGCCGGATCGCGTCCCGCACCACGTCGCGCAGGCGCTCGGTCAGCACCTCGACCGGCAACGGGCGATTCTCCGGGAGCGCGATCACCGCGAGCGCGTCGTCGAGGAGGCCGGGATCGCTCCCCGTGGGGTCGGCGAAGCTGCGTGCGATGCGGCGCGCCTCCGGCAGATCCGGTCCGCTCGCGGCGGCGAGCATGCGCAGGCGAAGACCGACCGTCTGCTTCGCCGCGTGATCGTCGATCGCGCGGTATGCGTCGCTCGGTTCTCCCGCCGCGAGGGCTTCGAGCGCGACGAGCGGCGCTTCGTCGTCCGAGGGCACGAGCGTGGTGCGCACGCGTGACGGCTCTTCCACCGACTCACGGTCGCCCCCTTGGAGCGCCGCCGCCGCGCGGGCGAGCCGATCGAGCCGCGCGCCTTGCTCGACCCCGAGGTCGGCCGCGCGCGCGGCGAGCGCCGACGCCGATCGAAATCGTGTCGTGGCGAGGCACGCCGCCGCGAGCGCGACGTCGTCGTGCAGGTGGGCGGCCGCGCGGAGCAAGCTCGCCCCCCGCAGATCCATCACGAGCATCGCGACGGCATCGACGCTGCGTCGACAGGTCATCAGGTGTCCCTCGGCCTTCGCACGCGCGCTGCCCCGCAACGAGCCGTCGACGAACGCGGCGAGCTGCGCGGCGTCCTGCAGTGGACCGGGCATCCAACCGACGCGCTCGAGCAACGTGCGCTCGCGCAGCCTTCGCCAACTCGCCTCCACCAGCGAGCGCATCCGTCGAAACGCACCGTCGTCTTCCGTGCGGAGCGCGACGTCCACCCGCGCGGGCACCGTGACCGCGTCGAGCAACACCGACCACGCAGGCGTGGCGTCCGGACCTCCGTGGGCTTTCGCGAGCCGGGCCGCGAGCTGCTCGAGATCCTCGCGCACCGCCGTGCGGGGCTGGCCGAGGGTGGCCGCGATCTCACCGAGCCCGAGCCCACGCTGCCGCAGGCGCACCATCGCGCCCGCCCGTGGCTCGAGGCGCGCGAGCACCCCTTCGAGCTTCGTGGCGCCGCCGTCGGCGACCGTGGAATCGCGCGCGAGGTGGATGGGGGTCGGCAGGTGCGCCATCAACGGCGCGGCCGGGGTCTCGTCCTCGATGTGGCGCTCGGCCTCCTGGCGCGCGAGGACGGCGAGGTAGGGCGCGAGCCGACCGCCGTTCCACAGCCGAAGGATGGAGGCGTCGTTGCGCGCGACGCGGTCCCATACCCGCTCGTCGATGGTCGGGAGCTCGTCGAGCACCGCCTCGGTCGCCCGGCGCTCGTCGAGCACCCGAACCACCACGCTGCGGACGAGGAGGGCGTGCCGACGACGAACCTCCGCCCACGCGCCCGCGTCCCCTTCGACGACCTTCGCGACGAGCGACCCGTCGTCCAAGCTGGCGTGCTCGTTCACTCCCTCATGTTCACCAACCCGGACCGTGGAGGTCAACGCGGGGCCACCGGACATCGAGGTGCTCGGGCGCGACGAATCGCGCCTTCCGTTCTGCGCCTTCCGATCTGACCGAGTCTGGACACCGAGTCTGGCGACGGAGTCTGGCCGGCGAAGCTGGGCAGCGAGCGTGGCCAGCGAGCGACGGCGAGCGGGACCCGCGTCGGCCGCTGACCCGGCCGACCGAGAAGCGTCGTCGCGAAGCGTCCGGCTCGCGTTGACACCGCGTGCACGCGCTCCGTACCTTCGGGCCCTCGCGATGGTCGAAAGGATCGGCAATTGCCGCGTCGTCGGTGAAATCGGCAGCGGCGGCATGGCGGTGGTCTACAAGGCCGTCCAGGAGCCGCTCGGTCGCACCGTGGCGATCAAGGCGCTCAAGCCGTCGATCGCGATGGACAGCCAGTTCGCCAAGCGCTTCGAGCGCGAGGCGCACTTCATGGCCTCGCTGCAGCACGAGAACATCCTCCACGTCATCGACTTCGTGAAGGACGGCCGCTCCATGTACATCATCATGGAGTACGTGCAGGGGATCGACCTGTACGACCTCCTGGAACACAGCGAGAAGCTGCCTCCCGAGGTGGCTGCGATCATCGCTTTGCAGGTTTGTCGCGCCCTCGACTACGCACATTTTCGCGGAATCATTCACCGCGACATCAAGCCCGCCAACATCATGATCTCGCGTCAGGGCGAGGTGAAGTTGATGGACTTCGGCATCGCGCGCGACGAGTCTCTTTCGGATTTGACCGAGACGGGCACCGGGCTCGGAACTCCGAGCTACATGAGCCCGGAGCAGATCCTCGGCGACAAGCTCGACTTCCGCAGCGACCTGTTCTCGGTGGGCATCGTGCTCTACCAGATGTGTACGGGGCAGAAGCCCTTCGTGGAGGACGAGTCGCGGACGGTGATGCAGAAGATCCGTCTGGATCGCTACACGCCTCCGCGGAAACTGAACCCCGCCGTGCCACGGCAACTGGAGCGAATCCTCGGGCGCTGCATGGAGAAGATGCCCGCGAATCGTTACCCGACGACGCAGGCGCTCATCGACGATTTGATGGAGTTCCTCGCGCCGCGCGTGCCGATGAACTACTCCGCGCGCCTCGTGCTCTTCCTGCGCGACGTCGGCGTGCTCACCGATCGCGAGGCGGACGAGCTGCTCGCGGCGGGCGCGCCACGAAACGTGCGACGCGGCTCGAAGGATCGGACGCTGCTCCGTCACGTGAGCGCGGTGGGCGGGCTGCTCTTCGCGGGCCTCGTCGGGGGCGGCTTCGCGATCCAGTCGGCCGCGGGGCGCTTCGACGAGGACTCGGTCGACTTCACGAGCGGCAGCGACGCGCTCTCGCCCGCACGCGCAGGGTATCTGCGGGTGGTGGTCGATCCCTGGGCGGAAGTGTCGATCGACGGGCAAAAGGTCGCGACCACCCCGATCGCGCGCGCGATCGCGCTCAGCCCGGGGGTTCACTTCGTGAAGCTGAGCAACCCGTACCACCGAGAGCACCAGCAGCGGGTCCGCATCCGCACCGGCGAGACCGAGCTGGTGGAGGTGGAGCTCGAACCGCTGCACGTGCTCGACGAGGGGGCGGCACCGTGAGCGCCGTGAGCGGGGCCGTGAGCACGAGGGCCGTGAGCGCCGTGAGCACGAGCGGGGCCGTGGTTGTTCCGAGGCTCGGCGTCGGGGCGTGGTTCGGCGGTCGTCCCGCGAACGTGTCGCGGTGCCGTTCCAAGCTCGCTCTGGTGGGTCTCTCGATGCTCGTGCTCGGCACGCTGACGTCGACGGCCTCCGCGAACCGAGGCTTCCAGCACGTGGTGCGCGAAGGCGAGACGCTCGCCTCGATCGCGGAGCGCTACTACGGCGATCCCCGTCGAGAAGCGGCCCTCGTCGCGGAGAACGGGCTCACCGCGCAGGGAGGCTCCCCGATCGTCGTGGGTCTTCGGCTCCAGATCCCGTTCGTCGCGTTCCACAACGTCCGCGCGGGGGAGACGTGGCAGGAGCTCGCGACCCGGTTCTTCGGAGACTCCCGACGCGCGTTCGCGCTCGTGGAAGCGAACCACGGGGTGCTCACCGAGCAGCCCGCAGAAGGCACGCAGCTCCTCATCCCGTATCCGCTTCGCGTGGTGGCCGGCCAGCGTGACACCGCGACCAGCGTCGCGCGCCTCTACTACGGACCGAGCACCGAGGCCTTGCGGCGGCTGCGACGCTTCAACGACCTGCGCACGAACCGCCTCAACCGCGGGCAGATCGTGTTGGTGCCGCTGACCGATCTCGTGCTGAGCGAAGAGGGACGCAACATCATCGCGGAGCAGACGGGGGCACCGCCGCCCGCGGGCGAAGTCCGCGCGCTCCAAGCGCGCATCGACGAAGAGCTCCCCGCGCTCGGAGAGCACGTGCGACGCGGCCGCTTCACCGAGACCGTCGCGCTCGGCAACCGGCTGCTCGGCGCGCGTCAGCTCACGGGCAATCAGATCGTGACCATCCAACGGCACCTCGGGACGGCCTACGTCGCGCTCGGTCGGGAGGATCTCGCGGTGTCGGCGTTTCGCGCGGCGTTGCAGCGCCAGCCCGACATGCAACTCGACACCGTGCGCACCTCGCCGCGCGTGATGCAGGCGTTCGAGCGCGCGCGCGACGAGCTCCGAGAAGCCGTGCAGCCCGGTCCGAGCGCGACCGACGCGGGCGTCCCGGACGCCGGCGCGCGGTGAGGTCGGCGAGCACGTCGACGCTTCGACCTCTGGGTAGGCGCTCGAGCTCCATCAGCTCCGCCGGGCGGTCGAGATCGCGGACGCGATGGTGGCGATCGGCCCGCTCGAGGACTTCGCGTACACCGACAAAGCCCGCGCCCTGCACGCGCTCGGCGAGCTCCGCCCCACGATCTCCGTGAAGCGAGAGTCGCGGGACGAGCGAACGATGTCGCTCAGCCCACGTCCCAGAGATCGGGCCAGACGTGACGCTCGAAGAGCTCCGACCGCAGCGACGACGGGAGGTCCGCCGGCACCCGGGAGGCGCTCCCGAGGGCGAGGTGTCGCCACACCCCATCCACACACACCGTGGCGCTCGCACGCACGGCGGCCCGACCTCGTTCGTCACGTAGCGCGTCCCACGCTTCGACCAGACGCTCCAAGGCGACCTGCTCGGCGCCGAGCGCGACGCAGCTCATCACCTCTTCGAGCAACGTCGGAGCGTCGCGGGTGAGCACGAACGCGCGCCCGCGCCCGTCGATCAACACCACGCGGTGCGGCCCGACCAACTCCAGCAGCTCCCGCTCGGCCGCTTCGGGAGTCTCGAAGACCCACTCCGCTCGGTGATGAACGACGTGGCCCGCGCCTTCCCACTCGTGCGCGTCCAGGGGCGCCCACGCCCGTCGCTCCGTGCTCGGGACGGCCCGCGGCACGACGCGTCGCGCGGTGGGCTCGTACGTCGCGTCGCCTACGAGTCGCCACGCGGTCGGCAACGTCGGTCGCTCTCGCTCCCGCAGCTCGTCGCGAAGCGCGTCCGCGCCGCGAGCGCGCGCACGCGTGGCGAGGGCACGTCTTGCTCGTGTCGTGGCGACCCGAACCGCCGCGAGAAAGGTCGCGCTCACGCCCTCGTCGCGTTCGGCGCTCGCGACGACGACGGGCACCTCGAGGGTGAGGCCCTGCCGAGCGGCGTCCGGATCGAGCTCGTTCACCCGATCGGACTTGTTGAGCTGCACGACGAGCCCGTCGACCGCGGCGCCAGTCGCGACGAGCGCATCGAGGGACTCGCGGTGAGTCTCCGGTCGCGTCGCGTCGAGGACCAACACGATCGCGTCCGCTTCTGCGAGCACGTGCGCGCGTCGGGCTGCGAGCGATCGTTGGCCCGGCACGCTGAGGAGCTCGCAGCGGAGCGGGATGCCTTCGACGTAGCCGCCGAAGAACTCCCGCCAATCGAACCACTCCGTGCGACGCCCGACCGAGTCGGGGCTCTCGAGCGCGCCTTCACGCGTCGCGAGCAGCCCCTCGTGGAGGCGCCGCACGTTGGTGCTCTTCCCCGCGCTCGGCGCGCCGTCGTAGACGACGCGGATCACGAGCTCGCCGGTACGCGCGTCGAGGTACGCCACGGATCGCGATCAGAGGCTCAGGCCTTCTTCCACCTGCCGCACCTTGTGGCGCGCGAGGCCGAGGTTGCCCTTCGCCTTGTCGATCGAGACGTAGAGGAAGAGCGACGGGTTCTTCGAGAGCGGGCGGATGAGGTGATACTGCGAGCCGAGGGTGATGAGGATGTCCTCGATCGCGCCCTCGATCCCGAGCGCCTTCATCACGCCCACCTTCGCCTTCACGACCGCGGTGTTGCCCGAGGCGGCGAGCTCGATGTCGAAGCCCGCGCCACCCCCGATCGTGCCGAGGGTCAGCCCCGACTCCCAGTCCACGAGCGCTGCGGCGATCGCACCGTCGAGCTTCATGATCTCGGAGAGGCTGCTGTTGATGTTGGCCATGTAGGGGATCTCCTTCGTTGCCTGCGCAGCGGGATCAGCCGCCGCGGGTGTCGGTCGTTCCGGGTTCGTTCGTTCCGGGAGATCACGCGATGGCGATCCCTCGTGAGTCGTGGCGTCGTGGGTGCTGTCGGGAGCGTCGGGAGCGGTGTCGGGCGCGGTGTCCGCCTGCGGTGCGGTGGAGCTCAACGCGATCCGTCTCGTCGCGGTCGGGCGCTCCACGCGGTCGGACTCACGCAGTCGCTCGGCCTCGGTGAGCTCTGCCACCGAGAACAAGAAGTCGGACGCGTAGTCCCTCGGAGCCGGGCGAAAGAGCACCCGACACGTTGGTGACGGGCGCGCGATGGCCGCGAGCTGGCGGGCGTTGTGAGCCCGGAGGACCTCGCGCATCACGTCCCGCTCGACCGCCCCGCTGCGGACCAGCTCCTCGGCGAAGTTCGCCCCCGAACGACGACACACCTCGAGCACGTCGCGCAGCACCGCCCTCGACACGTCGGTTTGGTGGGTCAGGGCGTCGCTGAGATGCTCGCCGGGTTGGTCCGCGACCACCCACGCCACCCGACCTTCGCAGAGGAAGATGCGCCCCACACCGCGCGCCGTCTCGACGCGAAGCTCGCCCGATCGCAGCTCGCCGATGCGGTCGAGCCACGCCTGCAGGCTCGCGGACTCGCGGTCGTTCGGTGCAGGGACGGCGGCAAGCGTCATGGACGACACCACCCTACGCAGGTTGTGTGCCACTGGATATTCTCACCCAAACGGGTGAGTCGCGCGCGGAATCTACCAGAACTGAAATGCATTCATTCAGTTCAGAAATGACCTAAACATCAGTGTATTTGCGAGCAACGGAGTGTCCCACAGAAAGGTAAGTAACGCTACGGCCGGTCCTACCTCGTTTGGGATAGGACGTCCGCGCACAGGGACACCGACCCCGGTGAGGGCTCCCGCCCTCACTCGGGGACACGTTGCGACGTGCGGAGGCAGGGGCACGAGGCTCGCGACGCGTGGAGTCCGTCGCGAGCGACGCACGAGGAGTGGCGCCGTCCTTCTCGCGCTCGACGGCGCCTCCGTCGCGCGCGCGGCCCGCGAGCCCACCCGTGCGGGATTGGGGACGCGCTTACAATTGACGTTTTTGGAGCCGGCCGACAGGCCGAGCGACCCGACGTCACGTGAGCGTC
>ERZ761607.754-NODE-754-length-49177-cov-16.205488_pt1 | contig 49177 bp, 45 predicted proteins | sample MGYA00511164_ERZ761607 | MGnify/ENA primary metagenome ERZ761607 (study PRJEB28899, sample SAMN02445080) | bioreactor sludge metagenome | biome: EBPR sludge | place: Australia: Brisbane, Thorneside Wastewater Treatment Plant | collected 2011-06-22 ...
TTGTCAAAGTGATATTTGATACCTACGGTTCATCCCCACGTGTGTGGGGAATACTCTTCTGGCAGCCTGCCGCCCTTTTCGATTTTCGGTTCATCCCCACGTGTGTGGGGAATACGCGATCACCCCGAACGCCAATACACCGCGCAACGGTTCATCCCCACGTGTGTGGGGAATACATGTTGGTGTCGAGCCAACCCTTCACAAGTGGACGGTTCATCCCCACGTGTGTGGGGAATACTGGTCAACGCCGACCCCACACTAATGGCGAAGACCGGTTCATCCCCACGTGTGTGGGGAATACTCTCTCAACTCGCGGCGGAGTCTGAGGCGCACGCGGTTCATCCCCACGTGTGTGGGGAATACTTGAGCCCGGATGGAATAAAGCCTTCGACGATCACGGTTCATCCCCACGTGTGTGGGGAATACGTCGGTATGATGCAACCTTTGTGTTTTTATAATCGGTTCATCCCCACGTGTGTGGGGAATACTCGCTCGTCAATTGTCGGATAATGATCGTCTGCGGTTCATCCCCACGTGTGTGGGGAATACGTTCTCCTCTTGTCATCTGGCGTTACGCCAGTGCGGTTCATCCCCACGTGTGTGGGGAATACCAGTCCAGCGCGGTAATGCGCTTACGTTCATCCGGTTCATCCCCACGTGTGTGGGGAATACGCATACGGAAAAGTTAATCTTGATGTAAAAGGCGGTTTATCCCCACGTGTGTGGGGAATACGCGCCCGACGAAGCCGGGATGTTTGTTATCACCGGTTCATCCCCACGTGTGTGGGGAATACCGGAAAAGCGTTCGTATTGGCTTCAAAATACCCGGTTCATCCCCACGTGTGTGGGGAATACGAAATCCGGCAAGGACTTCTATCCGACTCTCGCCGGTTCATCCCCACGTGTGTGGGGAATACGCTGAATGAAATTCGGCATGTCTATCTCCAGTCGGTTCATCCCCACGTGTGTGGGGAATACTCATAAAACAGGGATATGATGGTCGCTCCCTGCGGTTCATCCCCACGTGTGTGGGGAATACGCGTTGTGCGGAGTCGCTTCTGCCAGGAATTTCGGTTCATCCCCACGTGTGTGGGGAATACGCCATCGCCCAACTCGACCTGGATAGAACGCATCGGTTCATCCCCACGTGTGTGGGGAATACGTTCGTGCGGTCCGGATCGTGTGCCCCAGTCACCGGTTCATCCCCACGTGTGTGGGGAATACCCTGAATGCCAAGCAGAGCGAATTGGCTGAAATCGGTTCATCCCCACGTGTGTGGGGAATACGCGGACGCTGGCGCGTCAGGCGCGTTTGCATCCGGTTCATCCCCACGTGTGTGGGGAATACGTGTTTGCGCGGTGACTTTTGGAACGTGGTCTCGGTTCATCCCCACGTGTGTGGGGAATACGTGGAAGCCGGGCTGGGGGCGCTTGCTGGATGCGGTTCATCCCCACGTGTGTGGGGAATACGGATGATAAAAACCAACGCGGTCATAAAAATACGGTTCATCCCCACGTGTGTGGGGAATACGATGACCTCTTTTCGAGCCGCGCGTTCCAGTTCCGGTTCATCCCCACGTGTGTGGGGAATACGGCTTTTTCAGCCAATTGCTGGATCGTGATCCCGGTTCATCCCCACGTGTGTGGGGAATACACAAAGCGTGCACCAGACGTCAGGCAGGCGCGGCGGTTCATCCCCACGTGTGTGGGGAATACCCGAACACGATCACCAACGTCACGATCACACTCGGTTCATCCCCACGTGTGTGGGGAATACGTTCACATAAGGCAGCCGCGCCCCCACCAGTTCCGGTTCATCCCCACGTGTGTGGGGAATACGCTCAACCAGCCCCGCAGCCCCTTCCGCGCATCCGGTTCATCCCCACGTGTGTGGGGAATACTCTGTGGGTGCCGCGTATACCGGTAACTTCGCCGGTTCATCCCCACGTGTGTGGGGAATACGACTGAGTTCTCAAGCCTTGCGGAGACCTGGGCGGTTCATCCCCACGTGTGTGGGGAATACTTTGTGGCGATCGTTCCGGCAGTGACGCCCGCCGGTTCATCCCCACGTGTGTGGGGAATACTGAAGTCACTGGTCAAAGCTGCACTGGCAGAACGGTTCATCCCCACGTGTGTGGGGAATACACAAACTGGCGACCATGCAGTTTGACGGCGAACGGTTCATCCCCACGTGTGTGGGGAATACTTCACGCAGCCATTGGATCGCCGCTTCGGCTTCGGTTCATCCCCACGTGTGTGGGGAATACGCATTTGCCCTGCCAACCATGCCAGCAGTGCATCGGTTCATCCCCACGTGTGTGGGGAATACGCCGGCGATCTTCAAAAGACGCGTGCGCCCGCGCGGTTCATCCCCACGTGTGTGGGGAATACCCTGAATGCCAAGCAGAGCGAATTGGCTGAAATCGGTTCATCCCCACGTGTGTGGGGAATACTCGTGATGGTCGGTTGTTTTGTGATCGGATGGCGGTTCATCCCCACGTGTGTGGGGAATACTTCGTTCCGCTTGCAGAATCAAGGGACGGCGCACGGTTCATCCCCACGTGTGTGGGGAATACTTTGCCCATCGCTTTACTCCTCTGTATTATTGCGGTTCATCCCCACGTGTGTGGGGAATACGCTGCGCACGAACTCGTCCCATTCCCGCACCACCGGTTCATCCCCACGTGTGTGGGGAATACTGTCACCTCTGCGCCGCATCCGGGCATTTTGGCGGTTCATCCCCACGTGTGTGGGGAATACAAACTCGCAAAGGATGCGCGCAAGTTCCTGCTGCGGTTCATCCCCACGTGTGTGGGGAATACGTTTGCAGTATTTGTGAAGCGGAAGTCGTGCTCGGTTCATCCCCACGTGTGTGGGGAATACGCCGGTTTGTCTGGGGCGCTTTCCGCTTCGCCCGGTTCATCCCCACGTGTGTGGGGAATACGAGCGGGATGACCCGACGTGGCTGGTGCGTATCGGTTCATCCCCACGTGTGTGGGGAATACGACCAAAGACCGCGGCGGGGATGAGCGTAGTGCCGGTTCATCCCCACGTGTGTGGGGAATACAAGTGTGGATAAATTATCAGCGTTGGAAACTGCGGTTCATCCCCACGTGTGTGGGGAATACCCCCGCGTTGTAACGCTCCCGTTGTGCATCGTCGGTTCATCCCCACGTGTGTGGGGAATACCAGAGGACGCAAGGCGCGACGGCTTCTGCAACCGGTTCATCCCCACGTGTGTGGGGAATACGACAATGTTTGTGGGTTGTAACTTTGGCAAACCGGTTCATCCCCACGTGTGTGGGGAATACTAGATATTAAGTTAATTAATACAGATTCTTCTTCGGTTCATCCCCACGTGTGTGGGGAATACGTGCTACCAAACCCAAGCCCCTTGTGACTGACCGGTTCATCCCCACGTGTGTGGGGAATACGTAGAACGGTTTGCGTTACTGGCGCATGGCGGCGGTTCATCCCCACGTGTGTGGGGAATACACGGTGGCGGTTATGAATCAAATCGCCCTAGCCCGGTTCATCCCCACGTGTGTGGGGAATACAAGAAGATCGCCGAAGCCACGCTGCTCGAACCCGGTTCATCCCCACGTGTGTGGGGAATACTTTTCCCGGACGGCTCCGCACCGAAATACACCCGGTTCATCCCCACGTGTGTGGGGAATACGCACACCAACAAAAAATCCGTATTCGGTACATTCGGTTCATCCCCACGTGTGTGGGGAATACGATCTGCTATGGCTTAGCCAGCCTGTTCTACAACCGGTTCATCCCCACGTGTGTGGGGAATACGCATACGGATTCACGTCCGAAGCTGCACAACGACGGTTCATCCCCACGTGTGTGGGGAATACGGGGTGGACTCCGCTTGCTTGCCGTCTTGCAGGGCGGTTCATCCCCACGTGTGTGGGGAATACGTGACGCGGTCCCATTCCTTCCGCGCTTCGCCGGTTCATCCCCACGTGTGTGGGGAATACTGAGGGAGTTCGGCGTATTTCATGGCGTCCTACGGTTCATCCCCACGTGTGTGGGGAATACGGCGAGCGTAAAAGCCGAGGGCTCGAAACATGCGGTTCATCCCCACGTGTGTGGGGAATACCACCTTCGCCGGCTTCGCTCCACGCCCGCTGCCGGTTCATCCCCACGTGTGTGGGGAATACTTCGTGCTTCTTTGATCGAACATTGGTTTCTCCGGTTCATCCCCACGTGTGTGGGGAATACACAATGCGCTGGTAGGCGAAGACGACCCCGCGACCGGTTCATCCCCACGTGTGTGGGGAATACTTGTCATGATTTTTCCTTGCGCGCCTTTTTCGCGGTTCATCCCCACGTGTGTGGGGAATACGGCACCAGGTGCTACGCTGCCGCCAGCAGTGGCGGTTCATCCCCACGTGTGTGGGGAATACTCGTCGCCGCGGGAAGTTCCACCTTGGTCAGCGCGGTTCATCCCCACGTGTGTGGGGAATACGAAAGCGCGGACAGGGCGCGATGGTGCGCATTCGGTTCATCCCCACGTGTGTGGGGAATACGTGTCCTGTTGGGAAGTTCGCCGCGGCGCAGCGCGGTTCATCCCCACGTGTGTGGGGAATACTGGCTGGCAGTTGCATCCGCGTTCACGCGCTGCGGTTCATCCCCACGTGTGTGGGGAATACAGAGTGGTGCCAGGTTCGAGGATCTGTCCCACCTGGTTCATCCCCACGTGTGTGGGGAATACGATGGAGAATGCCAGGGCGAAGATTGGCTCTGGCGGTTCATCCCCACGTGTGTGGGGAATACGTGTTGCTCAGGATACGGTCTACCGATCCTATCGGTTCATCCCCACGTGTGTGGGGAATACGGAGACCCAATCGATGACGCTGTTGAAATAGGCGGTTCATCCCCACGTGTGTGGGGAATACACCAAGTGCGCAGTGTGGACAGTTCGATTCGCCGGTTCATCCCCACGTGTGTGGGGAATACGATGCCGGATGGTGGCGACTCTGCTGACGATGTCGGTTCATCCCCACGTGTGTGGGGAATACGAGCGCGTGGCGACCTACCCCGACGACGAAACCGGTTCATCCCCACGTGTGTGGGGAATACGTCTCCAAGCCACCAACATCCGCAGCCACCTGCGGTTCATCCCCACGTGTGTGGGGAATACAGGTAGCATTTTTCGGTCTTGTAAGAATACTGCGGTTCATCCCCACGTGTGTGGGGAATACATCACGTGCCTTGAGGATCGCTTTGCCAGCCATCGGTTCATCCCCACGTGTGTGGGGAATACGACCAGCCTCGAGATGATGGTGCCGTCCATCAACGGTTCATCCCCACGTGTGTGGGGAATACGGTTCTGCCTTGCGTTTTCCGGTGGCAACCATCGGTTCATCCCCACGTGTGTGGGGAATACATGGAGCGCGCCGGCTCGAAAGGCGATGCCGACCGGTTCATCCCCACGTGTGTGGGGAATACCATTTCTTTGGAGCGACATCGACGGGCGCCGACGGTTCATCCCCACGTGTGTGGGGAATACTGCATGTAATCCTTGGGGATCACCAGCCCGATCGGTTCATCCCCACGTGTGTGGGGAATACTGGCAAGCGGTTGAATGGTCACGTCACCCAGACCGGTTCATCCCCACGTGTGTGGGGAATACTGCTGGCGGAACTCCGCCCGCCGCGCCGTGTGCGGTTCATCCCCACGTGTGTGGGGAATACCTGTTCAAAGCCTGGAAGAGCCTCGTGCCGGTCGGTTCATCCCCACGTGTGTGGGGAATACGGTGATCGAATACTCGAATCCGTTCACGGGCAACGGTTCATCCCCACGTGTGTGGGGAATACGGGGAGAGCAGAATCATTCTGACGAAATCTGGCGGTTCATCCCCACGTGTGTGGGGAATACCCTCGCCAAGCGTCACCAGATCCACCGGGATGCCGGTTCATCCCCACGTGTGTGGGGAATACGAAGTGCGGCGCAATCTGTCATTGCAAGAATTCGGTTCATCCCCACGTGTGTGGGGAATACTCAACGACCAAGCCATGCTCACCAGCGCCGCGCGGTTCATCCCCACGTGTGTGGGGAATACTGCCCACGACAACGGGCGGACAGGTGACTCGTACGGTTCATCCCCACGTGTGTGGGGAATACTCAAGATAAACACGAAGTAAATAAAATCCTGACCGGTTCATCCCCACGTGTGTGGGGAATACCTTTTCGCACCTTGATGTACTATCCCAGACTCGCGGTTCATCCCCACGTGTGTGGGGAATACTATTTTTTTATTGCCTTTTATGGATCGTCTGTCGGTTCATCCCCACGTGTGTGGGGAATACCCTTATTTTTCCGAAAAAAAGAGATTTAAGGGCTTTTTTCTGTTGCAGAGTCTTTATTCGTTTCCGAAACGGCAATTGGAATAGTGTTGTTGGGGATGTAGACGAGTTGTATTCCTTCCATGTCGACCACTGCACGCTTCGTGTTGCCGTCCATGCGCATGGTAAAACGCTGTTCGTTGTTTGTGTTCCAGGCTTGCACAACTCCACCATTGCCGCATTCTGCTTTGCACTTTTCCCAGAGAAAGTCACGGACTCGAGCAGATACATGCCCAATAAAGATTCCTGGAACCGGTTCCAAGAGCCATCGGGTAAGTTCGCCGCGTAACTTTTTTGGGACGTTTTGTAAAGCGATCATCAACATGGCGCGGGGCCTCCTTCATGGATGGTATCAGGCCACAGGTTGGTTGGAAGAGCGGGATCCGCATCCACATCCAGCAGGTCGTTGATGGGTTCATCCTTGACTTCGAGGATATCATCTATATCAGGAAGAATTCTCTCCAGCAATTTGATTTCGCGGAATTTTTCACGGCACGCCATACGGACGCGTCGTTCTATGTTCTGGTTCGACTCCGCCGCGACGGAGAAAGCGATCGGGATGGTGAAGTCTGCTTTGTAGAGATCGGCAATATCGTATACAAATGAGAGTTGTTTGCCGGTATGCACGAAACCGATCGCGGGGGAATAACCGCCCGAGACGATTGCGGCATGGCAGAGCGAATTCAAGGTGGCATTTGCAGCCGAGAGGGCTCGATTGATTGGGTCGCCTCCGCCCCAATTGAAGCGGTCGTAATTTCTGCCGTTCCACTGAACACCATACTTCTGGCTTGCTTCTTTGTAGGCACGGCGGACCCGCACGCCTTCAAAACCGCGTATCTGGGGTAGCGTGAGGGATGGATCGAGCGTTTCGGTAAATCGTTTTTGATACATCCGAATGCATACGCGGGTATGTTTGACCGGGTTGCAGGCAAGTTCCGCCTGTTGCAATAGATGATATGCCTTGCGGGTTTCGCCCAAGCCTTGCGCGTAGAACTTTGTCATCTCTTCGCCTGTCCACAACATAGTACATCCGTTATCGGCGAGAACCTTCACGGCGGCGTGGGTGATTTTTGTGCCGGGACCGAGCATGAGCACGCACAGCGACGCGGCTGGGACCAGCGTGCGTCCGTCCTTTTGCCATAATTCGATGGCGTGCCCAGCCTGTTCGATCACTGCGTGCTCCACGTAGAGATACGAAAGGCTGTCACGCAGTTTGGGTAAACCATGTAAATCTTGCATGCAAGCCTCCTGTTGAGAACATCCCGAAGGCTTGCATGGTTTAAGACTTGGTGTTCAACCAAGCCTTCGGGATGGTGAGTAGAATTAATGTGATGAAGACTATTCGGTTGTTAAGGTTCAGTTGTATCTGTGTCATTGCGAGTGCAGGTTGTGAAGCAACCTCCCAGCAATGACATTTATTCATCGGGCGCGCGCCAGCGAGAGCAGACCGAAACCGAGCCCTTTGGCGCTTCCGAAACCTGTCGAGATGGCGTTTAGTAGACCATTTGGATCTTTCACTTGCAGGACGCCGTCGAATTGCACGGAGAGGAAGTTCAACCTTTTCGCCTTCTCTTTTTCGGAGAATAACTTTCCGCGCGTGAACTGCTCATTGACGATGTTGACCGAAACCAGCACCGCACCGGCGGATTCAAGCTTGCGCGCCAGCCATTTGTGTTGATCTTCTTCACGGAGCAAGCCCATACGCCGACCCTGTTTCCTGCCCTCACGGTCTTTCTTGACCGTTGGGTTGGCACGCAGACGAAATGCCAGCGCCTGTCCTTCGTGGAGTTGCAGGTTCAATTCTTTAATCGAGGGATTTTCCACATCGAGCGGCAGATCACCTTCCCCGACCAGATAATCTTTTCTATCTGCCAACAGGTAAGACCAGTCGGGCTTTTGGCGTGACTGCACCAGCAGGGTGGGAATGCGCGTGCGCGGGTGCAGATCCACACGGAAGAGGATGCTGGTTGTGTTTTCCTCATTCCGTTCCGCCCTGAAGAGTCCGTTGGGGAAGGCGTTGCATACCGTACGGTGCATTTCGTAGGGGTCCGCCAGTTCGTTGCGTACCTGTCGTGAACGCGGGTTGAGGATGAGACGGGAGAGGTACATAACTCAAACTCCTTTGTCTATATATTCTATGCTGATTGCATTCCGCACGCGATCTTCACGAAAGTAACGCGGTTCGTGAATCCAATAATTCCGTGATGCGAGTTGTACGCGGCGACGCACACTTCCAGGCTCCAAAGTCTCACATTCAATGACGATACGCGGGAGAGACTCGGCGTATCTCGCTTCATTCCGATCAAGGAACCGAGCTGGATGCCCTTCAAGGGCAGATTGAAGCGAGTCGTACTCTCCTACACCGTCAAACAGCGGACGCGAGGGGACGCAACTTTTCCGCCCAAGGTAAATCTGCCAAGCAGGGAATTGGACAGCCTGAGCAAGTTCTTCAACCGTTGCATCATCAGATTGAACAGCGACAAGAAATGAAGCATCGCAGAGGTAATAACGCCAGGTTGGTTCAGTGTGCGGCTTCTTTGTGTTTGTCACGTATTTTGGCTTGCCCTCTGCTGTCAATAGTTGAGGTTCATCGTATCCACCGCCGACGGTGTGATAATCTCGCAGAGGGGAAGGTGTGCCAGGCACATCGCAACGTACTCCCACCCGTACCCGCCGTGAGAGGTTGCGAATGCGTTCATCATCTGCCCAACCAAGCGCACACGCCAGCAAACCAACAACGCCGCTCTTGGTCGGTTCGGGTGCTGTTCTACGTTCCGACCATTGACTATCTTCACCCCATGATTGCAAGGGGCTTGTTAATCGTAAGAATAATGTATTTGCCATTGTTACACCTCATAGACTTCCGAAGTCTCGGAGACTTCGGAAGTCTTGCTAATTGAGTTGCGGTGAGAGCCATCCTTTCAAATCATCCAGAGATTCACTCGATCCGAGATCGAGGAATGGCAAATCGTCTACAGCAAGGTAAGCGCGCTTTGGCTGTAGGTTGTATGCTTTGCTCAACTTTGTCACATATTCAGACATTTGCTTGACCGAATTTGCCATCAGTGATTTCTCGCCAAAACCGCCTACAGGTTTGAGGAAGGCGTTAGCGTAACTTATTGGGAGATTGCGATCTGAGACTTCAACCAGCACGAAGTCAGGCAGGTTGAACGCACCAAACCCGTTTTGCTTGCCGCTGGGATGAGCCATCGCCGCGGCTTCGAGCAATGCCAATACAGATCGTTGCGCCACGTCTTTGTCACCGCCAAGATTGGAAACCAGTTCTTCCCAATGCACATTGATATATTTGTAATAGGTGCAACTGTTGAACTCGACGTCGCCGATCATTCCTGCACCGGTCTCACCCGAAATGTCATCCACTGCAGTGAAATAGTCAAATTCCTGCTTAAGAGTGTTTGTTGAAAGCGCGTGGGCTACCTGGACGGACGCTTGAACATTCCTGAATGCCTGCGATGTTGTCATCCGACCAAACATTGCAATATCGACAGATCGTGGCAAGCGATCTCCGAGTTCCTTTGTGATGTCAGAGATTTTTGCGTCCTTCCACTTCTTCACGCCAACCTTCTTATACATTTCCAGGAGTTTTTCTGCCAACGGACGCGCTTCAGTTTTTCGGTCAATGAAGATCAGTTGTGCTGTACCTTCGATTTCCACTTCGCTTTCGGTGGTTTCTTCGGTCTCTTCGGATGCTTCATCTTCAATTTCTTTTTTCTTTTTCGTCGACTCGCGTCCAATTTCTGGAACGCGTTCGACAATTGCGGCAATCGCTTCATCATCTGCTTCCAATGCTTTCAATTCATCTCGAACGATCTGAGGAAGCAGTTTAGTGCGTTCGCCAAGCAAGCCGTCTTTTCCGAATTCGTCTTTGAATATCTCTGACCTGCGAATACTGCGCTTCAGGCATTGGCTTGAAATACGTCCGCGCAATCCGCCGCCAAAAAGTGCATCCTTTGGCGAACCTGTGTCATCACGGTTTAGGTTGGAAGGCTGGTAATTCTGGAGCAAATGGAATTGGATTAACATTTTGTCATCTCCTTATGATATGGGTGGATTTGAAAATTGGTTCTCAAGCAAGCGCGGCTTCGCTTTCTGGAGAAGCGAGTTCATCGGCTTTCGGTTGGGATATTCCAAAGTAGGCTCGCGCCCACTGCTTTTGTACAGCGCGGTTGAAATAGTTCCAGCGCAACAGATCTTCGAGCAGTTGTTGCCAGTTTACGTTAACACGGTTTGATTTCAAGAATCGCACCGCCTGGCGCAGTCGGAAAGGCAACTGGGTTATATCGGAGTCGAGCAGGATTTCTACGCGGCGGTCTAACCCTTTGTGATTTTTGGGATCGCGCGCGCGGCGAAGCGAAGCACCAAAATTTCCTGTACCGCCGCCGTCTGCCAGTGGATACAGTGTAGCAAGCAGGAAGAAGATTTCCTCCTGCGTCGCATTCAAGCCGTATGGCAATAAACGGTAAAACAATCCGAGGCTTTGTGCCTCAGCAAGCGGTTTGCCAGCATCCCGCTTGAGTCTGGCTTTGCCGCCTGTGTCGAGTGCAGACAGGCTGTGCAGAAACTTTTCGACTTTTTCATTGAGTTCGAGTTGGGGCATGTCAACCTCCTTGTTTGGTTTTGCTCCGTAGGATATTCAGTTGTTTACGGCAATTCTCTTTTCCTTGTTCGACCTTGAGCAAGGTATTGCCGTCATCGCCTGTGGCGTCAGCGGCCCGCTCAAATGCCGATTGCGCTTGCCTAATGACAGTATCAAGCCAGCCATTTAATGTTTCCTTTTGTCTGGCTAAATCGCCCAAGTCAAGCACAAACTGACGAAATTCTCCAGCCAAAACAGACCAATAATCGGCATCCAAACGCTCCTTCATCCTTCTAAAACGCTCTGGACTCTTTACATCACGTTTGAATGTGCTGGAAAAAACACTCTTTATTACATTAGCAGATTCGGTTGCAAACGATAACGCCTGCTCAGTCCATTCTGCTCCATCAGGCTCTTGCAAAAGCGATGACGGTATGTCAAATCCGAAATCCATCCATTCATAAAATTTCATTTTTCCATCTGTTTGCCAGGCAATGCAACGGAAAGGGTATGTCTGGATTTGCTTACTAACTTCGAGCGCAGCCAATTGGTTGAGAAAAAGCGGACGTTGAGTCTGTTGACTATCGTCTTTTCGCTGTAGGAATAACCCTGAAAATTCGCGCCACGCAACCCTTGTACGCATTGGGCGAATTGGCTTCGGCTTGTCTGTTGCCTTTTTGCTCAAAGAAACTTTGCGCTTTCCTGTAGGTTTTATGGGCAATCGATATGCTGCAAAGGGGTCCCACCATTGAACCTCCTCCAAACAACTTTCACCCATACGAAACGCCATTGTATGTACACACCATTCACTTTGATTGCCTGTACGCGAACAAACAGCATTCAAGCGTTCTGGATGCAGGCGTACCTTTCGGGCTGGAAATGTTAGCCCATGTAAATAGCCTACTTCGCTTAATTGGCAATGCTCGGAGAATTTCATACCTGGTTTCTTCTTTTTGCTTTCATGTACAACGACAGGCGCTGGACGTTTCCACCACGCAAGATCGTTGTCTTTTGGGTATTTATTAAGAAGACCAGATGCAATCAAGGATGCTGTCAGGACCTCGAAGAGCGTTTTGCCTGATGGGAGAACATAAATTGGCGGCACGCCATTTATCGAAGGCATCAAACCTGCTCCACCTGATGAGACAAAAGGCGGCATAGCGACCAAGCCGAGCGCGGCTGCCGTGGGAGAAATGACTTGTTCTTCATCGGTGATATGGCGATAGTGAGTAACAAGCGATCCAGAAGGGGCTTCAGGAAATAGTTGAGCCACGCGTTTGCTTATTTTGCGTTCCTTTTCATCCGGAAACATCGGCAAATCCGCGCTCTGGAGGAAAGGCTTATCTCTTGAAAACAAATCGAAGCGGTCAGCATATTGGCTGCCAAACTCCTCAATCTTGTTGGCAGGGTATTTGCCATCCACCCACAGGCGTTCAAGGTCGGAGTTCTCCTGTGGATTCAGCGCATCCTGCAAAATCGCAGTGAGCAGGCGATGAATCCCAACCACGACAAGGGGTGACGGATCATAAATTGCCGTATATTCATGTGCGTGTACTAATGCGTCATGGATGCCGTGCTGAGATAGTTCGCCACGTGGGTCTTCAAGCGTAATCCACGGCTCAGTCCATACGTTGAACGATGGGATATTGTCATTCGTCTGTGTCATTGGCTTTCTTCTCCTTTTCAATAACTAAGCCCAAGTGTGGGTCAAGGACAATTTGCAATAAGCCTTTTGGGGTTTTGAATTCTTTTTTGCCTCCTTTCAACCAAAGGGGATAGAACCCTTTGAGTAAAGCCGATTGAGTGAATAAATCCGTTGGGCTTTTATCTGCATCGTTCAGAATTTCATCTATGGCGAGTTGATTGCTAATGCGAAGCTGGCGAAGCAACAGGTCTCGCTGCGTCTCGCGAGAGGCTTCGGCACGTAAACTGACTCTTTCATTTCCATCGCCTAGGGCAACGAAATCTCCTTCTCGTTCAAGTGGAATAATACTCAAAGTTCGTTCACCCAGGCGCGTTTTAGCGACTACCCAATCAGCGCGGTTTTCATCTTCCACAAATGCAATCTGCATTGCGGCAGTTTTAGCAAATGAATCACGGGGATGAGGCTCAGGCAAAAGACGTTCCCGTGCTTCCTTCGAAGCGATTTTTTGCTTTGATTGCAATTCCTGCCAAGCATCATATAACGTGTCGTCTTCCAAAGGAGGCTTGTTGTTATATACGGCTTCAATCAGAGTTCGGTAGTCTCTTGGCAGTTGAATTTGTGGGTAATCCGAAAGAGTTCTGTGCGTTTGCCGCATGATGAATTCATCATAAATCGAACGATCCGTTCCGATTTTCAAATCACTATCCGCCTCAATTTCATAATTAAGCCAGAGTCTTGGCTTTTCATATTGAAGAGGGCGCGAGCGGTCATGCCGATGAAGTCTGCCTGCCCGTTGCAAAAGAAAATCCATAGGAGCCAGGTCGGAAACCATTACATCGAAATCAAGGTCAAGGCTTTGTTCCAATACTTGTGTGCCAACCACGATCCCTTTGCCGCTTTCAGGACGTTTCCCCTCTCGCCCATATTTGCTTTTCAAGCGATCTTCACGTTGCTGGCGGTCATCAAGCGGAATTTGAGAGTGCAACAACTCCAGGTCAATGTCAGACGGCGCGATGCTCCTCAAGGCTTCGAAAATGCGTTGCGTGCGCTTGACTGTGTTGGTGATCCAGCAAGCACAACCTCCATTGGCGACTGCATTCAATAACCATTTAGCCTTTTCCAGTGTGTCATTATCTCCAAAATGCAATGGCTGTAATTCAATCGTGCGGTTCGGCTGCCAAACCGCCGGACTGGCTTGATAAGGTTCTTTTCCACCTGCGGCAAGCACCATCAGATTTGGATAAGCTCCCTCACGTTCTTCATTCAAAGCGAGAGTCACGCCATAAGCTTTTGCAAGTTGTTTACGGCGTGTTATAGGCAATGTCGCTGAAAGCAAGATAACGGACGTGTTCATTAATGAAAGCCAGCCCAATAGCCGTTCGATAATTGTAGTCATGTAGGTGTCGTAGGCATGAACTTCGTCCACGATAACCACTTTTCCGACCAGCCCCATCATGCGTAAAGTGGCGTGTTTGACGTTCAAAGCGGCGAGCTCTGCCTGGTCAACTGTTCCGACGCCAAACGGCGCTAGGAGTGCCCTCTTCTTGGAGTTGAACCAAGAGATTGTTTCTTTGGCATTTGATTCTGTTTTGGTTTCTCCATTTACGAGCGGCTCAATCGGGCCGATGGGCGTCTCAGTCTGCGAGTTTTCTTCGATCAGATGAGCCTGCCCATGCACGAGTTTCACATCCGCTTTCAGCCCAAGCCGCTTTTCGAGATGAGTCTGCAATCTACCGAACATCTGATTACTTGTTGCCATAGATGGTAGCGCATAATACATTTCTTCCGTTCCATTCAATTGCGCTATCCGATGGGCTAAAGCAAGTGCGGCTTCAGTTTTTCCCTCACCTGTCGGTGCCTCGATAATAGTTAAGGAGGGGAAGCGCAAAAGTTCATCAGGAATATCATCTATTGCAAGTTGAAGGGCGCGTAGCGGGATCAAATCGGCAAAAAGCGTTTCGGTTTTGGTTCCCGCTTTGCTCAGCATTATTGCTTTCATTCCAGAGTCGAATGTGGCTTGTGCAGCACTTTGGCGGCTCTGTTCCAGATATAAAGACAGATCAGTGTTCGGAGATATTTTGAAATATCTTTCATCTGAACCAAGCCAGTCGCAAAGAATTGTGAATCCGGTAAATGCCATGATTGCTGTAGAGATGTTTATAGGGGCTGGCAATGAATTAAGATCAAGCCTGAGAAATTCATCCTTCAAAATCGAGTCTGCTATTTGTCTTAGCGATTTCCACTGTTCGGGTTCTCTGGTCAACTTACGACGCCCTGATTTAATATCGTTGTCAGGATGAGCAAAACGCCCATGATGTCCTCCGAGGGCTTCGCTAAATATTTGCGCTTTGACGGGGTCTGCGGCAAATATTTTGGTTAAAGTATCTTCCATATAGATTTGGCTGATATGCGAATGCGGAATATCTATTGCTTCCAGTTCAAATCCTTCCTGCTTCAACCGCGTCAATTGCTGTTTATTCAATGTCTGAAATGCAGAAGACACTTTACCAATATCATGTAAAGCCACAAAATAGGGCAGCCAGTCTGAAAGAATATCCACTTCGCAATTGAATGCACTAGCCAGGGTCTGGCGCCAGCGCGGAGATGCGCCTTCAACCAACAACTCATGAGCGATATTCCCTACATCCAGCATGTGAAATACAGCAGGGTGAAAATCTTCTGGGTTATTACTGCCTTTCCGAGTTTTTCCCCATAGGCGCAATATTCGATCTTGATTTCCATCTTGCGCAAGGGAAATGTTATATACACGCGTGAGTCGTTTTGTTTCATTCATAAGTTCTTTTCGCAACCCCTCAGGCTCCAGCACCTCCACGTCCGCGCCCCAGCCGCGCACCCACGGGAGCATCTCGCGCCACTCGGCGATCTCCACGGACCAGATGCAGCCGCCGTCCCCGGTCTCTTCCACCCTCTCCAGCGGATGCCAGATGCTTTCCTTCACGCGCCGGGTCACGGCGGGGGAGAAGCGCAGTCTCACGGTCACGGGGTCGCGGTCTGCGTACCAGATCCCCCAGGCGTGTTTGAGCAATTGCTCATCGTCGAACGACTCGGGAATGTCGAAGGTCTCGCCGGAAATCGTCGCCGAAAGGATGCGCTCTATCTTGAAGGCGAAAGTCTGGTCGTTGAAATCGCTTTGTGCGATCACATACACGCTGTCGCTCCAGATCGACGGCTCGATCAAGTAGGTACTGATGGTATGGCGCGTCAGACTATCAGTACCCAATGCCTGATACTCGATCCGCACCTTCCTTTGCTCCACCCAGGCTTGTGCAAGGGTCTCGATGATCTTCACCTTATCCGGATTCTTTTCCTGTCCCATCAACCGTTCAGCAGATCTCAGCAGGCGCTCCGTCATCGGCTGGCGCAGCGTCGCGGCGAGTTTCTCCACCGCGTTGACGGTATGCGGCTGGTGGAAGCGCGTTTGCCGCGAGGTCTTGCGCCCCGCCAGATAGAGGGGCAATGCTTCGTGTAAATTGAGTTTGATCTCGGAGATCAGTTTGGCGCGCGGGATGTACCAGCGTCCCTCATCGTCCTGCTCGACTGGGTATTCCAGCATCAAATCCTTGCGGTCCCTGAAAACGGTCTCACGGGATACCCCCAATTTTTCGGCTAGAGCAATATCGGTGTACGCGCGTTGGATGTACAAGCGCTTCATTTCTTCCAGTCGTTGTGCTTTTGTTTTACCGCTCATTAATGTACCCTTATTGGTTTTGTATCTTTGCCCGAAACTTCCCGCAGGCTCCCCTTACTGAGGAATGTTACAGTAACGCCTGCGGGGCAAGACGGAGGGCAAATCGGAATGACAACACAATAGCACGCCGCCTTGCAGAATTCTGCAACATTTTGTCATGAATTTTTGGATTCGCTTCGATCGAATGGAAATAGACGCCCTTCCTCATCTTCATAAACAAGCAATCCTTTCTCATCCAGGGCAGGGAGTGAACGTGTTACTTCAGAGCGAGCCAACCCCAATAACCGGGCCAGAAACCCCGCTTTTTTACCGGGATTTTCCTCCACCTTCTCGAAGATCTCCTTCAATTTTCTGTCATCGATTTTTCGCGCCATTCTGCCTCTCATAGTGCGGGTTTTGCCCACTTTACGGGAGACATGTTGCAAGTAATGCAACATTGGCACGGAATTATGTCAAATGTGAAAAAGGAATGATATTCGCTTGGATTTTTCGTTTATTTGCAGGGCGCTGAAAATTAATTTACCTCCACATAAATAAGCGCAAACCGCCTACGCAATTCGCACAGGCGGCGGAATGTCTCAATTGGCCATCCCTTGCGTGTTTTACCGCGCAGTTCCAAAAAGAGATTGTATCCAGTTTCAATAAGTATAGACCCGACTCAAGATCCTGTCCATGACAAGTCAATAATAATGTATCCATTATCCAAAGTCTTTGTAATCTATTAGGACCCACTCAAAATAGCATCATGAGGAATGGGAGTAGAAGTAGAAGACCCTGCATAATCAGTTGGTTTTGCTTGTACGAGCGTAATTCTTATGTGGAAAAGTCTATCCTGCAAATGGTTCTGTTCTGGATTCTTGGATCAATTCTTTATATGGTTATCAGCGTGGTTGTAACAGGGTTCTTGGTGTATCTGGTTTCACTGTTTTACCCTCAATTCCACGAAAAATATTTGTCAGTGCCACTGCTTTGTCATGATCAGGTTCGTCCACCAGGACCGGATCCTTGAAGAGCAGGCTGGCGATCGTGCCGATCATGTACCCGCCTTCGACAAGCAGATCCATGTACTCATCCCCATCCTTGGGGGTACGAGAGTATATTCTTTCCGGTATGCTTGCTTGTATGTAAGCACACTCCAAATGATTTGGCACATCAAGATGTGACTAAATGTATGCTATAGCACGTGGCACATGCCGGGGGAATTATCGGACGGGTTGAAAAAGTTGTGAGACTCCCGCCTGTGTGGCCGCCATGTTCAATTTCCGGCTGTTGTCCCAGAGCAACTCCTCTCGTTCGATATCGGCTAGCCCCCAGTAATCGTTCCTTCCCAAACAACGGTTCCAGCAACGCGCCGACATTGAAGACCGTCACACGAACATAGTCGCCGGGAAAGGTCTACTTCGGGTCAATCACCTAAAGTACATTCTATGAATGGTCCGATCGGTACGTAAAGCAGGATATTTTCATAACAAACAATTCATCTGATCGCTTATAAGATCTTGAAGACAAGTGTTCAGAAAAAACATCCAGAATGACAAAGCAATAATGTATAATCAAAAAACATTGTTTAACCCCAAGGCAGTGGGTAACAAGAGACAAATATTTATGGAAAAACCACTTCGTACATTGCTCACTGGCCTGGTAATTTTCCAAATAAGAGGCAGGGTTAAATGCAATCAGTCTTAACAGATCCTCCGGGGATTTTTGGGATTCCGTGGTTTGCCGACTTTAATGATCCCGACAACTTCATGCGTGAGCTCATTTCCTCCACTTCCAGCAACAATCTGGGTAAATTTTCCAATCCGGCATTCGATCTGTTGGTTGACAACGCAGCCCAAAGCGGAGCCCCCTTGGAGCGACAGGAGTTGTATATTCAGGCCGAAATTCTCTTGCGAAAAACCGAGGTTGCGCTCATACCGATTTATCATTCCACCATAGGCAAACAAAAAACATGAAAAGAGCATCACTACTTGGCATTCTGCTACTTCTTTTTGTTAACTCATGCGGACCTTCATCTGTTGACCTTACCGCAACCGTCGAATCTGGCGTGCAACAGACACTGGCGGCTCTGCCAACCCGGACAGCCACCCCTACATCAACCCCCACCCCTCCACCAACCACAACGCCTACTGCAACCCCAACACCGCTTGGCGGCGGCGGTGTAATCGCTTTTGCATCCGGTGGCATCATCACCCTATATGATGTTGCCAGTGGAAACATCACCCAACCGGATATTCAATTTTCAGAGGAAGTAAGCAGCATCTTAGGTGTCAAAGATGTTGCTGTATCTCCAGACGGACGGAAAATGGTATTTACGCAAAGTCTCTGTCCGCCCAGGCAGCCTGGACAAGTGTACCTGTATTGCAGGCGCGATATTTTTAGTTCAAACATTGATGGCAGCAATGTTGTAAAACTCACTGACACAAAAAATGTGGATGAAGATTGGCCGGTGTGGTCCCCAGACGGGACAAGGATCGCGTATCTATCGGGGAACAAGATCTATATCATGAACGCCGATGGCAGCGAAAAGAAACGACTTACGAAATCAGGCGTTCCTGAACTGCTCTCCGCCTGGTCTCCCGATGGGCAACAGATCGCATTTCAGGCCCAGCTGAACGGTAATTTTCAAATTTACACGATCAATTCAGATGGCACCGGCGACATCTTGCAACTCACAATGATCAAAGACATTGGCTCATCCCCCTCGTGGTCGCCCGATGGGCAAAAAATAGCCTTTACGGTGTTTGTCAGGCGAAGTGATGCGCGGGATATTTATGTCATGAATGCCGATGGAAGCGACCCAATCAACCTGACCAATGGGGGTTACTTAGACCCCAGTTTTCCCACCTGGTCGCCTGATGGAAGGATGATCGCCTTTGTATGCGACGGGTTCCTGTGCATCATGAACAAGGATGGTACGGGGCTTGTTGAGTTGAATAATCTTTTCGGCGGGGACACGAGACCATCCTGGTATTTGCCATAACGATTCGATGCCCATATCCCAGTGCCTAATTATGCGAAAGGCGCACCCTTGTCGCCCAACGCAGGAATACCTCAATGCTGCATCCTCTATCCTGCAGGCAGATGAACAGGAGATCGATCTGTCGCGGGTTTCCATCACGCTTTCTGTGAACGATCAGAGACATTATGCCGCCAGGTGGCAGACGGAGCCCATGACATTGAACCCAGGATCGCATGAAGTTCATATTTCTTCAGATCTGAGCCGCTCGCAGACAGATGGGCTAGATAATGATGAGAGGAACGATTTGTATCCGCGGCTGGCATCTGGACCGCGCCAGTATGCGGGGTTATTGTTAAGAAGAGGGCTTGTTCTACACGACCCTTTGATCCGTAATCCAAAAGAGATATATAAAAATGGAAACTTCCACACTTGATGCGATCATTACTGCGGTAGCCACACTTCTTGGTGCGGCAGGTCCAGTCCTCATCTCTCTGATGAAAACAAGGCGGAATGGAGATGCCGCACCGGGCGGCATTCTTGTGCCGGAAGGATACAAGGTGCACCGCCCAAAACCCAAAATACAATGGAGGACTGTTTTTCTTTCTGCGCTGTTTGCAGGCCTCCTGGGCTATCTGGGTGCTCGGGTGTCCCAGATCTGGATTTCACAAGGGGTGGAAGAAGTGCAGGCAAATGACCTGAACACTGGTCCGTACATGGGGGATGATTTTGAAGACGCCGAATTTGAGAATGGATACAACGATACAGCATGGCTTAAGAATGCCAGTGGAGGTTGCCAAATTTTTCAAGAAAACGGCGTGATGGTTTTCTCTAATTTCCCATCGGATGAATACTTGAAGTGTGCGCTTATGGTTCGTACGGCTGAACCGATCCCGTTTCATGAATTGAACAGTATACAAGTCAAATTGAAATCGCCCGCTGAAAACGCGCATACCGGCAAGGTGGAACAGGTTATCCGAATCTCAACGGTCGACCTGCCCAGTGGGGAATGGTGGGCAGCCTGCGGTCTGGTACTTGAACGTGGTGAGGCGAAGGCGTTCCTGAATGTACTGCTGGATGAATATTCTGCGAACGGGGAGCAGCCGGAAATCTTTCGGACAACCAATGTCGACCCGGACGTATGGCACATTCTGAAACTTGCCGTCACTGAAAATGGAAGCGTTCAATGCCATGTAGATGGCTATCTGGTCGGCGAATTGCGTTCGCGATATGTATCGGAATTAAGTATGTCTCATTTTGAAATTGGGCTGGTTGGCTATCGTCCGCCGGGTGCCTTTGGGAGCACTCTTGCCGATGAATTTCAGATCCAGTTGCTCCCGTGAAATGTGGAAGTGATAAATATCCAAACCCGCCTACCTGCGCAAGATACGGACAGGAAATCATGCAGGTCGACCAGGTGTGCTGAACGGTGATATCAAAATACTACTTGTTGTAGAAGTTGGGCTCCCATGAGAACTTTGCCTCAATCACATTGTTCTACCGAAGATGGATCTCCAACCCATTGGCCGGGTTTACCCACATCGACCCGTAGTCAGCGGGCGCGGAGGCTTCAAACACCATCATGCCGTTCTCCCGCAAACATCTTGTCGTTGGCGGTGGTCCATTGAACGGGGTTTAGAACACCATTCTGTGGCGGATTGTTGAAAGTGTCATGGATGGCAATCTGTCCCGCGGTATGATCTGATCCCACCCCCTGGGGTGGAAAGAGGCCAAGCCAGCATCGCCGCCGTGCCCAAAAGCGCACCCCGCAGATTGGCAAGGGCCAGGCGAATCCCTCCAGATTGGTCCCGCAGATGGATCCCGATCAGGGTGGCTTTCTCCAGATCGACCTTTTTGAGTTGTGCATCGTCCAGCAGGATGATCGGATCGCCACGGTTGACCGACCGGCCACGCATAGGAAACGGATGAAAAAGCCCTTTCTCCTTCAGGGCGCACAGGTGTTTCAGGAATCTGCAATTCGATCCCTCCAAATCCAAGCATATAGAATATCATCGCTGACAAAAACGTCGCGAAAGACACTGTCCTCCCGACAGCGTTGAGTTTGTTCATTGCACGCAATTTAAGCACGCCTGGAATGTTGATGAAAAGGGGGTAGACGTAATTACCAGGGCCACCTCAACCCATGCTAGAATTTCAAGCGCACATGGAAACCGATACCACCTCCCCCATCAATGAAACCCCGCTTCATAGCATCTCTGTAAGAAGCCTGGTGGAATTTGTGATGCAATCAGGGGATTTATCCACAGGTGGATTTCAGAGGCGAGACCGCGCCCAACTCGGAACCCAGGGACATAAACGCGTGCAGAAGTCCCGTCCTGAAGGATATGAAACCGAAGTCGAAGTTGCCTGCCAGATCGAAGGCACAGATCTCTTATTGGAAGTACGAGGGCGGATCGATGGTTTGTATTCCGGCACTGAACCGGTGGTCATCGAGGAGATCAAAACCACCACCCTGAGTTTGAACCTTGTGGATGAGGAGCACAATCCACTGCATTGGGGACAGGCACAATGCTATGCTTATATGTATGCCCGGCAGTATCGATTGGACGAGATCAGCATTCACCTGACCTACTTTCAATTGGAAACTCACGAAGAAAAAACCTTCGAGCGTCATTACAAGTATGAAGACCTGGAAACCTTTTTCTCCCATTTGATCACCACCTACCTGAACTGGTTCCGAAAGGTGCAGGCATGGCAAGCCAGGCGCGACCAGACCATTGAACAACTCGAATTTCCCTATGAAGAGTATCGTCCGGGTCAGCGGGATCTGGCGGTTTCGGTGTACAAGACCATCCGTTCAAGGGAGCGCGCCTATATCCAATCGCCCACAGGGGTGGGGAAAACCATTGCCTCCCTTTTTCCATCGGTCAAGGCTTTGGGGCAGAGAATGGCTGCCAAGATCTTCTACCTGACCGCAAAAACATCGGGGCGGCTGGTGGCGGAAAAGGCGCTGGATGATATGCGCCGGTCGAACCTGTACCTCCGAAGCGTGACCCTGACCGCTAAAGAAAAAATCTGCTTTTGCCCGCCTGTCAACTGCGACCCGGACGTGTGTCCCTTCGCCCGCGGATATTTTGACAAGGTAAAGAGGGCGCTGGAGGAACTCGACCGACATCAAGCCTTTACGCGTCCGGTCGTTGAGGAGATCGCCCGAAGGTATGAGATCTGCCCGTTCGAGTTCTCCCTGGATCTGGCGTTATGGGTGGATTGCATCATCTGTGATTACAACTATGTCTTCGATCCGCGCGTGTATCTGCATCGTTTTTTCGACTTCGATGTCGATCCTTATATTTTTCTGGTGGATGAAGCACACAATCTTCCCGATCGAGCCAGAGCCATGTACTCGGCTGAATTGAATAAATCCACCGTATTGCAACTTCAACGCATATTGAAGACGCAAGTGCCTGCGCTGGCTAAGAAACTGGGTGAGATCAATAAGATCCTGCTGGAGAAGCGTAAAATCTGCCAGGAAGAAGGGAAGAATGCGCTGGTCGAGCACGAACTGCCCGAACCATTGCTCAAGGCGGTCCGGGAATTCAGTCACAAGGCGGAAGACTGGCTGGTCTTGAACCACACTGCGGAATTCAGGCAGGATCTGTTGGAATTTTATTTCCTGTGCAGCAATTACCTCCGCACGGCTGAATATTTTGATACGTACTATGTCTCTTACTTTGAGCGGCAGGGACAGTCCGATCTGCGAGCAAAGTTGTTCTGTCTGGACCCGGCACCCATGCTGGCAATGCCATTGGAGCGCAGTCACTCAACCGTCTTTTTCTCGGCGACGTTACTGCCAATGGATTATTTCATGAAACTCCTGACGGGCGATGCGGATCATCCCAGCCGTATTTTCCAATCTCCGTTCCCGCAGGAAAATGTCTGTTTGCTGGTCCATAACAAAATACCCACCAAATATGCACAGCGGGCTGATTCCTACGACGCCATTGCCGCGACAATCGAAACCGTCATCAGCACCCATGTGGGAAATTATTTGGTTTACTTTCCTTCTTATGCATACCTGAATGAGGTCGTGGAACGACTCAAGGGAAGGTTACCGGAAAGACAACTTCTCATCCAGGAACGGGGTATGAGTGAAGAAGCGCGCGATGCATTTCTGGCTCAGTTTTCATCCACCAACGAGGAAACACTGGTCGGGTTCGCTGTGATGGGCGGCGTCTTTGGGGAAGGGATCGATCTGGTCGGGGAACGTTTGATCGGGGTGGTGGTGGTCGGTGTGGGCATCCCCCAACTTGGACTGGAAAGGGATCTGATCAAAGCGTATTTTGATTCAAAATCAGGCAGTGGCTTTGCCTATGCCTATCAATATCCGGGGTTCAATCGCGTATTGCAGGCAACCGGCCGGGTCATTCGCACGGAAACGGACCGGGGCATCATCGTTTTGATCGATGAGCGATTTACCCATACCCATTATCGCAATTTATTTCCTTCGCATTGGAAAAAATATCAGGTTGTACAAAGCAAAAGAGAGATGGAAAAATTATTATCGCAATTCTGGGAACGGACTTCGCCCAGTGACCGCCTCAAGGCTTAATCGAAGCCGGATTTTGTTTCCTGATGGATTTCTTCCGCTTTGGATTTAGTGAGTCTCACAGATAGATCACTTCTTTACTTCGTTATCATCGCCAGCAATGATGTTGCCGTCAACATTGCCTCCAATGTAAATATTTGTAACACGACCCGCGGTTTCTTTGCGAACAGACTCCGACTCGATGCCGCTTAATATTTGCCGGACATTCACCTTTACCAACCTTTTCCCATCTCTGACCAGATATTCTTCCTGCCCTTCGCGCTCAAGCATCAGTAGGGTTTCATATTCCAAAGGCTCAGCATTTGGCGCTTCGGGGATCGGGACACGTTTTTGAGGTTCCAAACCCTTGATGGATGCATGTATCTCATCCAACTGAAACCGTATCGCGGACAGGGCGTCACGGCGCGTGTGTTCGAGACCATCAATGGCGATGGTGATCTTGCGGTCTTCAATATCGGCTTTGATCAGCGCTTTGTTCTCGCCAATTTTCAGAACCACGCCTGTGCGCCAGGCCAAACCATCATCAATCTTCTGATTCATGCGGACAATGAAGCGGGTGATGATGCTGGAGGGCAGTACAGGATAAGCAAATTCAAAGGCAGGAATGCCGTTGAATTTGAATTCGGGCTCATCTTTTGGCAATAAATCAGGGATGAGAAAGTTATCGCGATCAATGTCATAACACAATTCAAATTTTCTCATCATCTCTACGATGAAAAGTCGTTTATTGGGTGGATATTCTTTTGCGCTAAGAATTTCGTCAAGGAGAGATAAGGTCAAAACGCCTTTGTTTGCGAAAAGCGCTTTGTCGTTCAGAATTTTATAAACACCGTTTGTCACCCATTGTGGATTGAGAATACCCAATTCAGCCAAATGACGATCATCCTGAAAGTGCAGAACAACGCCGAGATCATGGAGGAAGCCGATCAGCGTGCGTTGACTGGTTTCGTCGCTGACTTCGTTTTCGGCGCACAGGTCGAGATATTTATCGTGGGTGATGAAATTGGATTGGCGTCCCAGTTTTTCCAGTTTGGTTTTGACGGTGAACCAGGTTTCAGGCAGTAAGTCGCGGACATGCGGCAGGTTGTTGACATGCTCGGTGATGGCGGCTTTGAGTTCTTCAATGCCTGTGCCTGTGGCGGCGGATGTTTCGAGGATGCCGACGATGTTGGGATATTTCCTTTGCAAGCCCGTGCGGTCAATATCGAGTGGATGCTGGTCAATTTTGTTGCCGACGATCAGGACAGGTGACTCGCCGCCAAAGGATTGGATGATTTTGAGCCAGTATTCGACTCGGTTTTCTTCCTGAGTTAATCGGGAATCAAGGACCAAGAGATAAAGACTGCGTTTGGTGAGGAAAAACTGGTGGGTGGCGTGCATGATTTCCTGTCCGCCGAAATCCCAAACATTAAGTCGAATTGGGGATTGTTGATTGTTAATGTTAAATTGATTTTCTGCTTGCCAATATTCAATTTTTATACCTTCTGTCTTTGTTTCGCTAATATTAAAGTCAGATCGTAGTAACCGCTTGATCAGCGAAGTTTTCCCAACTGCTCCTTGCCCTACAAAAATGAGTTTCGATTCGCAGAGAGGCTTCTTGATACCTGCTTGCCGAGAAAAATAATAACTCAATATTGCTTGTGGATCAGATATCTTTTCAAGTATTTCAGATGGAATATTTAATTCATTACCCCTTAAATCCAACTCTCTTAATGACTTTAATTTCTTTATTTCGGGTGGTAATTCTTTTAGACAATTATCTTTTAGAATTAATATCTCTAGCTTTTTCAAATTACCTATAGTTGATGGTAATTCGGTAATCTGATTCTTGTACACTTCAATTCCACTCCAATCCCATTCATCTCCTTCAGATGTAACAACCTCAACAGAATTTGACCCGAAGTCTAGTTCAACAAGTTTAGTTAATAATCCGATTTCTGTGGGTAAACTTTGAATCTCGCGACCACTCAAATTGAGGGTTCTTGCCTTAGTCCTTGCAGTTTCCTTGATAATTTTCTTAAGAGTTAGAAGGTCAAGTCTGTTGGTTGCCATCATTTCACATCCTAATAATATTTCTTGACATACCAATATGCATTTTCAAACAACTCCGTATCGGTATTAATACTCACCCGCAAATTTCTCGTGGACCCAGAGGAATTCCTGGCGTTTGTTCATTACGCGGACGAGACCGCCGAAGCCAGGGTCTTTGGCTTTGAGCAGGGCGTGGAGTTCGCGCAGGGTGGAGCCGTCAGAGCGGAGGGCGACGCCATGCGCTTGCGGAAGATTGGTGGAATCTGCTGTGCCGAGGAAGTCGCTGATCTTGGCGGTTTCGCCGAGGGTTGCGTCAATGATACTAGTGCCGAAGTCGAGTTGTTCTTCGATAAGTTTGTAGGCGGTTTCGTTGAGGGCGAGTTTGACGGCGGAGGAGGCGACGGGGAGAACCATGCCGAGTGTACCTGTCAGGAATTTCAAATAGGGTGCGGACTTCTTGAACCATTCACGGTCGAGTTCGAGGTCGTAGACACCTTTCTTCATGTCGCCGTTGTTGAGGACGGGGAGTGGCAGGCGCGAATGTTCACACCATAAGACGAGGCGGAATTTTTCACGAATCCATGTTTTGGGATTGAAGGCGCTGCGGTCGATGGGGAAGAAACTGAACAGGCGCGGACCTTCTTTGGCTTCATCGGTGAGGACTTGCAGGAGGTCGGTGTAGGTTTTGTCCACTTGGGAGAGGATGCGGCGCGTGTTGATATTAAATTCATCATGTAGGTCGCTTTTGAGTGAAGCAAATTCTGCTTGCAATTCAGCAAGTGAGATTAACTGAGTAGCGGCTGTTGCGTTGCGGAGAAGCGCGTCAATGTTTTGCCATTCGGTGCAAACGGGACATGGAAACTCGTGCCTGTTCTTGCGTTTGCTGTCCATCAGTTTTTCAACTTCAAACATGCCCGTGCCAGGTGTGTGTTTTCCGCAGGGTTCAATGCACGGAACCATCACGTCACAGCGCAAGCCTTCCCAAAAACTTTCGACGAGGAATTTCACTTCGCGGGTCAACATGCCGAGCAGTCCTTCGGGGTACGGCGAGCGGACGGTAATGCGGACGTCGTTGCCGACGTGTTCGAGAAAGGCGCGGCTCTTGAAGTCATCTTCCAGCACCAGCCCGCGCTGCCAGTGGACGCTGTCTTTGTAATCCACACGTCCGAGCGAATATTTATGCAGGCGGACGATCAACTGGTAGAACAAACCTTCCGCGCTGGCAGATTGACCGTTGCCTGCGTCCACGATGTGACATATCTGCGTTTGTTGGATGTCACCAGACGCAGGAGTGGATTCCCACGCAGCGGATAGATTCTGCGGGCGGATATCGGGGACGAGTTGACCGATCAAACTGACAGGGTCAGAGTCGCTTCGGGAGGTTGGATCAGCCACACGGTAGGAAAGATCAAAGCGCTCCATCAGGCGGAGAAAGATCGGGTGCAGATTCTTCTCGTAGCGCGAATCCGCTGCTCGGGTTGAGTCATCCCACAATTGAGTGAGGCGCGAGAATTTTACCAAGCCATGCGCTGCCCGCGTCGCTTCATCGTCGAGGACGTAACTCATGGCAGTGGCGAGCCAGTCGGGACGGAGGATGACGATGTCGCGCAGGGTCGGGTCGTTTTCGTAATGCGTGAGATGGCCGAGGCGGTGCGAGATGGTGATGAAGAGGCGCGCAATCTCATCATCCATATTGTGGGCGCGGCAGATGTCGAGGACTTCGCGCAGGGATAGGTAGGCTTTGCCCGTGGCTTGTAGGGCTTGACGGACATCGGCAAAACTCTTCGGCACCGAGCGACCGACTTCGGGCAGGCTGGCGGCGACTTGGGCAATGGCGCGTTTGAGTTCGTCAATGCCTTTGCGATTGCCATGCTCGTCGGGTTTGCTATCCACGAAGAAAAAGTCCACGACGGTTTCATGCCCGAACAGATCCCACAATTCCTGACGATCAATATCGGGCTGGCGTTGATTGGGTCCGCCGTGCGTGGCGACGACGAGAATCTTGGCGCTCGGCTCGCGGCGCTTGACAAGTTGAATCCATTCCTTGACCTGCCCCGCCTGCGAACCTTCGCGCGGTTTCCAGACGACGAGATAGACGGCAGGCGCGCTGAAGAATAACTGGTGCGTGGGGCGGTAAACGCGTTGTCCGCCGAAGTCCCAGGCGTTGAGGGTGATGGTGGTTTGGGAGTCGGTGGTGGCGGTGAAGGATTGGATTTCTATGCCGTGAGTGGATTCGTGAGTTTGGAAGGGATTGTCAAGGAGTGCGTCAAGCAGGCAGGATTTACCCACTTCGCCTTCGCCGATGAGGATGAGTTTGGCTTCGTTGAGAATAATTTGCGCTTTGGCTTTGGCGCGTAGGTAGGCTTTGACAGCGTCAAGACCATTTTTGTGAGCTGCATCAAGTTCAGGGTTAAGGGGGTTGCTTCTAAGATTGAGTACTGTTAGGTTTTCGAGCTGTGTAAGTGACGAAGGTAAATCGTTAAATTGACAATTAGTGCAATCAAGTATTTCAAGATTAGAAAGTCGTTCAAATGAATCTGGCAAATTATCAATAGGATTTCCGTCTGAAACTCCTAAATATAGCTTGGTCAAATTGGATAATTTAACAATTGATTTTGGTAAGCTTTTTAAGTGATTCTTAGCAAGGTTCATTGTATGAAGAGATTTTAGTTCCCCCAATACTTCTGGTAAGGAAGCCAGATTATTATCGCTTAACTCCAATATTCGTAAATTTCTGAGTTTTCCAATTGATACAGGTAAAGTTGCAAGCTGGTTGTTGGAGAGTAGTAAGATTTCAAGTTCTATCAGTTGTCCAATTGATTCTGGCAATTCTGAGAGCCCTCTATCGTTGAGATCAAGGTGTTTTGTATTATAGAAAAGCGCGGCTTCAATATCTTCTTTTGCGAGGTAATATGCTTCGTCATGCGTCATGAGAACCCCTCCCTGCCTCCCCCAAGGGGGAGGGGACTGTGCTGTCAACCAAGGAAGTTGCAGGTTGGTTGAATGGAAAGTTGGGATGACCGTCCACGAATGGAGCCACGAATATTCGAATACGGTCAGGCATTCGTGAATTCGAGACGGGTTTTATTCGTGGATGGTTGTCGTTTTGTGTTGCGTTACAGAAATTTGTGTCCATTTTTGATTACGCCTGATTAGCTCCTCCCCGCTCGGGGAGGCGAGGGAGGGGTTTCCACGTACATTTCAGCGAAGTGTTCCATCAATAGGCGGTGGACGAAGATATATCCGCCACCGACGCGGCGCAGGAAGATCAGGTCAACGCAGTGGTCGAGGAAGGGGACAAGTCTCCACGGGAGGAGATTGTTGCGGGCGAGGACAAAACGAAGAGCGTGGTGCTGAATAAGAGCAAGTCCTCCATAATAGAGCCCCAAAAACAGTCCTATTAAAAATCCAAAAAATAACCCCATAAACAACCCAAAATTGGCTCCCAAAACTGAACCATATACAGGTTTGCTAATTAGCCAAAAAATCAATCCGCTAATCAAACCAAAAACAGAACCCATGACTAGAGTGATAAACAAGGAATTCCTTGCCGTAAATTCAAGTCTTTGTCCTGGATAGGACAATCGATCAGATTGTTGTATGTTCAACCCTTGAATTACCCCAAAAATGAGCCCGAAAACCGCCGCGAAAATAAAACCACTTATAAACCCCTGAGTTAATTGGGAAATTGATGCTATCTTTATACCCGTTATCAAGCCGAAGATTCCATTGTTTACAGTACTCTCCACACCATTGAATACTCCTAACAATAGACCAAATAATAGACTGGAAATCCATGCTTCCCTAATCTTCTTCCAATCCCAAGAAATAACATCAACCATTGAAATGCCCCTTTGCTCGCTAGTTTGTGTAGCAATCATATTGAAAACTGACCGAAAAAATATTGCGCCAACCAATGCTCCAATTAATGTGCTGGTTAACCCTATAGCAGGCTCAGAATCTAATGTTATAACTATTTCGCTATTTAGAATGCCACTTAATTTACCAAAAATTTCGCCTTGCAAATTATATATAAAATTACCAATAAGTCTGCCAAATAATCCGAAAATAGCTCCATTAATAAGACCGTATATTAAGCCAGGGATCAATTTACTAAATATTTGGTATTGTCCCCATTGATCTTCCTCATATATCCAATCAGGTTGCATATTCTCATATAAATACGAAACTTGATCATTTTCAATCATTTTATCTGCCAACCATGCAAGCCAATGCAACACATCCTGTTTTACAAAAGTTGCATTTTTCGAGCGAGGGTGCTCATACATGCGATCAATGTATGTGTCAAAAAGGTGTTTGTGCTGCATATTTTCATCTTTAGAGACCCAAATATCCACATCCCGCTTATCTCGATACGCCATGAGCATAATACTCAAAAACAGCGGCGTCTCTGCCATTTCACGTAGGGCACTATCTTTTTCAAGAGCCAGTTTGAGTCCCGCCATCTCATCCCCAAAACGATTGAAGAATTCGGCAATCTGTCCCTGCGCCAGCGGTTGGACTTCGATTGCGCCTTCAAAGGATAATTTTGCGTTGAGGTCGGCGTAATCCTGGCTGCGGCTGCACACGGCAAGGGAGGTCAAACCGTTTTGTTTTCTAAATTCATTAATCGCGTCCACGCATTTGGTGCGGCTTTCCTGCCGAACTTCGTCCAAACCGTCCAGAAGCAAAAGCAATTTATTTCCCTTTACCCAATCGGGCGCGGTCTTGCGCGGGACGCTGTACAGGTTGTTCAACTCCTGCGCCAGCCAATCGGCGAGGGTGAGTTTCTCTGTCCATGAGGCGAGGTTGAACACCATCGGGATGGGATAAGTCACGTCTTCTCTGGCACGCTGAATCAACTGGCGGGCAAGTTCCAACAGCATGGTCGTCTTGCCAGAGCCAGGCGCGCCGAGAATCAGCAGGGAACGTCCCATGCCAATGGAGTCGAAGATATCCAGCATGGATGTCCCTGTGGGGATGGTTTCGTTCGTTGATTCCTTCTTGATCGCCCACGGATATTGGATCACCGCTTCGGGGTCTGGTTTGATGCCCAAGTCCAATAACGCCGCGCCGTGCAGGGATGCGTCCAACACGCCTTTGATCCACGCGTTTTCGACGTGTCCCAGCAGGATGCGGCGGTTGCGCTGTTCGAGGGTCTCTGCGTCACTTTTGAAGATGTTGAAGAATTTCTGGATGATGGTCGTCTTGTTGACGGTATTATTGTCCCCGATAATGACAGTGCTATCCCTCACATCTCCGTTGACGGAGATGCTCTTGTTCTTGGTAGAACGAGAGGGTTTGTTGGTAGGCATTTGGATTTTCGGTGGGGCTAGCCCCACTGTTCACTAATTATACGACCTCTTCTTCAAAAATTGCTTCAAAAAACATGTTACATTGCAAAGGCATTTTCAACCAAGTTCGTCAGACACTTTCTACCTCGATATTAATTCCACAATTTTTCCAATCGCTGGTCCTCCCAAAGCAATCCATCCACATTGAAATGAGTTTCAATGTGGATGGATTGCTTTTCACTTTTCACCCGGGCCGCACCAGGCCCGGTCATAAACATATCTTTCAATCTTGGATCTTTTGCGACTGGCGTTGAATCTGCCAGCCGAGCAATATCAATATAAGGGCAAGAATTCCAAGAAGTATGTAAATTGTGATGTTTGGCAAGACAGATCCTGCACCGCCTGATATAACAGGAGCTACCTTGGTCGGACCGGCCCACTCATTGCCTTCCTTGACGTACAACAATGCGCCATTTGGCTGGGACTGCGCATAATACTTTCCTTCTTTGACCTGGCTATAAGGATTGTTTTGAGAGCCGTCTTCATTTCCCGTTGTTAGTGTCGCATCCACGTACACACAGAATGGGGGAGCGCACGGGGTGGGGGTTTGGGCATTTGCCATTCCAACACTGGATGCCAGTGCAATCGAAAGAGTAACCACCGGCACTAAAAAAAGAAACATATATTTTTTCATCATCAGAATTCTCCTTTACAGACAATGCGTCCAATCTATTCCAGCAAATCCTTCTGTTTTCATCTGTAGTACAAAGATTGATTTCTTCCATTACGGAGTTTGGGGAAATTCACGTTGCAATGACTCTATCTCGGCGGTAATACGCAAATACTGCTGCTGATCATCCACAGATCCAAGCAGTTCCTGTAATAGTTGCAAAGCAGCACCATAATCACCCAGATCTCTCAAGATCAGGCCCTTATAAAATTTTGAAACACCATCATTGGGTATGATATTCAATGCTTTTTCAACGTACTTCAAAGCCTCATGGTCATTTTGCTGATTGAACAGCGCAATGGCAAGGATCAGATGGGCGGGATGCTGGGTGGGATCGATCCGGATTGCAGTCCGGGCCATCTGCTCGGCGTCATCATAGTGTTGCATCTTCATAAAAAGATAGCCCTGCTGTACATACGGCATTTCCCATGTCGGCTCGATATAGCTTGCTTCCCTGAATTCTCGTAACGCCTCTAAGTCATATCCCTGCTGCGATAATGCCAAGCCCAAATTGTATCTTAGGACTGCATGGTCGGGATTCTTTTTCATAGCTTTTTGCAGGAGCATTGTCGCTTGTGGATCGCGACCGGTCACGTAATATGTTACAGCCAGATTATTGAGCGCAAAATCGCTGCTTTGGTCAATATTTGTGGCGCCTGTAAATGCAAATTCGGCGCTATGCAGATTATTCTGTTGGAACCAAATATACCCTTCCTGATTATAGGCAAAAACCGCTCCTTGATCAAAGGCTTCGATGCGCTTAAGCAGATTTAGGTTTTGTTGTGGTTCAAAATTAGACTGGGCCACTGGATTGGCTGCCAAATAAAGGGCTCCGGATATTATTCTGATTCCATCATTCCAGGATAGAAGCAAGATCAGCATGGCAACGCAGGCGAACCACCATCTGCGCCAATGCGAGAATCGAGATTGTTTTTGCGTCTGATGGAAATAATCATTTGAGATTAAATCTGACCGTAGAGCCCCGGTTCGATTTACTTGTAAAACCAATAATCGAACATCAGTGACAGCCCGGGCAAGAATAAAGGAATGTTTTCTTGTGGTCCTTAGATCAAACGGTCGTACATAGTCCCCGGACTTTAGTTTAACCGAACGAATCACGGAACCATGTAGGTGGTGTTCAAGAATAATTTCACCCGTTTGGATGATAACAAACAGGTCGAGCTGCATTCGGGTTCGCCAAAGCACGTCGCCAGGTACATATTCTTTGCAGGTCATCGTATCGATGAAGGTATCCAATTCAGGACCTGATAAAGGCCGGAATTCCGGAAGACTGCGGAGCAGTTTTCGCGTTGATCCTTTATTGGTCATTCTTCTCCCTATCAGAAGATGGTATGGCAATGACAACGATGCGGTGCGAATTCGTGGCATATGGCCAGCAGGATATTAAAGTGACTGTTTCGGCTGTTTGTGGGGAAGAATAGGATTGCAATGCCGCATCACCTTGTTCTTCAGATCCAAGATAGGGGACAAATACTATTTTCTGAACATAATAATGAAATTCCTTCTCTACCGTATACAGAATTACCTCGTCTCCAATTGTCAGACGATCCAGATCTCGAAATACCTCACCCTGGGTGTTATTGTGGCCGATAAAAACGATATTGCCACCCTCTTCCGGTTTTCCGCTAGATTCGAAATGACCAACTGCAAAGTCTGGAGGCTCCCATATAAATGTTCCTTCACTTCTTTTCAGGATTTCTGTTGGAAATATTTCGGTGATGCTTGTGTTCAGATCTATGGCTGGTATAAACATTCTGATGGCGGGTAATGGCGGTGGGGTTGCGGTGGGAATTGGCGTGGGTGTTAACGTGGGGAGGTGTGTGGCAGGGGGCAATTCAAAAACTGGCGTGTCGGCAATTATCAAGTAAGGCGATTGTTGCACTAACCCATCGTCAACCACCTGTCTGACGAAGCGAATACCTGCCAAAAAACCAAGCATGATCCCCAATGAGATAAGGAACATGCCAAAAATCTCATAGGCTAGCGAGCGAGTTAATAATCGCCAAACCATACCCACCATTTATCCCACGGGCTTTCGCAAGTTTGACCCTCGGGACAAACGCATCGAAAACCAATATTATTGCGCCAAAGCGATGCATCAAGCCACCCCACATTTGATGTGATTCCTGCTGAACGATCATTATTCCATGCCCCACCGCGCAGGATAATTTCCATGCCAGGCACATAATCTTCTGGCATTAGGAAGAGATTCTTGAACTCTGGAAGGCGCTGTAGCGAACGTTCGCTAGCAGTCCACTCCCGCACGTTCCCGGCCATATTTTTAACACCATAATCACTGATGTCGCTTTCTGCAAACACATCAATCCTTTGGACGGTATCTTCTTCAAGATTAGCTTGGTTATCCCACTTATCGCCCCACGGAAAATAACTACTATTGGGTCCGCGAGCGGCTTTTTCCCATTCACCTTCCGACGGCAAACGCCCGCCAAGCCAGGTACAGTAATCTGCTGAATCAAGCCAGTTCAAATTGGTGGCTGGCTCATTTGGGCTATTTGCGCCTTTTGTCCAATTATCTGACGGTTGGCAGAAACCGGACGCCACGCACTGCTGGTATTGAGCGATCGTCACTTCATTGTCCATTATCATAAATTCGGACAGGAATGCATTATCTTGTTTTCCGGCGAACCCAAGCAATTCCTCGGATGTAAAAAAACAATTATCTGGTACTACATTTTCTCTACTGCATAAATAATATACAAAATCCGCCTCATCCTGATCCATGCCCATTTTGAAACTTCCTTCATGAATGGATACCCATGTGCCGGGAATCGCCTGTTCTCTGCTCAAAAAAGGCCATATTATCAAGACCAATATGATCGAAAGTATCACTGCCGATGAGGCGACCAGCAATCGTCTTGTTACAACTTCGTGCTTAATACTTGCTAATACAAATTGACGCTGGATATCAGTCGCCACTGGATCTCTTGGGATATTCGTTCTATGAATTTGTTTGTCGGTTTCCCGTAGTTCTTTTCCACGCAAAAGCCTGCTGTTATCCCTCTTCTGCTCCCATTTAAGCGCCTTTATTTGTAGTTCAGTATGAAATTTCAGCCATTCATAATCTGTAAAAATGGCTTTGCGCGTCTCCTCGATCGCCCTGTTGAAATCGTCCAACCCCTCGCGGCAGAAAACCCAATTCCGTTTTGAGATTTCTGGGTGGATGATTGGGAGATCGGCGTCACGAACAACAATGGGGAGGATTCGTTTCCTGTTTTTCGCAGCATGTTCAATTTCTTCTGCGCACCACCTGGACTGGGCGGAATCAGGACTAACAAAAAACAAAAAAACATCCGCCTCCGCGATCGCTTGGTGGATCTCCAATTGAACCTCTTCACCTTTGGGGATGTTTTTCCAATCGATCCAAGGTAGGAGATCGTCCGCCGAGAGGGCGTCGACTATTTTCTCGACCAGTTCCGTATCTTTGCGTGAATAGGAGATGAAAAAGTGCGCCATAAGCAAATTGTCAATCCACCATGTAGTGGTTCTTGGTTTTAGGCGGCAAAAGAAAATTCGTGCCAAATGAGAAGCGCTGACTTTATTCTATCCCAAATCCCCTTCATAGGGAACTTTTCCGATGAGAGATTGAGGATTGATATAAAATTTCGGTGGAGTGACCACGGCATCTTTGAGAAATACCTCCCATGCAGAAAGTGCAGATGCAAGACATGACTGTCAGATGTTGGTCATTGCGAATCCTCTGGAATTGGCAGAACCGGCGATGGTGTTAAATGTGACTCCGATTGATGGTTTTGCTTGTGCAGGGTTTCATTGCCTGCCAGTCAGTTGGCGAGACGGGAGACCCTTCCCCATTCCACATTAGGTAGTCTTCCAACTATTCTACGGTCTCCAAGGATCACAGCCACCCCGGCAGGCAGGCTGGTACATGTCCAGGCTACAGCCTCATGGACCCAGTTAAGGCTGATGGAGGCATAGACGAGCCGCGTACCCGTCTCTCGACAGAATCGCCATGCTTCTGATAGCCGTTGTTTTGTGATCTCCTCGATTTGCCTTCTTTTCTTATGGTTATCCCCGACCTCCAACCAGAACACGGTCTCAAAGCCTTGGATACGTCCCCAGGCAAGGGCATCTGGACGCACAGAAGTTCCAGGAATCTTCACTTCACTCCAGCCTGTCCAAATCTCGGCGTGAGGGTAGGCAGATCGTAACCATGCCAGCCACCTACGGGAAATGTTTCTATGGGGTGTGCAGATCTTGTCTGGATGCAGTTCCTTTATATTGCTGAAATCCGATCCCTCTGATGCTCCCCAACTGCGCAGGGCAGCAGATACTCCTTTACGTCTAGGATGCCACATCGGGTATGGATCCATTTTCTTGGGCTTTGACTTGTCTTTTTGGAACATCTCGCCAAGTTTGAATATCACCTTTTTCTTCTTTTGAAGTCCCTGCAAAACATCATAGGTAATAGTTTCAGGAAGACCCGCCAAAGAAGCGATCTCTTCCGCACTTCCCTTCCGGTTTCGGGTCAACACCTGGAGACATTTCAACTCTTCGCAAGAGAAACTAGAAAACTCATCGTCCACCTTGGGAGGAGGGGGGTGTGAAGAAGAAAATAATTTTGGTCCAAAAGAGAAACTGCGATAATCCGGAGTCTTGTCGTTTGACGTGACAACATAGGGAACGGAAAACCCATCTGTCATGGATCGTTTGACCTCCATCAGATACCATTCTCCGGGAGATGTCACACGGATCCAAAGGGACGCGCCTGGTCTTTTTTTATCCAACTCAGCAACCAGGCGCTGCAGGAGGGGATGAAAGACAAACGGCGGCAAACCATTCAAGGCGTTAATATCGAATATAAAGGTGTCGGTGAAACCACCCTCACATTCCAGGCTGATCCAATCAGAAAAAGTCACATCGCCAAGTCGAATGGTCATAATTTAATCGGAACACCCGATGTAGATGTATTCATTTTCAGTAAAGAAGTTCTGAGGATTGAGCCAGACTGCGCTTTGCTCCCCTGTCTTCTGGCGGATGCCATAATGCAAATGCGCGCCGGTGCTGTTGCCGGTGTTGCCGCTCAATCCCACCACATCACCATAATTGAGGATCTGCCCTTCCACGACCTGGATGCTGCTCAAGTGTGCCAGCCAGACCTGATAACCATTGTTCTCCACCACTACAAGATTGCCCCAAGGACCGTTTGAGCCGGCCCAGACGACCTTGCCTGCAAGAGTTGTATGAATGGGTGTGCCTTCGTTCACTGGAAAGTCTGCACCTGTATGAGTCTGGTAGTGTGGGTCTTGGAAGACACAACCAAGTAAAGGTTTGTCATAGATGTCACCCCAATGTGGAATCGGACCGACCAACGGCAATCCATAGATCTCAGAACCCGGTTCAACATAGCCATCGAAGGGAACAGCGCTCATTCCGGATGGAAGCGAATTGCCATACGAACCGTTGTCACTGGTCTCAGCATACTGGGGGATATCGAACAGCCATTGCTCCACACCAGGCTGCGCCCATGCCGGTAGTTGCGGAATGGTCAGGACCACCAGCATGACATAACCCACCACCAAAGCCGCCCCGCATAACAACGGGGCGGTCATCAAGGCAATGGAAAAACGGAAGAAACCTTTCACTACAAGACCCGTCCAAGACGATCCAGGCGAATCTCGCCCTGTTGTCCGGCTTGCAAGCCCATTGAGGCTTCAATAGATAAGCCATTGCGGATCATGCGCATCGAAAGCCAGTAGGAAATCCCTGAGCCGAGGATGACAGGAGATAGAAAAAGTGGATTACCAGAATACAACTTCCCGACTTCGGGAGTGGTGATGGCGATCAATACCAAAACAGCCGGAGGGAAAAGAGCCAGAAAGCGTGCCTGCCATTCCACACCATTGGCGGCGGCACGCGCACGGGATAAGACCTCAACCACGGTGCCGAGAGTCTTTCGCAGAGATGCCACGAGCGGACCAATCTCGATACGCCCCTCAATGGAAGCAAGCAGCGATGTGGCGACAATGTCCACCGCGGGATTATCCCAGGCGGTCGTCCATTCACGCACAGCCAATGCGGCTTCATCGGCAGGGGCGGTGCGGAGTCGCACGACCAGATCACCCAAGACCATCCTGCCATCGGGACCCACGGCTTGCGCCGCATCATCAAGCGCATCGCCCAAGGGCTTGCCTTGGGATAGGAGAGTCTCCACGACACCCAATCCGCGTAAAATATCCTTGGCTTGCTTCAAGCGGAATTCCTGGCGTTTGTCCGAAAGCGTGCCTGCGTACAACAGACCACCGGCTATTGCAAACAGGATCGCAGGAAAGACTCCGAGGAATATTCCTCCCGCCAGTCCACCGCCGACCCAAGCCAGAAAGCCATAGGCGATCTGGTTGAACGCCAGCCCCGTTCCGGTTTGACGCGCGAATTTCTCCGGGTCAAATTTTTTCTTCGGTTGGGCAATGCCCATTGCACGCGCCATACCCGCTTCATCCACGGTACGGCGCCAGCCAAAGGCAATCGGGATGGCTGCCAGCGCCAAGGCGCCCATGATTGAAATCAATGTGATCATGCTATCTCCATACAAACCAAAATGCAAGTTCCTGTGCGCCACCGTTCGCAAGCCAGATGGTAAAGTAAATACCCACAACACCCAGCAGGACGGTCAACAATGGATAGACTCCAACTTCGTTCCATGCGAGGTCAATCGGTCGCATGGTTGCTTGCGGCATCTGCTGTTGATAGGATGGAGCAGGACGTTCTGGTTCCATCGTTGGGCGTTGTGTTTTTTGTTTGGGTGGAGGTGGATTGCCTTCAGTTTTACGGGAGGCTGCCTGTTGGTTGACATATTGTCTGGTTTGGATCGAATAGCGAAAGCGGCGCATCAACCAAACTTCGGGCGGGACGCGGTCGGGTCCAAGGCGCAGAAGCGCCAGCGCCATGAACCCGACCAACACCAGAAAACCGATCACCACCTTTCCAGTGAAGGATAGCGGAAGGAATAAACATAGGACTGCCAGTAATGCGCCAGTGCCGAGGATGCCAAGATCGCGGTTATTGAACATGCCTCTCCTAGAACGGCGGTTTGGGTTGGAAGTTCTTCAACATCTCACCCAGTTGCGGCAGGAAGAGGAAGGCGAAGAGAACAATGATGATCAGACCTACCACCCCGATGATTGCCATCGAGGTCATGCGGCTGCCGCCAAACGCCATGCCTGCCGTGCCTTGCAGGATGTAGTACAAGCCACCAAGTAATGCCACGACGATCAAGAGTCCAGCCATGAACGCCCAGGCGTCACGGGCGATGGACAGGATCTGTTCCATAATGGGATCGAACATAAATATCTTCTCCTTTTATTTTTCAACAAGTACCAAGAAACCAGGCTGCCAGGGGAATGGCGGCGCTGGCGAGGATCATGCCAAAGAGCGCTTCACCGCTTTCGATGAGTGCATTGGCGAAGGAAGATGCCCCGCCGATGGAGGCAGAAAACATTGTGATGAAGGCTGCCTTCATCATGCGCAGGGCTGCCAGCCCGCCGATCAGCCCAGAGGCGAGCGTGCCCAACTCGCTGATCGGTCCACAACCACCGGCGCCGGGCAGGGTGGACTGCAATGCGTTCACGATCTGCGGGATGCCAAGGAAGGCAAATAAACCCAACACAACGATGGAGATCAGGGCAGAGATGGATTCCCACACCCAAAGATTTGCACCGAGTACAGAAGCGGAACTCACACGCAACATCTGGGCAATCCCTGCCAACAGTGCAAAAGCGACAAAAGCGCCAGCCAAGGCAACCCAGGCTTCGCGCAGGAAGGTCAATAACAGGGAAGTGACTTCGCTCATGACAACACCATCGGATCGTGTTTGTGGAATTCATTTTCAAGGGCGGGATAGAAGCGTTCACCCCAAAATTGCATCGACCAGCGCCGAGCCGGTCCGGTGCGGTCTTTGAGGGTCAGGACTTCCAGTGGAGCGCAGCCGCAATCACGGACGTCGCCAGTGCGATTCACCACTAGTACGCGATCCGCTTCATAGGGAACTCGTTCATCGCCTAATAACGCGGATAGATCATCGCCATCATTGAAGCGTTCGGATTTCAAAGCAGCAGCCGCGATGATCGCCCAGCCATGATGGCGTGCCATTTCCCGTAAGGCGGCAGCTGCTTCACCACTGCGACCCTCTTCGTTCATCATGCCGGTCAAGCCAACTACGGGTACTCGGTTGAGATAATCCACAGCGATAAGAGCAGGTCCTTTGACAGGGAAGGCGTAATCATGGATCAGCATGTCTTCCAGGGCGCGGACGGTATCCTCGCGGGAATTGAGCGAGAGCAGAACTGCTTCACTGGCACGCGCAAGAGCCGCTTCGACCTTTCCCTGTGAGGCATGTTCATGTGGACCGGAAACGATTGCCTCCACCTGCCGGTATAGGCGGAATCGCAATTCCTCAGGGGTATGTTCATAGCAGCCAATCATGGCAGGGATGTGGAGGCAGGTTGCCTCGTAGATCATCCGCAGCAACCAGGAGGTCTTGCCGATTCCTGGCGCTGCGGCAAGTAAAGTGGCGCCGCCGCCCCAGAAGGACAGACCAGCGAAGACACCAAAAGAAGTGTAGGGTTGGGGATTGCCTAGGGTTCCGGAGCGCGGCATGGGGGTATGTTATTTGTTTATAGGCAGGGGAGGCTTGCAGGTGTCGCTTAGTAAATCAATTATGTGAAGGGAAGTTGGTATACAATGGTTACATGTCAACAAACAGGGAATGGATTTTTTATGCGGCTGTCGGAGCGGCTGTGCTACTGAATGAACTGGCAATTCATTTCGGTGTATATCCATGCACCTTCCTACCGCTGATGTTTGGCGTCATGGCAGTTGGGTTCTGGGTGTTTCCACAAAGGGAAAAATAACCCTGTGTGAATACCTGGTCAGAATAGACTGCCTGTCACGATATAGATCAAGAGTCCAACGAACATGCCTGGCAGTGCGGGGATCGATCCAGTTTGTCTTCGTACCCAAAACCTTCTCCAAAGTTCCAATCCAAACAACGATAACAAGACTGCTGGCAGGGGAAACAGGCAAGCCAGTCCACTGATTGCAAACAGATCCGCCCTGCCAATGATCCCTTTGCGATATCCATAACCAGTCAACAATACTGGCCAGACAGGCGGGTAAAACAACATGGGCACGGCAAACCATCCGGATAGATTACGAACGATGCCCCAAAGACATGCCAGCAATACGATCCCTGTCTGAAGTGGATTATTCGGAAGTGCCAATAGGATCGTTCCCAAAAGAAATACTTCGATCCCCGGCACCAGGCGATAACGCAGATCGGCATAACTAAAGAGAGAGAAGGATACCAGCGCGAAGGTTTCCGTGAGGGTCATGAACGATCCTCTTCCTCGGTTTGTTTATTCGGCATAAATGTAAATATCTCTTTCACCCGTGTGGCATTGCCAAGTTCGGATGCCCGCATCAAAGGATCGCGCGCTATCATGATTTCTTCTGGATGATCCAGATATGCTCGTGTCATCTGTGCCGTTTCCTGCGGGTATTGCGCCGCGAAGACATTGGGGTCCATCCCATGTTGGGTGATGTCTGCGGACATGGCTTGAAAGCCCTGCTGGAATTCCTGGGGCGAACCATTGAAACTGGATTGAATCGAGGCATTCACCGATGGTGAAAAACCAAAATCATCGGAGGGAGATGTGGACGGAGCGCCATTGAAACGCTGCATCCGTTCCCCCAATTCCGCCTGTCGCGCCGCGAGTTCATGCCCATGTGCCAGCGAACGGTTGTAGGCAGCTGGGGCGCGCAATCCCATTGCCTCCAGATTTCCAGCTTGTTGTGTCAGTTGCTGAGCTGCATTCAGATGACCCATTGCGGCTTCTGCGCCGGTCAGTCCGCTCGTGGTTGCAGCTGCTCCACCTGCCCCTGCGCTGGAGGTAGCTCCTGCCGCACCAACTGCACCAGCTCCCGCCGCGCCTACTCCGCTGGCTGCCAACATCCCGATGGAGACGATCTGTTGTGCTGCCTTGATCATTCCTCCAAATGCATCAGCGGTGGTTGAGATGGTCATCTTGCCAAGAATGCCTGCCAGGGAAAGCAATAGTCCAGTTGCTCCCCATAACCAGATCACGCGCAGGATGGCAGACAGGATGCCCTGTTGACCCATCCAGGTGCTGGCTGCCATGCCTGCCTTGAAGACTCCACCAGCAACGATGGGAAGAAGCGCAATCAGAACCACCGCCTTCATCATTAAGGAACGCAGCCAGGTTGCCTGAGGCAATACACTCGCTATCGCTAGCGGTGGAGCAAGAACAGCGAGGATGAAGAGAACCGCATTAGCCGAGGCAAAGGCAAACAACATGCCGCCAATGGCGAGCAGGGAACCAATCGTTAAACCGATGTTGAGCAGGCTGCCAAGGAAGGTTTGGTTGGCCAATCCCAACAGAATGGATGTTGCAGTGGTGTTCTCCACAAAGCTGACTGCCAAGGCGCCGGTTTCCCCGATCACCTTCCCAACCATCCACCACCCGAGTCGCACGATGAGGTCAAGAAATGGACCGGAGGCAATTGCCAGCACGCCAGCAGTTACCCAATCCCCGATCACACGTAAACTGCTATCATCATCACCAAGCAATCTGCCCCAATGATATAGAGCCAATCTCAACAAGAACAAGGCGGGGGCTAATGCTGCCGCAACTGGCAGACTGGACTGTGCCACCGTACTGTAATCGCCCTGACTGGGAGCCTGTACGATCTCGCCGATCACACTTGTCCAGCGCGCGACCTCCTCGCTCATGGCGCGTACTTCCTTGTCGGCGGCTTTATCGAAGATGCCCGCCAGCGCTTCCGAGATGGTTTCGGCAGGAAAGACCAGATGATTGAAGATCTGTGAGATGGTGGTCGTGGTTGTGTTGCCGCCTCCCGTGGGTGGAGTCGGCGTGACGGTGACCATCACCGTGGGTGTGGGAGTTGGAAGCAGATTCGCACTGGAGGCATAAACTGGTGTGACCGCCATCGCCAGATTACTGAGTGCAAACAGTGCAATGAAGATTACACAAATAATGAGAAATCGGAGTTTTTTCATAAGTCCTTCAAGGCGTGTTGGGAGATATAGTTCCTTGTAAAACATACCTGCTGATAACCGCATTGTTTACAGATCGATGGTTGCTGCAGGGCATTCAAGGGTGGGTGTGGTCCCTTCTTCGCAAGGTTGGACAGGGACACCACTGTTTTTTCCAGATCCCGGTTGGCGAGGAGTGGATCGAACTTCTTTGCTTCACCGGTCTCTCGATCCAAAGAAACGATGGCGGGCGTGTTGGACCAGGGCTGGTTTCCCAGGGTTGTACAGCGGTTGAGCAGGGAAAAGCGCAGTTGATCCTGTTCGCCATTGGAGACGAGCGAGCCGATCCTGGTTTCTGTGACATGCCCCACCTGATATTGCCAGACCCATGCATCGAACTGGACAGGCATGCGTACACCGGGCGGAAGGGTCAGGCAGACTTTTTCCGCCTTCAGGATGTAGCCAGCATCCCGCCCAATCAACATGTCACTGCGCCAGTCCTGAGAGAGGAACGCCCAGGTGCGGACATAGATGGATAGGTTGCGCCAGTCCCCGCCAAGGTTGTGGATCGCATTTTGGGAACCATATCGGCGGTAAAGGGGAATGTTCCCACCCCGAAAGAGCGGCATGAGTTCCGGAGATTTGAGATTACTGTGCTGTGTGCGATACACCTCCACCTCGCGGATATAGGAGCGAATTTCATCGAGGAGGTTTTCGAAGCCATATTGGATCAGGAATTCCACCAGGGTCTTGCCGGTGGATAGATCTTCCAGGGATTTCCAGACAGGATCAAAAGGCGGAGTAGGATCTACACCCATCAGCCACCAGCGTGCGGCATTGGGACAAAAGGTATATAGCATTGCGGACAGGATGGGATTCCCGCGTGCGTTTTTGGGATTGAGCATGGCAAGGAAGAGATCAGTGTACATGCCAGACCATCAGGAGAAAGGGGATCGTCCGCCAGGCAGCAGGGGATTTTGTGCCAGTGAGGGATTGCTTCTGAAACAACCTCCAGAAGAACTGAAGGATGCTGGTGATTAGGAAGGAAAGAAATATAAGCAGGATCAGAGATGGAATATTGGAATCGGGTAATGCCCAAAGAACAGCCATCCAAAGTTTTACATCCCCGGCGCCCATCCAGCCGCTTGCCCAGGCGGAAAGCAGCAGAAAACATGCCAGCCACAAATCCATATGCCCAGGGAAGTGAGCGATCATGCCCGCAAGGATCAATGGGTAAGTGGACCAGTTTGGGATGCGCCGAGTGCGCAGGTCATATAGACTTACTGTGAGAAGATAAATGAGCAACCAGATCATTGGTTGCTGATGATATATATATGAATGGGTGGGTATGGGGAACGTGTCGCTTTTGTTCAGGGTTGGAGTTAGCGACAGCGGTTGTGTACCGAGCGGAATATTTGGTAAAATATCTTTGCAACGTTCAGGGTGCCCCCCTCACCTTGGACGTTGCATTTTTGTGGGATTGCTTCAGCGCATGATTATCAGTCATCCGGATGCAGCAAAAGTAACGCAGAACTGCATAATTTTTGCCAAAAATTAGTGGGACGAGAAGGGAGGCTATTTCCAAACCATAACCTAAACGGAATGCCGGATAGATGCGAAAGTACGTGCTTGAACGCCACTCTGCTACCTCGAAAATCAAACCTTTTTTATGGCAAGGTATTCTTCAATGCGATTGGACACGATGCCCCATTGAAGAATACCCTCCTTCCGTACGATTACATGATTTGCTACTTATTTATTTGTTGTTCAAGACCTGAAAATGCGATGCTCCATGCTTTTTCCTGCCATGAACGCGCATCCTCCCACTCAGCCGCGCTTCGCCAACCAGTATGGATCAGACGCACCACAGTTCCAAGTTCGGATGGTTGAAAGAAGATAACCACATGAGTTAGAGGGTCAGCATTGTTCGCAAATTGTTTGTACTGTTTCGGGCTTTTCCATTCAAAGCAGATGAACTGATTGGCTTCCAGAGCGGTAATCTTGCAGCCAATCGTACTATTATTTTCTCGATCTTGCGGGTCCCAGAACAATTCATATTGACCGCCGGGAAACATTTCGACCTCGGCGATTACACACAACCACGTCTCAAGTTCATTCTTTTTGGTAAACAATTCATAGGCGCGTTTAATATCACATTTCAAATCTACGACCAGGTTGATGATTTTGTCCACGCACATTCTCCAAATTCATATACTTCTCAAGTATTTCCACGTATCATTTCATTCAGGTGAATAACGCTCTTCACCTGAATGAAATGCGTGTTGCAAAGCCTTGGAACCTTAAGAGTTCTTGCCTGTATATAACGCAAGTACGTTCCCCGTGGGGTCCTGAAAGACCCCAAACCAACCCGTGCCGGGAATTTCAGTTTTTTGTTTCAACACCGTCCCGCCTAATTGAACCGCTCGTTTCAGATCATCATCGATATTGTCGCTGGCAATATAGACCAAAACACGACCTGCCGGTGTTTCTGGGGAGACCTGTGGAAAACCGCCGCCGGAGCCGTCACCTGCCTCCCACATGGTGTAATCAATTTCAGGCATGGGGACGATCTTCCAGCCGAATAGATCCTGATAAAACTTTCCCGAAGTATTTACATCAGATGCGGGGATCTCTACATGGACAATATTTCGCTTTGACATGGATATTTATCTCCTGCAGTAGTGGTTTATGGCTGGTCAAGCATGATCTGGTTACCATCCGGGTCTTCGAACATGATCGAAGCCGGTCCGCTACCTGTTTCATCCACTTCTTCAAAGATATGGACACCACCGCTTTTTAGGATTTTCTGCAGGGCGCGCACGTCGGGCGGATTGAACGTTAGGATATTCTTTTCGAACATCCCTTGGAACAAACCGATCTTTACGGACTCGTGCTCAAGGATGCGCCATTTGCTGGTATCCGTATCTCGAAAGCCATCATTCATATGTCCTCCATCGATCACTTTAAAGCCCATCAATTCATAGAAAGCCTGGCTTTTCTCGATATTGGCAACGGTCAAACTGAGTGAAAACGTTCCTAATTTCATGTCATCTCCTTTTAAATAAATAAGAACACTTGTGCTAAAATAGGTGAACATCCAATCTGGACTATATGAGGATCAACGCAAAAACGATCCCCACCACAAAACAGCAGACGGCTCCGATCCAAAATTCGATTTGCAGCCGTTGCAGTGGATACGTACTGAGAAGCAAGCGATCAATTTCGCGCGGGATCATTTTGAAAGTTAACAAAACTCCGCCGAAGGAAAGCCCTTTTAACCACCCGGTCCCCGGCAGGGCAGATTTGAGGATGTCATATAACAGTGCCCAAAGGATGCATTGAACCAGAATGGCAGCAAGGATTTTTACTACGGTCTGCGGCGATTTTGGAAGGGCACGTACCCCCGGCGCACCTGCGGTTAGACTGTAAATTCGGTCTGTCCAAGGATTGAAGAACAGGATTGCAGCAGTGACAAACCAGGCAAATGTTGCGGTTAGAACGGCAATGATCATGGTTTTTCCTTTTCTAATGGATTTTCCTGAAACCCATACGGTTTCGGTCATTAAATAATTAGACACACGGGCATGCCAAAATGGATGATTTCACGACATGGATCTCGATATTCATGTGAAAGGATGACTTATGAACACCCACTCTGAGAACTTCCCTTATGAGACTGAATTCATGGATCTGCAGGGAAAACTGGTTGGTTTTTTATATCGGTTGACCTGTAACCGTCAGGATGCGGAAGACCTGGCCCAGGATACCTACATTGCAGTTCGACAAAATATCGCCGGGTTCAAAGAACGCTCCTCTTTCAAAACATGGGTCTTTTCAATCGCCATCAATAAAGCCAGGAACCACCATCGGGTTCAAAAACGCTGGGCTGTTGATTATCAGGACAGGGGAGAGGCTGCCCACATGTCGTCCGAAACCCTCATGGAGCGCCTGATGGATATCCATAACAGCCGCCCTGATGCGCGTTTTGAAATGCAGGAGCATGTTGATTTCTGTTTCCAGTGCATGGTGAAGACCCTGGACCTGCCCCAGCAGATCTGTCTCTGGCTGCGATATTTTTATGACTTCTCGGTTATGGAGATTCAGGATGCGACAGGATTTACCGAAGGAATGGTAAAACACGCCCTGACCTACGGCAAGAAAACGCTGACGGAGGTCTTTGAAAACCGCTGCGCCTTCATTAATCAGTCGGGAGTCTGCTATCAATGTTCCTCTCTAAATGGATTGTTCAACCCGAAACAGGAGGAGGAGGCAAAAAGAAACGCGGAAAAGATTCGCAGGCAAATTTCCTCCAACCCCCATTTGGTGGAGTTGCGTATGCAGTTCATCAAGGATATCAACCCGCTTGACGGGAGTTGCTCACATATACACAATTATTTGATGGAAAACACGCCAAATTGGGCAGAGTCCCGAAAAGAATGAGCGGCTCATCAAGGATGGTCTGCAAAATATCCCTGTAGGGCGGGTTCGATCTTGACGGCATGACTGACGCCAGCAATGGCGAATACCCGCTCTCCCTGCTCAACCAGTTCAATGATCACCTGGATGAAATGTTCGTCACGCGGTAGATTCGTCTCGATTTCGCCCAGGAAGCCTGGCAACCCATATTCATCCGAAACATCGCGCCAATCCGGACCTTCGGGGAAATAGTCCGCCCATGCAGCGTCCACATCTTCAAGGGATGCAAAGACGCCCTCGATGCCGCGCCAATCCTTCTTGTCCTGAAGCGACTCCTTTACGATTGCTTCCGAGTCTTCCGAAGTTCCAAATCGTCTAGCGGAAAATGCCGGTCCCAAAACCACACGAAGAGCGATCTGTTCCTGTGTAAATGGTTGGGCAAGCAATCGCTCCATCATAATGTCAGTGGGTGGTTCCCAGGTATAAGTCGGATTTCCATCTTCCCGTGCCAGCGCATGAACCTTGCCAGGTTCTGAAAATGTCTCGACCGGGTCCATCAATCCGGGAAACATTATTCCGAGTCTGCTCTCCACCAACGCGACCGATGGGTCGAACAAGTCCCATTCCTCTTGGATGCGTGCAATTTGGGGATCTTTTGGGTCTTTGGTATGCTCTGCGCCAAAAATCAACACACCTCCACCGTTGGCAATCTCAATGCTGAAAATATATGGCCGCGGATGCGAATTGATCAAACCACCATATTCTTCACTGCTCATAATGGGTAGTGGTAAGATGGCATTCCCCTCAGGGATATATTCCGGAACCTTCCTCCAGGCAAAGAGCAATCCCCACAGAACAAGAGTAACCCAGAGAGCGCTTACGGTTAGTGCAACTTTCTTAATCAGATCTTTCCACGTATGGGGTTGCATTCAGAACACCTCTAGTAAGTTGATGGGTATGGATGGTACTACTTTACTACAAGGAGAAGGCATTGTCATTGATTCGCAAATCGCTTGACCAGATCATCGATTTGGCGGTGATGGGATGCTTCATGTCCGGCATATCCAAGCAGCCATTCCAGCGCATTCATGGGCTCAAGGTTTCCGGCATGGCGTAGGTCTGAGTCCCATTGCAAAGGCCAATCCTGAATATATACCAAGGTTTGTGAGCGCGAGCGTTCCAGCCAGAATCGTATTGTCTGTTTATCCACGCCATAAGGTGGCGGTGGGGGGAGAAAGGTAATGCCAACAGGCGGAAGAATCCCTTCGCGAAGTGGACGGGAGATCATTTCACGAAGATAGATCTCATCTATGGCAATGTGCATGAATATTTCTCCCAACGACCATGCTTCTTCCTGCCCCGGACGGGCATCAAGTTGAATCTGAGTTAGCCCAGCCAGGCGTTGATAGGTGACAGTTCTGACTTTATCCAATTCCTGTATTACATTAATTGTGTCCATTTATATATACTCCCAAAGTAATTGTCGTTAGACGAAAAACTAGCCCGTCTTTATTTGTTAGACACTTAAGGAGCCGAAAATGGATGAACTTTGGGGAAGTGAAGAGATGGAACTTGACACAAGAACATTTGTTCTGTTATTATCCCAACAGTATGTCTATCTGGGATCGTCTTCTGTACCTGATAGGCTTGCGCCCTACGCCCGGTCCTCGAACCTACCACTTTGATGCGAGTGAAAGCCTGCACGTCACGCTTTCCACCCTATCCTCCGACGAAGGCCGTCCTGAAACCGATTTGATCCCCGATATCCTGGCCGCAGGTCTGACCCAATACACAGCCAATGAA
>ERZ761607.756-NODE-756-length-48919-cov-6.107277_pt1 | contig 48919 bp, 44 predicted proteins | sample MGYA00511164_ERZ761607 | MGnify/ENA primary metagenome ERZ761607 (study PRJEB28899, sample SAMN02445080) | bioreactor sludge metagenome | biome: EBPR sludge | place: Australia: Brisbane, Thorneside Wastewater Treatment Plant | collected 2011-06-22 ...
ACCACCGTCCGGCGGTTGAGCCGCGAGCGCAGCGAGCGTGTCGAAACCACCGGACCACCGCAACCAGACCGCCGGCGGCAACCCGATACCCAGCCTGCCTTTGGCGCCGCCCGGGGCCGTCAACCCGCCCACGAGACCGCAGCGAAGGCACCCGAGCTTGACGGCTCCGGACGGCGTCAGACACTCGGGAATCGGGTTGCCGCACCCAACCACAGCCCGCGCGACGGAGGTCTCGACAGGCTCGATCTGCGGCGGTGGAGCAGGTGCCTTCGCTGCGGGGGTTTCGACACCGAACGCGCCAGCGCGCCTTCGGGCTCAACCACCGACAGACCGCAGCCAGCCTGCCCGCGGCAACCCGACCACCAGCGATGCCCGAGCGGCTGCCTACCTGACCGATGCCGGCTCGCCGAGCGCTCGGAGGCGGGTGACTTCGGCTCGGGCGTGCTGCACGGCCTCGGTATCGGCGCCGCGGTCGAGGGCGACATCGTGGGTCAGGTCGAGGATGGCGTGCCGTAGGTGCTTGCGAGCGCGCCGTTCGCGATGGTGCGCGGCAGCCTTTCGGTAGGTCTTGCAGGCCTTCTTGTCCACGACGGCCTCGACCTCTTCCGTGGTGAGGACGCCAGCTTCGACCTGGGGCGCGAGGATGTCGCGGACGAACTGGTGCTCGCGCGGCGCTGCGGCGCGGAACGCGATGGTGAGCAGCACCATCGCCAGGACGATCGAGCCGGCCATGACCCCGATGGCCTGGACTGCGTTGCCGCAGCCGAGTCCACCGGCGTCGTCCCAGGGTGAAGTGCAAGAACATGCCCGCGAGGACGAACCCGACGCGCGGCTCATCGACACAGGAAACCATGATCAGACCTTGATGCGCGCCGACGTCGGGTCGTACATCGGCCGCAGCGACACCTCGATCGGGTGGCGGACACCGGCGACGTCGATCTCCCAGGTGCCGGCGCCGAGCCAATCGGCGGTGACCGGCTGGCCGCCACCCGAGACCATGGCCAGGCCGACCGCGCCGCCGAGCGTCCAGCCGTACGACGCCGCCCGCACGTAGCCGACCGCGTTGCCGTCGCGATGGAGCACCTCCGCGTGATACAGCAGCACGTCGGGGTCGAGCACCCGGAGCTGCACGATGCGCTGCGCCATCCCACCCGCCGCAGCGTTGGCGGCCTTGCGAGCCAGGACCGCGTCGCGGCCGATGAAGCCACCGGGCTTGTCCAGGGCGAGCGCGAAGCCGAGTCCGGCCTCGAGCGGGCAGTCGGTGTTGTCGATGTCGTGGCCGAAGTCGCGGTAGGCCTTCTCCATCCGCAGCGAGGCCAGCGCCTTGAGGCCGACCGGCCGCAGACCGTACGCCGCCCCGGTGGCCTGCAGCGCGTCGTACACGCGCAGGCTCTCGGCGGCGGGGACGTACAGCTCGTAGCCGAGCTCGCCGAGGTAGGTGATCCGCACGCACAGCACCTCGACACCGGCGAGTTCGAGCCAGCGCGCGGTTCGGAACGGGAAGACCTCCGTCGAGAGGTCGGCAACGGTCAGGGCGGCGAGCACCTCGCGCGAGCGCGGTCCCTGAACGTTGAGCTGGCCGAAGTCGGCGGTGACGTCGGTGACCTCGAGGTCGGCGTCACCGGAGTGCCGCGCCAGCCAGGCAAGCGCGTGTCCGTGGGCGGTGTCCGAGGCGACCACGAAGAAGTCGTTGTCGGCCAGCTTCGTGACGGTCAGATCGCCCTCGATCCGGCCGTCCTCGTCGAGCCACTGGGTGTAGGTGATCGTCTCGGCCGTCTCGTTCACGGCTCCGGCCGAGACGCGGTCGAGGACGGTGCCGGCATCAGCGCCCCGCACCCGGAACTTCGCCATGAAGCTCATGTCCATCAAGCCGACGCCCTCGCGGACGGTGTGGTGCTCGGCCTCCCACTGCTCGAACCACGGCGCCCGTCCCCACGTGGGCTCGGCCTCCGGCGTGACCCCGGGCCCGGCGAACCAGTCGGCGCCCTCCCACCCCGACACCTCGCGCAAGTAGCCACCCTGGTCGACCAAGCGCTCGTGGACCGGGGAGAGCAGGGTGTTGCGAGCGGTGCGTAGCTGCTTGCCGGGCGTGTGCGCGGCGTACACCGTGCCGAGGATCTCCGCGGTGCGGGCCGCCCGGTAGCCGTCGTCCGCCTGCCACGGGCGGAACCGGTCGACGTTGAAACCCGTGACGTCGACGTCGGGCCGGCCGGTCGTGATCCAGTGGGCGAGCACGCGGCCGAGGCCGCCCGCGGAGAGGATGCCGACCGAGTTCATGCCCGCGGCGACGAAGTAGTTGCGGATCCCGGGGGCCTCACCGACGGCCGGCGCCAGGTCAGGCGTGAACGACTCCGGGCCGCAGAAAAAGGTGCCGATGCCGACCTCGAGGGTGACCGGGACCCGGGCCATGGCCGTCTCCAGGAACGGGCCCATGCGGTCCCAGTCGGGCGGGATCGTGCCGAAGGAGAAGTCGCGCGGGATCCCCTCGACCCGCCACGGCGCCGCCTGCGGCTCGAAGAGGCCGACCATCATCCCGCCGCCCTCCTCGCGGTAATACCCGTACGACGCGGGGTCCTCGAACACCGGTGCGTCCGGATCAAGTCCCTCGATGGTGTCGGTGATCAGGTAGTAGTGCTCGGCCGCCTGGTTGGGGATGACCAGACCGTTCCTCGCCCCTAGCTCGCGAGCCCACATGCCGGCGCAGTTGACGACGTACTCGGCCTCGATCACGGTCGTGTCCTCAGCTCCGCTGGCAGAGACCCGGACCCCGATCGCGCGCCCGCGTTCGGTGAGCACGTCCTCGACCCGGACGCCCTCGACGATCCGGACCCCGAGCTGCCGGGCGCCCTTGGCCAGCGCGGTGGTGAGGTCGACGGGGTTGATCCGCCCGTCGCCGGGGACGTGGAAGCCGGCGAGCAGGTCGTCGGTCTTCGCCCAGGGGAACAGCTCGGCCATCTCCCGCGGCGAGATCTCCTCGACCTCGAGCCCGAGATTGCGCTGGAACGCCGCGACCCGGCGGTACTCCTCCAGCCGGGCCTCGTCGGCGGCCGCCTCGATGAGGCCGACCGGCTTGAAGCCGGTGGCCTGGCCGGTCTCCTCTTCGAGCCGCGCGTAGAGGTCACGTGAGTAGAGCCGGATCGCCGTCGAGGTCTCCGAGGTCGACCCGAAGCAGGTCATCAGCCCGGCGGCGTGCCACGTGGTGCCGGAGGTGAGGCGGTCCCGCTCGAGCAGGACCACGTCGGTCCAGCCGGCATGGGCGAGGTGGTACGCGACGGAGCAGCCGATCACCCCGCCACCGACGATGACGACACGGGCACGCTCGGGGAGCTGGCTCCCTCCAGGGGCGGTCACCGGCCACAAGCTACTGGCGACGCGCCCGCGCGCACCAGGCATGGCACCACACAGAGCCCCTGGCCGGTCCGCGTCACCCGCGATGACCGATCGGCCAGTCTCGCGCCATTCGGCTGCGACCCCGAGGCGGCGCTGACACGCTGCCAGCGTGGTGAGGACTGTCCGCGTGGCCGCGTTGATCCTGGTCGCGACCTGCCTCACCGTCGCCCTGCCCGCGCACGCCCAAGCACGGCCGCAAGCGCAGGCACAGGAGCGCACTCGCCCGGTGCACGGGGACCGGGCGATCGCGCTGCTGGGCGACCGCCTCGCCGAGGCGGCCGCACTCAACGGCTGGACGCCGGCGCGGTTGCGCGCCGTACTGGCCACCGACGACACCGCGTGGCTCGATCCGGACGGCCGGGTCTTCTACGTGGAGTCGGCGTACGACGGGCCGGCGGCCGGCGCCGAACCCGAGGTGGGCGAGGCGCCGTACCCCCTCGCCGACACCTTCACGCTGCACAGCCTGCCGGGCTCGTCGCGGACCATCCTCCTCGACTTCGACGGCACCTCGGTGAGCGGCACCGGCTGGAACAGCAGCTACGGGGTGTCGACCTCGCCGCAGCCCGCATGGACCCTCGACGGCGACGCCACGTCGTTCAGCGATGCGGAGCGGACGGCGATCCAGAGCATCTGGCAGCGCGTCGCGGAGGACTACGCCCCCTTCGACGTCGACGTGACCACCGAAGACCCCGGGGCCGCGGGCATCACCCGCAGCAGCGTGGCGGACACCGTGTATGGCACCCGGGCGCTGATCACTCCAAGCACCGAGGCCCAGGGCAAGATCTGCCCGTCGGGTTGCGGCGGGGTGGCCTACATCAACGTCTTCGACGCCACCTTTAACCACGCCAGCTACCAGCCGGCCTGGATCTTCCCCCACCAGCTCGGGAACTCCACCAAGGCCATCGCCGAGGCCGTGAGCCACGAGGTCGGGCACAACTTCGGTCTCCAGCATGACGGGACGTCGACTCTGGGCTACTACTCCGGGCATGCCAACTGGGCGCCGATCATGGGCACCGGCTACAGCCGTCCGGTGGTGCAGTGGAGTGCGGGCGAGTACGCCGGCGCCAACAACACCGCCCAGGACGACGTCGCGATCATCGCCGCCAAGGCTCCCTACCGTGCCGACGAGGCCGGCTCGACCGTGGCCACGGCCGCCGCGACCCTGCCAGCACCCGGCTACATCACCAGCCGGAACGACCTCGACACCTTCGCCCTGGGCACCTGCTCAGGCGCGGTCAGCCTCACCGCGACCCCGGCACCGACCAGCCCCGACCTGGACATCCGGCTCGAACTCCTCGACTCCGCCGGCGGGCTGGTCGCCGCCGACGACCCGGCCTCCGGCGGCTCGGGCGACACGGCGACGGGGCTGGGCGCAGCCCTCTCGCAGGGCGTGCCGTCCGGCCTCTACTTCGCGCGCGTCGACGGCGTGGGCAACGGCACCGGCGCCACCGGGTACACCGACTACGCCAGCATCGGCGCCTACACCCTCACCTGGACCGGCTGCACCACCGGCGCCTCCGCTCCCGGCCAGCCCACCGGCCTCACGGTGACCCCGGCCGCGGATGGCCGCTCGGCGACCGTCTCCTGGAGCGCGCCCGCCGCCGACGGCGGCAGCGCTGTCACGTCGTACACCGCGGGCCGGACCGGCGCCGCCGACGAGACCCTGACCGGACTCTCCACCACCTGGACGGGGCTGACACCGGGGGCGACGTACACCTTCACCGTGCGGGCCACCAACGCTCTCGGCACCGGCGAGGCCGCCTCTCTGCAGCGCAGCATGCCGACCCTGCCGAGTACGCCGAGTACGCCGTCCGGCCCCTCGATCCCGAAGCCACCGGCCGCTGCCGGCGTACCGTTCGCACCGACCACCGTGCAGGCCAGCAGCGGCGCGAAGGGTGGCCGCACCACCGTGTCGGTGCGCTGGTCGGCCGCCGTCGACGGCGGGTCACCGATCACCGGCTACCGGCTCCTGGCCCTGCAGCGCGACCGCGTCGTCACAACGTTCAAGCTCGGCGCCACCGCGCGCTCGCGCACCGTCCGGCTCCCCCGCGGCCGCTACGTGTTCGTCGTCGTAGCCGTCAACGCGATCGGTGACGGCCCGCGCAGCGTCCGGACCCGAATCGTCAGCGCGCGCTAGTTCTCGGCAGCCCGGTCCTGACCACGACGCCAGCGGATGCCGGCCTCGAGGAAGCCGTCGAGGTCGCCGTCGAAGACCGCCGTCGGGTTGCCGACCTCGAAGCCGGTGCGGAGGTCCTTGACGATCTGGTAGGGGTTGAGGACGTAGTTGCGCATCTGGTCACCCCAGCTGGCGGCCACATCGCCCTTGAGCTCCTTGAGCTGGGCGGCCTCCTCAGCCTTCTTCAGCGCGAGCAGCTTGGCCTTGAGGATGACCATCGCGCTCGCCTTGTTCTGCAACTGGCTCTTCTCGTTCTGGCAGCTGACCACGATGCCGGTGGGGATATGGGTCAGCCGGACCGCCGAGTCGGTGGTGTTGACGGACTGGCCGCCGGGGCCCGAGGAGCGGTAGACGTCGGTACGGATCTCCTCGTCGGGGATCTCGATGTCGTCGGTCTGCTCGAGGACCGGGACCACCTCGACGGCGGCGAAGCTGGTCTGCCGGCGGCCCTGGTTGTCGAACGGGCTGATCCGCACCAGCCGATGCGTGCCCGCCTCGACGCTCAGCGTGCCGTAGGCGTAGGGAGCGTGGATCGCGAACGTCGCCGACTTGAGCCCGGCCTCCTCGGCGTAGGAGGTGTCGTAGACGTCGACCGGGTAGCCGTGCTGCTCGGCCCAGCGGGTGTACATCCGCATCAGCATCTCGGCGAAGTCGGCGGCGTCCACTCCCCCCGCGCCCGAGCGGATCGTGAGGAGGGCCTCGCGAGCGTCGTACTCGCCGGAGAGCAGCGTGCGGACCTCCAGCGCCTCGACGGTCTTGTGGATGCGGGCCAGCTCGGCCTCGGCGTCCTCCAGCGTGGAGGCGTCGCCCTCCTCCTGGCCGAGCTCGACCATGATCTCGAGGTCGTCGATCCGGCCGCCGAGCGCGGTGACCCGGTCGACCTCGCCCTGGAGCGCCGAGAGCCGGCCAGTGACCCGCGTGGCGTTGTCCTGGTCGTCCCACAGGTCGGGCGCGGCGACCTGCTCGCCCAGCTCCTCGATCTCGCGGCGCATCGCGCCCAGGTCGAGGACCTGCTCGATGGTGCTCATAGTCGCCCTGAGCTGCTTGATCTCCGCGTCGAAGTCCGGTCCGGCCACGAGGAGCAAGCGTACGTGGCTAGGCGCGGAGGTGCCGCTTCACGGTGACCTGCCGACCGTCGGCGTAGGTGAAGATCAGCTTCAGGTTGATCACGACGCGGGCTCGGCCCGTCACCGCGCGATGCTGAGCTGCGGTGGGCTTGAGCTTGAGCCGCTTCGTGGCACCGGCCCCGAGCTCGACCTGCTTCGGCGCGATCAGCTTGCCCAGCGCCTTGCCACCGACCGCGACCCTGGCGCTGGCCACCTTGACGGTGCACGCCGCGGCACCGCACGACGCGCGGAGCTTGGCGGCCGGCGCGCGAGTGGCGGCGGCAGACAGCGTCGGGGTCGCAGGCGACCCGGGTGCGACGGGCGGCGCCGAAGGTGGCGTCGCCTTCGCCGGGCCGGTGACCATGATGTCGTCGATCGCGACGCCGGCGTACTCGTTCGTGGCGTTCGCCGTGAGCCGGTAGGTCAGCCGGACCACCTTCCCGGCGTACGCCGAGAGGTCGGCTGTACGCCGATGCCAGCCCGAGACCTCGGGCAGTACGGTCGCCGGCTCGCCCTGGGTGGCCGCCATGGTTGAGCCGCGCCAGGTTGCGACCTCGGTGGGGTGGGCGCCTCCGGCCTCGGCGACCGTGACGGTGTAGTGGTCGAAGGCGCTGCTCTCCAGTTGGAACCATTCCTGCCACGAGGCAAGGATCGTCCCGCTGCGGCCGGTGAGGTCGATGGGCGGTGAGACCAGGACACTTTCGCTGGAGGGCGCGTAGCTGCCAGTCAGGTTGGTCTTCCAGCACGAGGTGCCGGACGCGCAGCCGTCGAGCCCGGCGATCGCACCGGTCGCGACGGTCGCGGGGGTGCCGCGCGCCCAGCCGTCAGCGGTGCCCGAGTGCGTGAACCCCTGGTCGCCGGCCTCGAAGTCGGCCCCGAAGATCGTGGTCGCCGTGGGCGGGTCGGCGGCCTCGGGGCACAGGATCAGCGTGACCCCGTTGAGAGTGCCGACCTGACTGGCCGTGTCATCGCGCAGCTCCAGCGTCCAGGTGCCTTGCCCATCGGCGCCGGCGAGGTTGGCGAGGTTGCCGTTCTCCGAACGGAGTTGCGTGTCCTTCATCGTGGCGTACCAGAACGCGGTCGCGGCGAGGTCGTCGAAGGTGGTGCGCATCCTCGACTGCCCGCCCGTGTCCAGCTCACCGATATCGTCGAAGACCGCCACAGCGCCGCCGTTGGGCGCGCGGAGGAAAGCGTCGACGTCGGTCATCCGCGGGTGCGTGAGGTCTACGTCCAGGGCCACGCGGCCGACGCGAGCCGCATCGGAGACCTCTATCTCGAACGAGGTGAGCCCCTTATCCGTGATCTGGCCGCCGGCGGTCGCCGAGTAGGCCCGGCACGAGACCGCGGCCGCCCGGATCACCGTCACGGAGAGCCCATAGGTCGCGGTCGGGCCACCGACGTCGGCCGAGGCCGCGTCAACGACGGCGTAGAAGGTGCCGGACCGATCCACCGTCATCGCGTAGGCCTCGGAGGGAATCGCGTCTGCGGTCCCTGGATCGTCGGCGGGCTGGAGTGCGGTGGTGTCGTCTCCGAACGGGCCGAACTGAAGGCGGCCGTTCCAGGCAACCCCGTCACGCTCCGGGTCGAGGTCGAGGGAAGCGAAGATGGTGTCGCCCGGCGCGAGGTCGAGCGAGTAGAAGTCGGCGTCCGGCTGTCCTACGGGCGGCGTGGCCGACCGGACGCCGGTCATCAACATGTCACCGATCGGCGTGGGCCGGTCCTGGGTGTCGTTGGGCTCGTTCTCGGCATCGCTCGCTCCACCTTGCACCTGGAGGTAGACGTCGTAGGGCTTGAGGACGAAGATCCCACCAGCACTGAGAGACTCGACCTGGAGGTAGTAGGTGCCGGCGTCCGTCAGCCGGGTGCCGGCGATCGAGGACGACAGGTTGCGCAGCGAGCCGTTGTCGTCATCGGCCTCGAGGACGGTGGTCCCGTCGGTGTCGATCACCCAGAGCACCGAGTCTCTGGATGGGTTGCTGCCGGCCGTGATTACGGCGGCATAGACCCTGCTGTCGGCGGGTGCGGTGAACGCGTAGTAGTCGACGTCGCCCTTGACATCGATCTCTCCCCGGATCCTCGCACCGCTCTGGATGGGGGTGGCGGTGGCCGCGGTGTTGTTGTCGAGCGTCTCGGAGCCGGGCGTGGCCGGCAGCGAGACCGGGGCCGGTGCGACCGCGCTCAATGCGGCGGAGGCCGGGGCGGCGGCGGGCCAGAGCGGACTGACGAGGGCGAGGAGCACGCCCGAGACCAGACCGATGCGACGTCGGTACATGGATCCGACCGTAACGACGACGGGTGGCCGGGAATGGCCGCAGAGCGCACGGTTCTGGCTGCCTGTGCATGGGCGCCGGAACCGGACCCGCAGCAGGCCGTGGCTACGCGCGGAGCTGCCGCTTCACGGTGACCTTGCGGCCGTCGGCGTAGGTGAAGATCACCTTGACCTTGATCATGACGCTCGCTCTGCCCGTCACCGCGCGGCGCTGGGCAGCGGTGGGCTTGAGCTTGAGCCGCTTCGTGGCACCGGCCCCGAGGTCGACCGGCTTCGGCGCGATCAGCTTGCCCAGCGCCTTGCCGCCGACGGCGACCTTGGCGCTGGCCACCTTGACGGTGCACGCCGCCTACCGCAGGAAGCGCGAAGCTTGGCGGCCGGCGCGCGAGTGGCGGCGGCAGACAGCGTCGGGGTCGCAGGCGACCCGGGTGCGACGGGCGGCGCCGAAGGTGGCGTCGCCTTCGCCGGGCCGGTGACCGTGACGTCGTCGATCGCCACGCCCGCCATGGGGCTGTTCGGGGAGGTCGTGAGCCGATAGGTGAGCCGGACCACCTTCCCGGCGTACGCCGAGAGGTCGGCCGTGCGGCGGTGCCAGCCCGAGATCTGGGGCAGTACGGTCGCCGACTCGCCCTGGGTCGCCGACATGGTCCAGCCGCGCCAGGTGTAGAGATCGGCGGGGTTGGCGCCGCCGTCCTCGGCGACTGCGACGGTGTAGTGGGAGCCGCTCCTGAGTTGGAACCATTCCTGCCACGAGGCGAGGATGGTCCCACTGCGGCTGGTGAGGTCGATCGGCGGTGACACCAGACGGCTCTCGCTCGAGGGCGCGTAGCTGCCGGTCAGGTTGGTCTTCCAGCACGAGGTGCCGGACGCGCAGCGGTCGAGCCCGGCGACCGCACCAGTAGCGACGGTCGCGGGGGTGCCGCGCGCCCAACTGTCAGCGGTGCCCGAGTGCGTGAACCCCTGGTCGCCGGCCTCGAAGTCGGCCCCGAAGATCGTGGTCGCCGTGGGCGGGTCGGCGGCCTCGGGACACAGGATCAGCTCGACGCCGTTGAGAGTGCCCGTCTCACCAGCCGTGTCGTCGCGCAGCTCGAGCGTCCAGGTGCCCTGCCCGTCCGCGCCGGCGAAGTTGGCGAGGTTGCCAGTCCCGGACTGCAGTTGGGTGTCAGCGATCGCGGTCTTCCAGCGGGGGCTCGCGGCGAGGTCGTCGAAGGTGGTGCGCATCCTCGACTGCGCACCCGCGACCACCTGTTCACCGAAATCGGCGAATATCGCGACGGCGCTTCCATTGGGCGCGCGGAGGAAAGCATCGAGGTCGGCCATCCGTGGGTGGGCGAGGTCGACGTCCAGGGCTACGCGGCCGATGCGGGCCGCATCGGAGACCGGGATGTCGAATAAGGAGAGCCCGGCATCCGCGATCGTGCCGGTCGTGGTCGCCGCGTAGGTCCGGCAGGAGACCGACGGGGCCGGGATCACCGTCACCGAGAGCGCGTAGGTCGCCGTGAGGCCACCCCCCGCGGAGTTGGCCGAGTCGACTTGCGCGTAGAAGGTGTCGGACCGGTTGACTGTCACCACGTAGGCCTCGGAGGGAATCGCGTCGGCGTTCCCTGGGTCGTCGACCGTCTGGAATGTGTCGGTGTCGTCGCCGAACATGCCGAACCCCAGCCGGCCGTTCCAGGCGACCCCGTCGCGCTCCGGGTCGAGGTCCAGCGAGGCGAACACTGTGTCACCCGGCTTGAGATCGAGCTTGTAGAAGTCGACGTCCGGCTGTCCCCACGGAGGCACGGCGGACCGGACTCCGCTCCTCACCTCGCCGTCGATCTCCATGGCGGTCTGCACGGAGTCGTTGGGATCGTCGCCCTCCGCCGTGCTCGCGCCCGAGCGCACCTGAAGGTAGACGTCATAGGGATCGATGATGTTGGTGCTGAGGGGTGCCCTGACCTGGAGGTAGTAGGTGCCGGCGGTCGCCAGCCGGGTGCCGGCAATCGATGACGATTGGCCCGCCTGCGAGCCGTTGTCGTTATCGACCTCCAGGACCGTGGACCCGTCGGTGTCGATCACCGAGAGCGCCGAGTCCTGGGACCGGGCACTGCTGGTGGTGACGACCGTGGCGAAGACCGTGGCACCGGCCGGCGCCGTGAACGAGAAGTAGTCCACGTCACCGGCCTCGATCGTGCCCCGGATCCTCGCCCCGCTCTGGATCGGGGTCGCGGTGGCCGCGGTGTCGTTGCCGGGCGTCTCCGAGCCGGGCGCCGCCGCTAGCGCGACCGGGGTCGGCGCCACCGCGCTCGATGCGGCGGTGGCCGGGGCGGCCGTGGGCCAGAGCGGACTGACCAGGGCGAGCAGCACGCCCGAGACCAGAGCGATGCGACGTCCGTACATGAATCCGACCGTACGAACGCCGCCCGGCCCGATATCGCCTCTGAGCGCACTGCGTGCGACTCCCCGTGCAGGCCCTCAGAAGCTGCAGAGCACCTGTGGCGTACCCAGCGCACCCAGGCCACCGTCGGTCGCCTCAGCGCCCACGGTCAGCCGGAAGACGCCGGTGACGTCAAGTTCGACCGGGGCCGACTGGCCGAGGGCGAAGGTGCCGGCGTACTTCTGCACGCCGTCCGCGGTCAGCGTGACAACGGCCGAACCATTCGATGGCGAGCTGTCGTCGAGCCCAGCGGTCCCGCGCAGCGAGAGGCAGTCACGGTTGAGGTTGTAGTCGATGGTCGAGGACGCCGAGTTCATGGCGCGCAACGACCGGGCGTACGCGACGCCGTTGATCCGGGTGTCCATCTCGTACATGGACGGTGTGGTCGGCGGGGTCAGCGAGGTCAGGTCCCGCCAGCCGAAGACGGTCACCTTCTCGGTGGTGTCCTGGCCCTTGGCGCGATGGCCGCCGGCCGGCTTGACGACGCGGTAGCGGCGCTCGCGGACACTGCCGACCTTGTCCTTGAACCGGAACACGCCGGCTGCGTTGAGCCGGTCGTGGCCGATGGTCTTCCACCTCTTCTGGCCGGCGTACTTGACCTGGATGGTCACCTGGGCACCGGCTACCGCCGGCTTGACGTTGCCCTTGATCGTGACCTTGTCGCCGACCACGGGTTGGGTCGCGTCGACCTTGGCGGTGACAGTGAAGGCGCCGGCCTTGGGTGCGGTGGGCTGGGCTGCCGGGGCGGCCGCCGCGACGGACAGCGGAGCGCAGACGGCGAGCGCGGTGGCTGCGGTGAGGACGTGGAGCTTCATGGTGTCGGCCTTTCGACGAGGTGGTGTGCACCCCGTCCGATGCACGGGCCGACGGTTTGGTTCGCGAGACTTTCTGGAGCGATCAACAAGAGCGACCCCGGCGCGCGGAGACCGCGGGGTGCGGTCCGGCGCGCCGGGGTGGCCAGCCTCGGGGTCAGCCAGCGATCACACGGTGCCCGAGCCGCCCAGCCCGGTGTAGACGACCTGGGCGTAGGCCACCAGCTGCGTGGCGGTGGCGGCCGGGATCTTCTTGCCCGACTGCGACCGGACCAGTGCGGCGTACGCGCGCAGGCCGGTCAGTGCCGCCGGGATCTTGTTGGCCTTGACCAGGACCTCGATCGCGGTCCAGGCGACGACCAGGGCCGCGGCCGTGACCTTGTCGGTGACCCCGGCCTTCACGACGTCGGCCATCGACTTGTACGTCGCGGTCACCGTGACGTTGCTGGTCACCGGACCGCTGAACACCGGCTGGGTGGTCACGTACATGAGGCCCTTGGAGTCGGTCACCGTGCCGGGGAAGCTGTAGCTGTGGCTTTGGCCGTAGCTCACCGTCACTGCCGCGGGCAGCGTCACTGTCGTCCCGTCGACCTTGGCCTGCTTGACCACCGCGGCAGGTAGGCCGGACTGGGCCAGGCTGAGCCGCGGGTTGATGGTCAGGCGGCCCGCGGCGTACCCGATCGTGTAGTTCGGGTCCACCGCTCCGGCGCAGGTGATCGCACCGGCGTAGTCACCCGGCGCCGTGGTCGCTGAGACCGTGACCCCACCCGCCTTCGCCGTGCAGGTCGGACGAGTCCGGCCCGGAGTGCCCAACGTGGCGTCGGTGTCACCGTTGACCCAGCCGGTGCCCTTCCAGGTGTAGGCGGGCACGGTGCCGTACGCCGTGGTCTTGGCCTCGGCGGTGATGGTCAGCGGCGCCTTGGTCACCCGCAAGGTGCCCGGGACGTAGGTGATCGCGTAGTTGGGGCTCGACGCCGACGACGGGCTGATGGCGTAGGCGCCCACGTGCGCGCCGGCGGCCGGACCACTCAGCACCAAGCCGGTGACGTCGGACTCGGTGTCGCCGTCGACCAGACCGTCGAAGGTCGCGGTCAACGCCGGCAACGGCTGGCCATAGGTCACGGCCTTGTCGTCGGCGGTGATCGTCAGCGGTGCCCGGGTGATGGTGTGCGTCCCAGCGACATATGAGATGTCGTAGTTGGGGTTGGTCGCACCCGAGCCGGTGACCGGGTAGGTCCCGACGTCGCTGCCCGCCGGCGCGCCCGTGAGGGTGAGCCCCGAGATGTCGGTCCTCGTGTCGCCGTTGACCAGCCCGTCGTACCGCGCCGTGAAGTCCGGCGAAGCCGCCCCGTAGCGGGACTGCGCGTCGTCGGCGGTGATCGTCAACGGCGCCTTTCGCACCGTGAGGGTGCCGTCGATGAATCGGTAGGCGTACTTGGGGTTGGTCCCACCCGAAGCGCGCAGCGGGTAGCTGCCGACGCCGACGGTCGCCGCGGGTGCGTCGATCTGGATCCCGGTGATGTCGGCCTGGGTGTCGCTGCCGATCAGGCCCTCCACCGTCCAGTCGAACGCCGGGTCCTCAGCGCCGTAGGCCCGCTCGGCGTCCTGGACCCGCACCGTCAGCTCGGCCCTAACGATCCGGTACGTGGCCGGCGCCCCGTAGCTGACCTGGTAGTTCGGGCTGCTCGCGCCAGAGGCGGAGATCGGGTACGTCCCGGGAGCGCTGTTCGCCGACGGTCCGCTCAGCACCAACCCGGTGATCGCGGCCTGCGTGTCGCCGTTGACCAGCCCGGTGTACGTCGCCGTGAGCGGCGCCAGCTGGTCGCCGTACGCCGACTGCTGGTCGTCGGGGGTGATCCTCAGCGGCGCCTTCAGCACGTTGAACACGCGCACCTGGCTGGCCGCGGCGGTGAACACTGGCGCGTCGCCCGCCTGGTCGGCGGTCACCCGGCACTCCCCGACCCCGACCAGCTTGATCTGGGCGCCGAATCCTCCGGTCGCTTGGCACACGTTGCTCGGGCTGGCGGTGTACGTCACCGGCTCCGCCGAGGCAGTGGTGCCGGTGGCCGCCATGGTCACCGTGTCGCCGTAGACCTGGTTGCCGACCGTCGGGAAGGTGATCGCCTGGCGACCGGTGACCATCTGGGTGAACGAGACCGTGGCGCTCTCGCCGCCCCAGTTGGTCGAGGAGACGGTGCCGTAGTAGACCCCTGCATTGGCGTATCGGTGCTTCGCGTTGATGCCGATGAAGGAGGGCTGGTCGGGATCCCTGAGCAGCTGCAGCGGGGCGGATGGGTCGTCGAAGTTGATGACGTTGGGACCGGCCTGACCCTGGTCGGTCGTGCCGTCGCCCCACGAGATCTTGACCGCCTGGTTCTCGTGCAGTCCGGGGAGTGTGACCTTGCCGCTCATGAACGTCTGCTGTCCCAGTGGCACGGTGTGCTTGTCACATCCCTCCCCTCCATCGATGTCGCAGGTGGGGCTCAACAACACCGTCGGCGGCACCCCGCCCACCTTCACCGGCAGAACCGCCACCGCGGAGTGGCCCGAGCTGTCGGTCGCCGTCAGCTCCACCTTGAATGTGCCGGCCTGCTGCCAGGTGTTGGTCACCTGCGGTCCCGTCACGGGGGTGGTGTACGACGGCAGCGGGCTGTTGTCGGGCCCGAGCACGTTGGTGAAGCAGTTGTTGAAGCCACAGCCGGTCCGCTGGAACCGCCACGAGTGGGTGATCGGGCCGACGGAGTTGGCCGGCCTGAAATCGTTGGCGCGCAGCATCACCGGCTGGGCCACGACCGGAGCCGTGGTCACGACCGACGGCGTGCCCACCGGGGCGAGGTACCCCTCTACCGAGGCGCGGTACTTCTGGCCGTCGGGGCTGATGTAGTCGATGTGGTCGCGGTTCCAGCAGCTGCCGTTCGCGCGACAGGTCGCCGGATCGATGCCGGCGGCACCCGGCTCGAGGCCAAGGAACGAGTACTCCCCCGAGCCGTCACGGACCAGCCAGGCGACCTGGGGCTTGCCGTCCCAGTCGTCGTAGTAGAGGCGCAGCGACTGGTAGGTCCGCCCGCCGGGCGGCGTGGTCACGAACCAGGTGCCACTCAGCCGGACGGTCTGGTCGACCGCGCCACTGACCTCGGGCGTGGTGCGGGCGGTGATGGTCGGCGTGAGCACGCCCGCGCCGACTCCGTTCGACGGTAGGACCCGGAACTGCGGGTCGGTCGACGTGGCCGGCGGGATCGCCGGTGGGTTGAGACAGCCGGTGCCCTGGTCGAAGTCGATCAGCTCGCCGTCGTTGCCCAGCGGGGTGTAGACCTTCTTGGCCATCGGGAAGCCGAACTCGTCGACCGTGGACGAGAACCAGGACGAGGGCGGGACCAGCGAGTTGTCGCACGCCGCATCGGTTCTGGGCATCGGCAGGGTGGCACCGGTGAACAGCGACCACACCAGCTGGGTGCCCTCTGTCGTGGCCAGCATGTGCGCGGCATTCGCGTCGAGCAGGTCGCCCGGCGCGGTCGCGACGTACTTCGCGAGCTTGCCCGGCAGCGAGGCAGCATCGGCGACCTGGATGCCCTGCAGGGTCGCGAACACGATGGCCAGGATCACGACGGCGATCGCACCACCCAGCGCAGCGGCCGCCGACCCGCCAGCACCGGGGACTGCGGTCCCGATCACGGTACCGGTGGTGACATCGGCAGCCGTGTACGGCAGGAGCATCGATATCACCGTGGTGGTCAGGTGACTTGCCATGGAAAGCGAGAAGGCCGTCCCGGTGATTGCGGACGTCGCGACGGCGGCACCGAAGGTCACGCCGGTCGCGATCGCTGCGCCGTGCTCGGTGTAACTCTGTGCCTCGAGGTTCTTCTCCGCGACCGCCCGACCCCAGCGTTGGAACTGGTCGAAGGCCGGTGTCGGGGGCTGGCAACCGATCGGGCTACGGCACGGGGTGAAGCAAGTCTGGACCATCGAGCCGTCGTACTCCCCGGCGAACGGCGCCGGCGGCTTGTAGTTGCAGTAGCCGGCAGCCTTGGTGCCCCACGAGTTGTCGAGAGCCTGGGCCTCGACGCCACCTTGCAGAAAGTTCGCGAGCTGGCTCTCGCTGGCACCAGTGTCGGCGAGGTAGCGGTACTGCCACTGGTTCAGCCCGGCCCACCGCGCGTACTCCGCGCCGGCCTCGACCGCGATCGACCGCACCTGGCGTGAGATCAGGGAGTACATCCAGTCCGAGACCCCCTGCTGCGTGGCCGTGCGGTTCGCCGGCGTAGTCCTGAACGCGTCCACCACGAGGGCCCACAGCTCCGCAAGCGCGTCGTAGCGGCCCCAGCTCAACACCGCGTCCCGGTCACTGGCCGGGAGCTGATGGTCCTGCAGCGTGTTGGCGACCGCCTGGCTCTCGATGTCCTCGAGCGCGGCCCGGATGGCCGGGTCGAGAGTGGCGAGCATGCCGGGGTTGAACAGCCCCGGCGGAGCCGGGATCGGGTCGCACTCGGGGCCCGTGGAGCCGACCCGACAGGTCGGCCCGACCGTCACGTACGGCTCTACCGCCTGGGCGGCCTGCGGCACGACGAAGGTCTGCGCGAACGGCAGCAGCAGGACGGCGAGCAGCGCACCCAAGAGGCGCGCCAGCGTGATCTTGGACATGGGTGAACCTCTTCGTGCCTTGTGCGTCGAATGGGGTGGAGCGTGGCGGGGCGTCATGCCTGGCGCCCGAAGACCTGCGCGGCGTACCAGACGCCGTCGTCGCTTTGATGTGCCCCGATGCCCATCAGCCGGTAGGACCGGTCGAGGATGTTGGCGCGGTGACCGGCGGACTCCATCCAGCCCTCGAGGACGACCGCCTTGCCGTTGTCGTAGCCGTCGGCGACGTTCTCGCCGGCCCGGCTCAGCCCGCAGCTGCGCAGCAGTTTGCGGAGGTCCTGGTGGAAGAGTTGCTGCCGCTCGGCCATCCGCTTGGCCTGCCGGATCGCCGCGCGGTCGAGGCAGTCGTTGGCGCGGAGCTTGCCCAGACCGTCGTCCTCGCGTTGGGCGTTGGTCGCCCGGAAGGCCTGGCGGACGTAGCGGTCGTCATCGGCGTCGTCGGCATGCGCGGCGGTGACGCCGCTGCCCACGAGGGCTGCGGTACCCGCCAGTACGACCATCCGGCGCATCGCCATATTCGGAAACGTATGGGCGATGCGTGCACGGATCCCGGGCTCGGAGGGCACAGCTGCGGCCAGAGCCCGGAATCAGTGCGCTCTCAGTCGACCACGGGGCCGCTCAGGCCGACTCAGCCTGGATGATTCGTTTCACTGACACCTGACCGATGGGCCGGCCGGCCATGGTCCGAGTCAGGCCTTGCGGCCGAAGACCTGGGCGACGTACCAGCGTCCGTTGTGGCCCTTGCGGGCGCCGATCCCCATCAGCCGGTACGCCGGGTTGAGGATGTTGGCGCGGTGGCCCTCGGAGTTCATCCAGCCGTCGTTGACCACCGACTTGCCAGTGGGGAAGCCGTACGCGACGTTCTCGCCGACGGTGCTCAGGCCACAGTCGCGGAGCACCTGGCCGATGTCCTGGTGGAACATCTGCTCCCGCTGCGCCATCAGCCGCGCCTGCCGTACGGCGGCATGCTTCAGGCACTTGCTGGCGCGCAGCGCGCGGAGCTCCTGGCGGTCGCGGTTGGCGTTGGTCGCGTGGAAGGCCTGCTGGGCGTACGTGCCGGCCTTCGATCGAGCCTGGGCGGGGGCGGTCCCGCCGGTCCCGACCAGGACGAGGGCAGCAAGCAGCAGGGCGACGACGAGACGCATCCCCCGAGGGTAAGGCGTCGACTCAGGAGATGAACGGCTTCCAGCGGAACGACACCTTGACCACGCCGTGGTCGCCGGTGCCGGCCTCGCGATGATCCTCCTCGTTGAGGTGGTCGTTGTTGATGACCAACCCGTCGAAGAGCCACATCCGGCGTCGGCTGTGATCGTAGAACTGCTCGCTGACCAGGACGTGGTCGAGTGACTCGCGGAGGTCCTGGTGGACGTGGGTGTAGTAGACGTCGCGGGTGTCGCGGTACTCCTGCAGCGTCTGGGCGGTGTAGAGACCGATGTCGGCTCCGCCGAGCGACTCCCCCACGAGGTAGTTCGGCTGCTCGGTGAGGATGTTGATGGTGTTGCTGTGCTGGCCGTCGTTGAGGTCGCCCAAGACCAGCACCGGTGTGTCGGAGCCCTTCATCTCCTCGGTGAGCAGCACCCGCAGCGCCGTCGCCTCGGCCGTACGCCGGATCGTCGAGATCGCGCCACCGAGCGCGTTGCGATGATCGCGGTAGAGCGCCGGGTCGGCGTCGTACCAGTCCTCGCCGTTGACCTGGGTGGGCAACTTGGACTTCAGGTGCGCCACGAACACCTCGGTGCGCGGCGGGTCGTCGCGCAGCGCGACCTGGAAGTGCAGCACCGGCCGTGAGAACCCGGGGATGTGCACGCTGATGCCCGGGGACTGCGGGTCCAGGCCGTCCTTGGAGTCGAGCCGCACCGCCTTGGGGAACGTCGAGATCCACTTCGGGGTGCCCCGCAGCAGCCCCTTGCGGACCAGCGCGGCGCAGACGATCTTCGAGCCGTCGGCGGGCTTGGCGAGCAGGTCGTAGCGATCCCGCAGGGCCGCCCGTGCCAGCACCGTCTCCATCGCTTCGGCGTGCCAGAGCTCCTGCAACCCGACGATGTCGGGGTCGATGGTGTCGAGCATCCGCGCGACCCACGACACCTTCTTGCCAAACTCCTCCTTGGTCCACGGCTTCTGGTTGGGGTTCATGGCCAGCCCGGGCAACTGGAAGTTGTAGAGGTTGAACGTGGCGACGCTGATCCGGTCGTGGTCCATGTTGCTGACGCTAGTCGCGTGCGCCGTCGACGCCCACGACCGCGGAGCCGTCGGCACCCACTGTCGTCCGCGCGGGCGAGCCGGGCGCCGAGAGCGGGAGCTCGAGGGGAGCGCTGAGGTGGACCAGGACGCGATCGCCCTCGACCCGGACAGCGAAGGAGAGGCCGGGGTAGCGCTCGTAGGCGCCGGCGTCGCGGAGGTAGCCGGCCACGGCGGCCCGGGCCCGGTCGGGGGTGAGCTCCAGGGTCTGGCCCGGCACGCCGCCCTGGTAGACCTCGACCCCGGTGGCGCCGAGGTCGGCGCCGCAGAGGGCGGCGCCGTCGGCGAGCGTGTCGAGCCCCTGCCGCTGGAGGTAGGCGGCCGAGCTGTCGACCACGACGGCGATCAGCATCGCCAGCACCGCCGCGAAGCCGATGATCAGGACGCTCGACTGCCCGCCTTGGTCGCGGCTCCGCCTACCCGGCCTACAAGCCTTCATCGGCGGCCTCGTGGAACTGGCCGATCGGCACGCTGTGCTCGGCGTCCAGCGCGAAGCTCGGCGGCTGATCACCGAGCACGTCGGGCAGCAGCGGCAGGTCGACCCGGGCTCCCACCCGCACGGTGATCACCGAGGTGCCTTGGTGGCACTGGTGCGGGTCGGGGGTGCAGGTGACGGTCACCGTGGCGGGCTCCTCGCCCAGCCCCTGATCGGCGAGTGCCTCGCGGGCTGCCTGCTCGGCGCGCGCCTGACCCAACGCGTCGTTGGGCGCGAGTGCGTACGCGCGGCCGGCCGCGCGGGCCGCGGCGCTGACCCCGAACGCACCGCGCTGCACCTCGAAGACACTGAGGACGATCCACAGCATCGGGACGAGCAGGAGCACCCCGAGCCAGGTCAGCTCGACCAGCGCACTCCCCCGCTCGCTCCGGAGTGTCGGCCTCATCGGTTGCACCAACACTGAACCAAATGGTTCACTTTTGAGGTGAGCACCGTCGCCGTCCTCTGCGCGGCGCTTGGCGACCCCACTCGGACGGGACTCGTCGAGCGGCTGGCTCGCGGACCGGCGAGCCTGTCGGAGCTGGCGGCGCCGTACGACATGTCCCTCACGGCGATCAGCAAGCACGTCGGCGTGCTGGTGGACGCCGGCTGGGTGGAGCGCCGCAAGCAGGGCCGCGTGGTGACCTGCCGGCTCCGGGCCGAACCGCTCCATGAGCTCGAGGGCTGGCTCACCGACCGGCAGGCGTTCTGGACCGCCGCGCTCGATCGACTCGACACCGCACTCGACACCGCACTCGAAAGGGACCATCGATGACACTCCCGGGCCTGGGCTTCACGCTGGACCGCAGCTATGCCGCGACGCCGGAGCGGGTGTGGGCGCAGTGGACCGATCCGGAGCTGCTGGCGAGCTGGTTCTGTCCCAACCCCGATCTGCCCACGACCTGCGACCTCGACGTACGGCCCGGCGGTGCGTGGCGGGTCGTGATGGGCGAGTGGGCTGTGGGCGGCCGCTACGTCGAAGTGTCGCCCGTGACTCGGCTGGTCTTCACCTTCGACTGGGAGCACGACGACGACCCGCCGACGACCGTCACCGTCGAGATCACGCGGGACGGCGACCGGACCCGGCTGATGCTCGCGCACGAGGAGACGGGCGCGGACGGCGGTCACGAGGAGGGCTGGACGCTCTCGTTGGCGCGGCTGGACCAGCGGCTGGACTGACGTCATCGCGGCTCCTCCACCGCGTGTCCGGTGACCGTGACCTCGATGCCGGGGCCGCCGAGCCCGAGCGCCGGGACCCGAGCGTGCACCGTGATCTCGACCCGGTCTGCGCTCTGCTGCGCCGACACGTCCTGGGCGAACCGTCCCGAGACGGCACCGTGGATCTGCGCGCGGGTCAGCGCCGCGCCGTCGGCCGGGCCGCGATCGGCCGTGGCCGCCAACCGGGCTCCCTCGGACGCGGCCGCCACCAGGGTGTTGCGCACGTGAAGCACGAGCGCCACCTGCATGATCCCGAGCACCACCGGGACCAGGACGGCCAACACCAGCACCACGTCGACGACCGCCGCGCCGCGTCCCGACCTGGACCGGCTGGGCAGCCTCACGGCCTCACGGCGTGACCTGCGACAGCGCGCTGGCGAGCATCGAGCGGAGCTGGTCCTGGGCCACGCCCCAGATCACGCTCACCAGCCCTGCGGTCATCACCGTGACCAGGACCCAGCCGGGCACGTCCCCGCGCTCGTCACGAACTCGGGGCGCCGCGATCTCGAGCCAGAGTCGCGTCAGCGCCGTTCTCACCATGGTGTTCCTTTCCCGAGGATCGCTCACGGGGCCGTGAGCGAGAGTCCGACCACGCCCGGCCAGAACGCGAACAAGACGGTGACCGGCAACACCAGGAAGACGACGGGCACCATCATCGCGATCTCCCGGCGGGCGGCCAGTTCGATGAGCTCGCGGCGCCCGGCGTCGCGTACGTCGGCCGCCTGCGCATGCAGCACGTCGGCCAGCGGGGTGCCGCGCTCGACGGCGACCGAGATGCCCTGCGCGAAGCGGGCGACCAGCGGCAGCCCGGACGTCGAGGCGAGCTCGTCGAACGGCGAGGCGACCGGCTCACCGGTGCGGATCTCGGCGAGCACCCGGGCCAGATCGGCCGAGAACTCGCCCCCGCTTCGGCGTACGACGCGGTCGAGTGCGGCCACGGGGCTCTCACCGGCCGCCACCGAGAGCGCCAGCAGCTCGGCCACGGTGGGAAGTTCGGCCATGATCCGGCGCTCCCGCTGCTTGACCTGCGCGCTGAGGTGTTGATCGCGGGCAAGGACACCGGTCGCGAAGGCGGTCAGGCACAGCAGCACGGCGAAGCCGGCGCTGGGCTGATCGGTGAGTGCGCGGAGCAGCAGATAGGCAGCGGCGAACCCGACGGCTACCAGGCCCCAGCGGACCTGTTGGACCCGGAACTCGGGCACCGCCATCGCCAACCCCGCGCGCTCGAGCCGGCGTCGGACGGAGTCGGCTCCGCCGAGGACCCGCTCGACCCCGTCGGCCGCGGCGGCCAAGACAGGCCCGAAGACCCCGCGGGTCGCCGAGGTCGTCGTGGCCCGCGGGGGCACCAGCAGGGGCAGGTCGCGGACGTAGGGCAGCACGCGGGTCTCGAGCCGTGGCCGACGGGACGCCGCGACGCGGGAGAAGATCAGCAGGAGCCCGGCGGCCAGGGTCGCGCCGAGCACGGCGCCCCATGCGGAAGGGGTCACCGGAGGATCCGACGCTCGACGGGGAGCCGGCCGATCCGCATCATCAGCCGGTAGGCGACCAGGCAGAGTGCTGCGCCGGTGGCGAGCACGATCGCTCCGGCCGGTGAGGCGTAGCGGCGGATCACCTCGGTCTGGAACGACATGAACAGCAACACCAGCCAGGGTGCCGCAACCGCCAGCCGCGCGCCGTTGACCGTCCAGGCCTGGCGCGACTCGAGCTCGCCGCGGGTGCGGACGTCCTCGCGCAGGTAGCCGGACAGGTTGCGCAGCAGGCGCCCGAGCTCACCGCCGCCGACCTCGCGGGCCACGCGGATCCCCTCGACGACGCGGTCGCCGACCGGGTCGGCCAACCGCCCCTTGAGCCGGTCCAGGCTCTCGCCGAACCGCCCGGTCACCTGGTAGTCGAGCGCGAACGCGTCGAAGGCCGCCCGCAGCGGCGCCGGGCCCCGCACACCCAGCCCCGCCAGCGCATCGGGGAGGCTCAGGCCGGCTCGGACCGCGCTGGCGAGGTTGTCGACGGCCTCGGGCCACACCTCGGCGAACTCGCGTTGCCGACGCCGGCCCCGTCCGCTGACCACCGCCACCGGCAGGTAGCCCGCGATCACCCCGAACGCGACCGCCACTGGCGGCGTACGGCTGAGCAGTTCCACCACCAGCGCGCCCGCTGCGCCGCACCCGACACAGAGCAGCACGAAGCCGGAGGGTGAGACCTCACCGAGTCCGGCCCGGGCGAGTAGCTCCGCGGCGCGACCGTCGCGGCGGGCACGCCGCCGGGGCCGCACCGGCACGAAGAATGCCGACCACACCAGCACCAACCCGATGCCGAATCCCAGCCCGACCAACGCCCCCATCAGCCCTCCGCGCCGCTGAGGAGCCGGTGCACGTCGATGCCCCGTCGCTCGAACCGGTCCAGCCGCGGTGGCAACCCACCGGTGCGACGCAGCTCGCCATCGCGGCGGACGAAGACCGGCTCGATCTCGATGACGTCGTTCTCGACCCGGCCGGGCACGCCGACGATCTCGTTGACGCGGCGTACGCCGTGTTCGTCGATGCCGAGGTGCACCACCAAGTCGACGCTGGCCGCCACGGTGGGAACCACGAACCGCGCGGAGATGTTCTCACCCGCCAACACCCAATAGGGAGAGTGCGACCTGACGCTCTACGCTGGCCAGACGTAGCCCGGGACGTGGTCAGGCTACCTGGGCGCCCTGGGTCACCTGACCTCGGCGGGCGCGCTCTCCAGTTTCGTCCTCACCTGGCTGCCGATAGGGGACAATCCGCTTGTGCCCATCACTCGGCGTGAACTGATCGAGGCGTTCGGCAGCGCGTGCGACGTCGGGAGCGCTGGCGTCTTCGTTGGAGCCGGGCTGTCGTCCGCCGCCGGTCTTCCCGGTTGGGAGAAGTTGCTGGAGGTGCCTCGGGCGGCGTCGGACATCCCCCTCATGAAGGACGATCTGCCGCTGATGGCCGAGTACATCCTGCTTGAACCGATGTATTCGCGTGCCCGTTTGGAGCAGCACATCCTCGACGAGACCCTGGCTGCCGGGGTCGATGCAACGGACAGTCACCGCTCGCTTGCGCGGCTGGGCGTGGACCAGGTGTGGACGACCAACTACGACCCGTTCATCGAACGAGCCGACCCGACTGCACTGGTCATCTCCAACGACGTACGGCTCATAGGGACCGCCCGCAAGACGATCATCAAGATGCACGGCAGCATCGACCCCTGCGGCCCGGAGCCTGGGTGGGCCGACCCGCCAGTGATCACACGATCGGATTTTGAGACCTACGAGGACAAGCACCGTCGCCTGTGGGCGCTGCTGCGTGCTTCATATCTATCCAAGACCCTGCTGTTCCTCGGCTTCAGCTTCGCCGATGCGAACATCGAGATTCTCCAGCGTCTGGCGCGGCGCCACGGGACAGCGGCACGCGATCGCCACATCACGGTGTTGAAGAAGCCCGACGGCTCGTACCCTGACGACCTGCGCCGTCACACGCTTAAGGTCCGCGACCTCGAGATGAGCGGAGTTCGTGTCCACGAGGTGTCCGAGTACGAGGATCTGCCGCTGCTGCTGACCGAGCTGGTCAGGCGCACCCGGCCGCCCCGCTTGTTTGTCTCCGGCAGCGAGACCGGCGACACTTACGGCCGCCAGTGCGAGGAGATGGCCAGAGCGCTGGCAGACCGAGTCGACTGGGAGATCTGCTCGCTCGGCGGCCACGCGGGCTGGGGTACAACGCGTGAGCTCGCGCGAATTCGCCGCGCCGAGGGCACCTACGACCCCTCTCGCCTGGTGTTCCACAGCCGTCGCAAGGAGGGGCCGCCGCCGGTCGAGATGGACGAGCGGATCGGCACCTCGGTCTTCGACGACCTCGAGCGTGAACCGCTCGTCCGCAGTCTCCTGGACGAGAGTCGCGCCGTCCTTGTCCTGGGCGGAGGTACCCGGACCGCGGAAGAGATCGCTTGGGCGACGGAGTTTGGGCTCGGCGTGGTGCCTCTCGGAGCATCGGGGGGCACCGCGCATGAGTACTGGGAGCAACACCGCGCCGATCCTCCCGACCTCGGTGGACGCCAAACGGACCGCGCTACCTGGGATCGGTTGGGGGCCGATGTCGATGTGGCCGCGCGCGCGGCCGCGCAACTGCTGGCGCAGGCCATGTACGCGCCGGAGGCGCGCATTATCAGCTGAGCACCCCCAGCGGAGTTCGGGTCCCGGGTTCTGTCGGTGGTCGCGTCTACGGTGCCTAACATGGACGAGATGAGGACTGCGGGCGTGATCCTCGCGGCACTTGAGTTGGCTCCGGCTGAGCCCTCCGACGTGACCGCAATCTTACTGAGCGCGGTCGATCGATCCGTCCTACTCGGCCGTGACGAGGACGGCGAGTTGGACCTGCCGCACTCCGCCGCAAGAGAGGTGTCGCCGCTAGCGCGCTACCTCGCCGATCACATCGACCAGGGGCGCGTGGAGCACTGGACGAAGGTTGTTGACCGCGGCGCCAGTGAGGGCCATTACCGCCCGCTACCGGTGACCGACCCGCGCTACCCCGACCGGTTGCGCCAGGTGTGGGACGCGCCGCCGCTGCTGTTTTGCAGCCTTAGGGAACGGGACCTTCAAACCCAGAGCGCTCCTTCATACGGGCGATCGTGGCCATACCTCAGGCACGGGATCGACGCGGGTCCATCACTCGCCATCGTGGGATCGCGTGAGACCAGTGATCAGGTCATCGGGTCCACCGAGATAGTCGCATCCGATTTAGCCTCCTCTGGCGTTGCGATCGTCTCGGGGCTCGCGGCCGGAGTCGACTCGGCCGCCCACCGCGGCGCCCTGGCCGCGGGCGGCTACACCGTCGGCGTGATGGGGACCGGCATCGACATGGTCTTCCCCGAATCGAACCGCGACCTCGCCGCTGAGATCCGGCGAGTCGGGACCCTCGTCTCACAGTTCGCACCTCCCGCACCCCGGACCCGCACGTCGTTCCTATTGCGAAACCACGTCATCGCGGCCCTGAGTGAGGCATCACTGATCATGGATGGCGACGAGCGCAGCGGGAGCCGGTACGAGGTTGAGCAGGCTCTCGCCTACGGGCGGCCGGTCTTCGCGTGGGGGCCGACCTTGGGTCACCGACTGTGGGTCAAGGACTTGGTGCAGGCAGGCGCCATATGGATCGTCGAGTCGGCCGCTGAGGTCGGCGAGCATCTGGCACTCTCAAGACGTGAAGGTCGGACGTGACAACCGGGATCGGGCACAGATCCTCGATCTATCAGATCGGCTGATCCCGGACCTGGCGACGCCGCCCGCGGACGGCCCAAGTGTCTGTGGGCGCTGCACAACATGGACCCGTGCCGACGACCTAGCGGGTAGGGATCGCGTGGGCCGCAGTGCAGATCTCACCGCGCACGGTGATGACGCCGACGATGCAGCACTGGCGTCAGTTGTGTGCGAGAACTGCCTCGAGGTTCGCGAAGCGCTTGATCGCGAGCCACTCGCGCTGTCGGTTGTCTCGCTCTACCGCAAGCCATCGCCGCTGCGCGACGCGCTCACCCGGTATAAGGGCCGCGACGACGAGGATGACCCGTTCGATCCTGCGTGCGTCGAGGTGGTGCGCTCGATGCTGGGCCGGTACCTGCTCGACCACGGCGACACGTTGGTCGAGTTGTCGGATGGGATCGACGGGATCGTGGTGGTGCCCTCGACCGATCGCACTCCCCCGCATCCCCTCGAGGACCTGATTGACTCGCTCGATCTCGAGCTGCCGCGGTGGCCCATGCTCGCCCGCGGAACGGGAGAGTTGGGCTTCCGCAAGCCGAACCGAAACGGCTACCAGGTCGGCATGGATCGCGAACCTTCGCGAATCCTCCTCGTCGATGATGTCTACACTACCGGCTCACGCCTCAACAGCGCCGCGTCGGCACTGGGCCGCAACGGACACGAGACGGTCGCCGCCCTCGTCCTCGCACGCCGAATCAACACCGACTACGCGGCCGAGGCCATGGAACTGTGGGCCTTGGCGACGGCCGAGCCATTCGACTGGCGGACGAGCCCGAGGTCGGTGGCGTCGTGAGTATGGGCCAACCCTCTTCAGAGCCATCCGCACCCGGTTCGACGACCCCCAACACCATCGCCGGATCTGGTCTCGCCCAACATCTGCCGGCACTACTCCGTCAGGCCCGGGTCGAGAAGATCGAACTCGATGTTCTCCACAGGCGGCCTTCGTTTCAAGGCGGGGAGGTCTCACCGCTAGCGCAGTCGATCACCAAGACCGCCCGCGATGAGCACCGCTCACGCGGCTTCGGGTTCTGGGAGTTCGTCCTTTCGAAGGCGGTGACCACCGACCCCGACACCCGAGGGGCTTTGCTGGACGCCGCGCTGCGGCACAACAGCGACGAGGCGATCCGCATGCGACTCGCACGCGAGGAGTTCATTGATCGGCTGAGCTCCGGCGAGTATGAGAACCTGCCGCCACGCGACCTAGTGTCCTTCTACTCCAGCGTCCAGGTGGCCGGCGAACCGCAGAGCATGCACCTGCCGCTGCTCGACCTAGGCGTCAAGACTGGACCCGACGGAGAAGCTTCCGCGATCGCAGCCCTCCACGCCCTCGAGCTACGTGGCCTGCTGTTCATGAGCGGACGCTCCTACCACTTCTACGGCTCAGACCCCGTGACAGCGCCCGAGCTGACGGCCATCCTGGGCCGAGCCCAGTTGCTGTCACCGATCATCGACTCGCGCTGGGTCTCGCATCAACTGATCGACGGCCGCTGTGGACTGAGGATCTCGACCGACTCCGAGAAGACACCGGACCCACCGACTTTCGTGACACGCGTCGGCACAAAGTAGAAGAGACCATTCGTGCGGCCTCGTGGGTGAAGGCCAGCGAACCAACAGGGGCAGGGTGCAGATTCACGCTCAGACAGCGCGAGGTAGCAATCGCCCGAGAACAGCCTCAGCCGTGCACTAGGTGCAGTTGGGGCCGTTGGGATTGCTCGGCGGCCGTCTCCAGTCGCTGCATCCGCTCGAGGGTCATGGGGTGCCTGTAGCGCCGAAGCAGACCCGCCAGCACGGGGCCGAGGCCGATCGATAGCAAGAACTGGTCGGCCGCGGCCTCCGTGTGGAGCTCGATCCGCCGGCCGGCCGCCGGCACCAGATAGGTCAGCGCGATGACTGCGCCCCCGAGCAGACCGGCCCAGGCCCGGTCCTCGACGACCGACTGCACCACGCAGATCACCCCGACGACGCAGCGCAGCGTCCAGGCCAGCCGCATGAACGGAAGCCAGGCGAATGCACGGCCGACACCGCGGAACGTCGCCACCATCAGCCGCCACGGCGTCGTCGCCGTGAGCACGGCAAGCTCCAGCCGCGGCTGGATCGCCTGGCGCCGGCCGACCGCATGAGCCAGCGCGGCGGCCGCCTCCGCGCCGCTCACAGCGCCGCGGAACGTCGCCTCGACCAGCCCAGGGCTGACCACCACGGTCCGCCGGCCGATCGCCACCGCCATCGGGGTGCTCGGCCGCTGGATCCCGCGCACGAACAGCGCGCCGACGTCGACACCGCGGCCGCACAGCTCGGCCAGCACCGGCGCCATCACCCGCAACTCGGCCTCCGTCGCCGGCCGCGACCTGGTCAGCGCCGCGACCGCAGGCTCCTGCAGCTGTCCCAGCGCCAGCGCGACCAGCACGCCGCCCGCAGCCACGAACGCCACCAGGCCCAGCGCCGGCGGGAGCAGGGCGCACACCACCACGGTGAGGACGAAGCTCACCAGCAGTGCCGGCGCCAGCGTCACGGCTCTCAGCACGATCATCGGGAACCTCATCTCGACCCTCCTCCATCTTGCAGCACTAGTGCGGATCTCTTGACTTTGCTCGCGGTGATCGTCCGGCAACCACCGAACGACATAGGCGAACGAGACCAGTTTGTGCCCAGGGACCGACGGCACCCCGAGTTATCCACAGCCCGCCGCTCGGCGCGGCGGGCAGCGGCCGGGACGTGGATTCATGGGCCAGACCGACCTCCGACTGAAAGGAACACCCGTGGACACCCTCAACGCTGATGCCACCTGGGACCGCCTCGGCTCGATCGCCCAGCTGCTGCACCAGGCCGCTGCCCAGGTGTGGAGCGACGCCGACGAAGCCGCCCCCGCCTCCCCGCTCCACGACCTCGGACTGGGCGTCTACCTCGCGCACTCCCAGGCCAGCGCCCTGCTGCCCGACGACTACGAGCTGCCCGACGTCGACCCGCTCCCCGACCTCGAGGAGCGCACGCCCCTGCAGCTGCTCACCAAGGCCGAGGAGCTGACCCGCCCGCTACCGCTGCACCAGCCCGACCTGGTCCACGGCTCGCAGCTGGTCGTCGACCTGTGCGACCTCATCCGGGAAGCCCGCGGCCTTGGCTACTGACCTGCGCCTCGCGTACGCCGACATCGACGAGGAGCTCTTCGACGTCGACCAGATCCCGGTGACCTCGCGCGACGTACGCAGCGTCGGCGAAATGCTCTTCGACGTCGACTACCTGGCCCGCCAGCTGCTCATGGACGTCGGCGGCGATGACGCCGGCACACTCCTGCGGAGCTGGCCGACGATGGTCGCGGCCGCCGAGGACCTGTGGGCCTCGCTACCGGGTCGCCGGCCTGGCGCCGACGAGCGCGATCGGCCCATCACCCGCCTGTCAGCGCAGGCCTCAACCATCGAGTCCAGCCTGTCCGGCCGGAAGGCCTGGCCAGGTCAGGGCCCGACCAACCCCCGCGTCGACCAGATGACCCAGACCCTCCTCACCGCCGCGGCTCTGGTGCGCCGCTACGGCGCCGAGATCCCGCACGAGCAGCCCGACGCCCACCGCGACCTCGAGGCAGCCCGGACCAGACTCATGCACGGTCTCTACCTGACCGCCCACGCCGTCAACGTCGCCCTGCACGACAAAGGACGCGACCGCGTCAACGACGCCCGCGGCCAGGGCCGCCTGGTCCAGCTGGCCCAGCACCACTCCCCCTACGCGATCGCACCCATGGGGGTATGGGTCGATCGGGTGTCTGCGTGCGAGAGCACCGCACGCAGCTACCTGACCGACCGGTTCGCTCAAGCCCTCGCCGGCGAGGCCATCCGGACCGTCGACGACCCCGGCCGCCTGGCGCAGGCCATGGCCACCTGGGACATCCAGTCCCACCGCGCGCTGGCCCGCGACCTCGAGCCGTCCAACATCCTGCTCATCACCCGCACCCAGGGACTCGTCGCCGGCGCCAGCATGGTGCTCGTCGACGCGGCCACCACCGCCGGCATCCTCGAGCCCTCGGACCGCCTGGTCCCCGCGATCGCCGAAGCAGGCCGCTCCTGGAGCAACCTGGCCGGCCGCTGGGGCGACCTCGCGCCCCCGGGCGCTCGCCTCGAGGAGCCGTTGGCGCGCGCGGCCGCGGAGGTCCGCGCTGCGTACCGGCAGTTCACCCACAACACCACCACCCTCGCGACACCGGAGGTCATCGCCACCCGGCCCGGACTTCCCCAGGCCACCGTGACGACGCTCGGCGCGATCGAGGCTGGGTCCGAGCTCGCGCACGTCGTCGCCGAGAAGGCCGCCAGCGCCAACCTCACCGGGCCAGCCCGAGCCCTGTCCCGCCGAGCACACAACGACGTCGAGTCCGGGCTGGCCGGCCCGGGCGCAGACGGCGACGTCGTGTGGGTCTCCCCCGCCGACATCTTCGCCCGACGAATCGTCCCCATACCGCGCCCCGCACGAGAGGCGCTCGCGAAATCGAGCGCCACGGTAGTTGCGGTCTCGTCTGCGGCGGCCGCCGCGGCGACAATCGCGCTTGCGAACTACCCGTCCGTCGCGCGTGCAACTGAGCGACACCTTAGCCAACCAGCCGTGGTCAGGCACGAGTTCACCGGTCCGCCCACTCGGTCGGCACCGCACCACACGCCATAGCGGAGTCCAGGCTGGCGATGGGGGTGCCAGAGCCGTTGAGTTCGCCCCGGTAGCCCGCACAACTCTCCAGACACCGAGGTCACGTCCGCCTCTCCCAACGACAGAGAATCGGTCAGGCTCCAAGAACCGACCACCCTCTGCATCCGTTCCGCGAGGCTGAGCATGTCGGCCCGCTCGTCGGATGCCAGCGGCCGAACGCGCGTGATGGACTTCAGCGTGCACGAACACCGGCAGCAAGCATCCGCTCTGATGGGCGCTTGTCCACGCACGTCCGTGGAGTTCTGCCACAACGGTTGCCCACAGATTGCCCACCAGCGTGCATTGAACACATTAAAGGCGGCTCCCGGATCTCCGGAAAGTGCCTCTGACCTGGTGTTCCTCTTTGTAGCGGGGGCAGGATTTGGACCTGCGACCTGGACTCAGAGTGCGATGGCGAGCGCCTTCGCCACCGCTTGCTCGTTCTTGTTCAATTTTGCGCTGACCTGCGGAAACGCTCGCCCAGCGGCGACCGCGATGCGCGCTCACCTTATCCGACCTGGTGCCACTCGATCCTTTGTGACCTCGTTCTCGGGGCATGAAACGCGGCGTGGCTCGAATCTCATGCGGGTCCTGCGACATTCGCACGCCTCGCTGATAGGGGACCACCCGAGCTCGCTTCACCTCGGGCGGGTCGAGGTTGGGAATTGGACGCAATCAGTTGCTCCCGGATTGCCCGGTGCCGTAGCTGCGGCGGCGGGGGTCCCACTACGCTGGCAGCCTTGCCGGCTAATCGCGGACGTCATGCGCTGCGCAGGCCCACAGACTTTGACCGGCTCGGCGCCACCTTCGTGGAGGCGCCGGCGTGCCGGAGGGCTCGAAGTTGGGCTGCCAGTCTGCGTCGCCGGGGGCCTAGGAACCGGATGCCTCGGGCGGCGGTCCGCTCGAGGACCCGCGGGGCCGACATGGCCGAGCTCCGGCCGAGGGCGAAATCTCAACGGCGCGCGACGTCGCCGACGGCCTCGACTTCGTCCAGGACTCTGGTGGGCGCCAAGCTCGCTGACCAGACCGGTGATGCGAAGTTCGCGGGTTCGATGACGCTGCTTACTCACGCGCGCGAGCCGGTCGGACGCCGTGGCGTCGACGTCGTCGTGCGTGGTCATTCCGGGTCTCCCCACAGGAGGTTGAGGTTGGATTCGTGGATGACGTCCAGACGCTTCTCGGCGGCATAGTCCGCGGGCTCGGGTACGACGAGGCGACGCAGATGCCGCTCGGTCGCGCTGTGCTGCCATGTGTTGTCGTCGTCGTAATTCATCGCTGGTCCTCCTTCAGCGGCCCAGAGGCCGTCGGTCGGTGCCGGACTGTGTGCCCGGGATGTCGCGCTGGCGACCGGGCGATTTCGGGACGAAGGACTCGTCGAGCTCGGCCGCGATCTGGCGCATCTGGGTCTGATGCTGGTCCCAGTCGCGCGGGTGGAGGCCATTCTGAAGGGCCGAAGCGACGATGGCGGCCATGGAGGAGGGCCGGTCTGCGGGCACCTGGTCGAGAGCGCACCAGGCCCTCGCGCCGTCGCCGTGCAGCCAGCTGGCGAAGCCCAGCATGGAGGCTGGCGCCGCGCGGACTTCGGAGGGCGCGCGGCGGGTGAGGTCGTTCCAGAGCGCCACGTGGGAGGTACGGTTCTCCCTGCTCATGTCCTCCCAGAGCGCGTCGCGGGTACTGATCGTCTCCAGGGCCACCAGCATCCGCGCGCCGTCGACGTCCGAGAGCCGGTTTCCGTTGGCGTGGAACTGCTCGAGTCGGTCCAATGCCCAGTTCCGCTCGAGGGCGGACGTGCTGGCCTCAGCCGCGGCTCGGGCCAGAGGCAGCAGCTGGGCGATCGGCTCACGGTCTCCGACCATGGACGCGGCCAGGGAGGCCCGGCTAGCCGCCGGCTGGGCAGCGCCGGTCAGTACGGTGGCGGCCGCGATCCGCTCAGCGGTCGCCCGGGTCTGCAGCCCGGTCTGGCCGGTGTTGAACTCACGCCAACGGTCGCCGTCGGTCCATAGCCGGATGTGAGTGTTAATGCCCAGGGTCTCGAGGCGGTTGGAGAGATGGTGGCTGGCCAGCTCGGCGCTGCAGCGGTCCTCGCTGAAGCAGAGGATCGCCAAGCGGGCACCGGGGCGGGCGTGGCGGCCGTACGGGCCGCTGAGCGCCTCCCAGACCTCCTCGCGATCGGCGGCGGTCCGGGGCAGGTCGACGCGGGTGACCGGCAGTCCGGGTCGGAAGGGAACCAGGACGATTGACTCCTCGGGCTTGAAGCCAAGGACGTGCGGCACCGCGGCTAGCAGTTCGTCCGGGGACTGAACGACGAAATCCATCGGAGCGAACCTCCTCAGTTAGCGCCAGCCGCGTACGGGGCGCGTTCGATGGGAGAGGACACGTTCTTGAGCGAGAGACCGGCCTCTCCGAAGCGGCTGTCAAGGACCACGATGTGTTCGCTGCGGTTCTCGCCGGTCTCATGGCGCGGCCAGCTCTCGATGCGCTCGATGCCTTGGACGAAGAACGTGTCACCGGAACTGGACCGCACCCGTCGTGTACGCGTGGTGTCCAAGCCGAAGAACTTGATGTTGCGGGCGCTGGGCTCGTCACTGACCCACTCCACCTCGACGCTCTGGATCCGGCAATTGACCAGGACCCGGCAGGTGACGAACGACCCGTTGTTCTCCCGGGTGTGGTGCAGCTCGGGCGCTCCGGCCGGGTTGGCGGCGACGCTGAGGGTGGTGGACATAGCTTCCTCCTGGGTGATTGCGAGGCGTTGATCGGTCCCGCAGTCACCTACGTGTCATCCGGGCCCGGCAGCGATCACATCGGCCGAAGTCCACCCACCGTTCGAGCCGGTCGGGGGCGTTGAACGACGGGAACGGTGCCGTGGCGGCCGCCACGACGCAGCAGAACTCCAGGCAGCAGTTAGGCAAGTTCCGTCCGTGTCTTGGTTTCGATGGCAACAACCTGCTGATCGCGACTGACGCCCCGTGCTCAACGCCAGGATGATCGCTTGGAACATGCAGTCAGCGTCCGCCCCCGAACCACCAGGTTGGCCCCTAACGCTCCGCGTGATTTAGACACCATTCGGTGTTCAAGCCTGATGTTGTAAGCCTATTCAACTTGCGTTCGAGTCCGTTGTTTCTATGAGCTCAGCGAGCCGGCGCAACCGAAGAGCTTCCCGCGCAGGCACGACATTTCCACACCACACCAGCGTTTCGCTGACGGCTAGGTGCTCCTCTGCGACCAAGCGCCGAAGTGCCTCACCGGCTCGCGCCTCTGCTTGCGCAACGGCAAAGTCACGTTCTGCGATCGCGACCATCACCTCCTCCGCGAGAGCGACGATCCGTCTCTCCTTCTCTAGGAGTTCGCGGCGCCGCCTTGAAGCAAACTCCCGTGCCATCCGCCGTGCTTTCTGTCTAGTTGCCTGTTGCGACATCCTGTGCCTCCACATGAGTGCCGGGCCTTGCATTCACCTACGGCGAGGACAGGGCCGCAGGCGATCACCATTCACCCGACTGCGCGTAAATTCTTGCGACCTGAGCCCGTCCGGCTGCGCGAAGTGCGGCGGGGTACGCGCGGGGCAAGCGTGGGATCACTAAGGTCCAGGTAGCCCACGAGCCTGGGTTGCCTGGCCGTCTCATTGCGAACGGCCCCGTCCCGACCTTCCAAGCCTGCTGCACGCCTGAGGTGGTAGCCGTGCAACGGCATGACCGGCACACGTTGCGCCGCGGGGGTACGCCGGGGGTGCCTGACCGCTGCCCCACCCGAAGGCAACTCCGCTGCCACGAATGTCCCGCGAACCGGAGCCTCGGAGCATCTGATCCGTGGTTGGTTGAACATCGTCCGCAGGCGTCCATCGATCTTGTGCCGAGGCGTGCCCAAGCCCAAGAACCTGGTCCCAACTTCCGCTGACGTTCACTAGGGTCCGAAGAGGTCTTGACCCTCCGATTAGCACCCCGTTAGCAACGAAGGGACCTCAGTCTTACCCCTCATAGATGTAGGCGAAGACGAGGATGTACACAAACTCGCAGGCCAGGCACGCAATTGAGCTGTGCATTAGAGCAACGCCACCGCATCTTGCAACCGGGCTTGCAGGATCGAGGAGGCAGACAGAGTCTGTCGGCGAGTGCCCGAGAGCCGCTGCGGTCGCTGCGCGTAGACGTCGCTTCATGGTGTCGCTTGAGACCCCAGCGGCCTTCGCGGCCGCCGCGATCGAGAGTCCAGCGCAATCGGTCACCACGCCAGATTGCCATCTAAAACTGGTCGCGTCGGGCTGCGCTGGGTCCAGCTCGACACGAGGGCACCCCTCGGCGATTCCGCAGCCATCTGCCCGGCGCCAACTACGCAGATCCCCCGAACACCTCACCTGAACGCGGAGTGGCCAGTCATGGCCTGACCGATCACGAGTGTGTGCATTTCGACGGTGCCTTCGTAGGTAAGGACAGACTCGAGGTTGTTGGCGTGCCGGATCATCGGGTACTCCAGCGAGATGCCGTTGGCACCCAGGATGGTGCGGGCGGCGCGGCAGATCTCCAAGGCTTGGCGCACATTGTTGAGCTTGCCGAGGCTGACCTGTTCGGGCCGCAGCTTGCCGGCGTCCTTGCGCCGGCCGAGGTGCAGCGCCAGCAGCACACCCTTGGTGTACTCCAGGTTCATGTCGACCAGCTTCTGCTGGGTAAGCTGGAACGCAGAGATCGGCTTGCCGAACTGGATGCGGTCGTTCGCGTAGGACAGCGCGGCCTCCAGCGAGGACCTTGCCGCCCCCATCGCACCCCACACGATCCCGTACCGGGCTTCGTTGAGGCAGCTCAGCGGTCCCTTGAGGCCGGTCACCTCGGGCAGCACGGCCGAGGCCGGAAGCCGGACCCCGTCGAGGACGAGCTCGCTAGTCACCGATGCTCTCAAGGACTGCTTGTGCTTGATCTCGGGAGCCGAGAAGCCGGGGGTGTTAGTCGGCACCACGAACCCGCGCACGGCGTCGTCCGTTTGTGCCCACACCACGGCGACGTCGGCGATGGTGCCGTTCGTGATCCACATCTTGCGGCCATCAAGGATCCAGTCGTCGCCGTTCCTACGGGCTCGGGTTCGCATGTTGCCGGGGTCTGAACCGACGTCGGGCTCAGTCAGGCCGAAGCATCCGATCGCCTCGCCGGCGGCCATGCTCGGAAGCCATTCGTTCTTCTGCTCCTCACTGCCCCAGCGCCAGATCGCGAACATGGACAGTGAGCCCTGAACGGAGACGAGCGAGCGGATGCCGGAGTCGGTGGCCTCGAGCTCGAGGCAGGCGATGCCGTACTCGGTCCCCGACATCCCAGCGCAGCCGTAGCCCTCGAGGTGCATCCCCAGAACACCGAGCGCTCCGAGCTCTTTGGCGAGGCTGCGGACGTCCTCGATCTGGCCACGCTCGAACCAGTCGGCGACGTAGGGGTCGATCCGCTCGGCACAGAGTTGGCGGACCGAGGACCGCACGGCGATCTCGTCTGCGGTCAGCAAGTCATCGATGCCGGCCGGGTCGAGCGGGGCGAAGGGCGGTAGGACGTTGTTGGTGCTCATGCGTGGTTCTCCTCTGTCAGCCAGCGGCGGACGTTGTCGTTGTGTTCTCCCAGACGCGGTGGTGCCGCGTAGGTGGTGATCGGGGTGGCGCTGAAGGTGATGGGGTTACGCACCTGTCTCGGCGCGTCCGGGCCCACCTCGACGGTGGGCTCGAGCCCGAGACGTTGAGCCAGGTCGAAGGCGTCAGCGATGGAGCCCACCGCGCCGGCGGGAACCCCGACGGCGGTCAGCCGTTCGATCCAGGCGTCGACGGTGTCGAGAGTCAAATGTTCTTCGAGGACCGTGACCAGCGAGTCGCGGTTCGCCACCCGCGAGGCGTTGGTCGCATACCGGAGGTCGTCGGCGAGGGTCGCGGCGCCGAGTGCGGTGACGAGCCTGCGGAACTGGCCGTCGTTGCCGCAGCACACGGCGAGGTGGCCGTCCTTGGCGGCCAGGGCTTCGTACGGCGCGATGGACGGGTGCCGATTTCCCATGCGCCCCGGAGACGTTCCGGTTGCCAGGTATGCAGAAGCCTGGTTGGCCAGCGAGCCGAGCAGGCTGGAGAGCAGGTTCACCTCGACCCGCTGCCCGACTCTGGTCGCGTCCCGTGCCCGGAGTGCGGCCAGGACGCCGACGACGGTGTCCTTGGCGGTAAGGACGTCGACCAGGGCGACTCCGGCTTTCATCGGATGCTCAGGGTCGCCGGTGATGTTCATCAAGCCGCCGACCGCCTGCACAAGGAAGTCATAACCGGGGAGGTCTCGCCCTTCGCGGCTACCGAAACCGGTGATGGAGGCGTACACGACCCCGGGGTTGACGGCAACCACCTGCTCGTACGAGAGTCCCCGACGCGCCAGCGCACCATCCTTGAAGTTCTCCATGATCACGTCTGCACGCCGTGCAAGCTCGAGTGCGAGCCCGCGGTCGTCTTCGTCCGCGAGGTCGAGCTCGACGGACTGCTTGCTCCGGTTCGCGCACTCGAAGTACGAGCTGGAGTTCTGGGTCCACGGCGGACCCCAATGGCGGGTGTCATCACCAGCTCCGGGGCGTTCCACCTTGATGACCGTGGCCCCGAGGTCCGCGAGAGTTGCTCCGGCGAGCGGGCCGGCGAGCACCCGGCTGAAGTCGGCGACCAGCACGCCGTCGAGCGGCCGGCTCACAGCGTGCCCTCAGGCAGCACGAGGACACCGTCGATCCGTCGCGGAAGCTGCCACGGGTTCTCTGCACGCAATGACGGCGGAAGCAGGTCTGAAGGGGCTGACTGGTAGGCCACCGGCCTAACGAACCGGTCCAGTGCGCCGGCTCCCACCGAAGTCGCCCACGGCGCAGAAGTCGCTGGCCACGGCCCCCCATGCTGTTGAGCCCAGGTAAGGGCGACTCCGGTAGGCCAGTCGTCGACCGCGATTCGACCCACCTTGGGCGCCAGCAGGGTGATGACGGCACCAGCGTCGGGGTCGCTTGAGTCGCCCGTGGTCATGACGCTGGCTGCGAGCGACCCCTGCATCTGCGTCACGGCGCGGGCGAGCTCGGTGTGGTCGGCGTACTCGACGACCAGTGCGACCGGTCCGAAGCACTCTTCGAGGAGCTCGCTCCCCTTCCGCAGGGCGTTGATGGGCGCCTCGAGCACGGCCGCGGGCGCGGACCAGCCGATGGCGGGCCCGTCGACGACATCGACGACGGTTGCTCCGGCGTTCTCGAGCCGGACGAGCCCGGCGCGCGCCGAGCGCGCGATCGTCTCCGTGAGCATGTGAGCCGAGGGCGAGGCGGCGCGGAGGGCCTTGGCTACCTCGGCGGCCGCGTTCGAGCCGGCCGGGGCAAACAGCAGGCCCGGCTTGGTGCAGAACTGGCCGGATCCCAACGTATAGGAGCCGACGAAGCCGGCCGCGATCGCCTCGATGCGGGTCGCCCCGCCGGGCGTGACAACGACCGGGTTGACCGTGCCCATCTCGGCGTACACCGGGATGACCACCTCGCGTTCGTTCGCGGCGCGCCACAGCGCCAGCCCGCCGGCCTGGGAGCCGGTGAAGGCGACTGCGGTGATGCCGTCGGAGCGCACCAGGTCGACCCCGGCTTGGTGTCCCGCGACCAGCTGGAGCGTCGCGGCGGGGGCGCCGGCCTCCGTCAGGGCGCGCTGGGCAAGGGCGACCAGCTTCGCGCTCAGCAGTGGGTGAGCGGGGTGCGCCTTCACCAGAACCGGGCAGCCGGCTGCGATCGCGGCGCCGGTGTCGTTGCCGAGGACGCTGAAGGCGAACGGGAAGTTGCCCGCCCCGAAAACCGCCACCGGTCCGAGTGGTTGATTTGCCCGGGCAAGCGCAGGCCGGCCGTCAGTGACCGAGTCGATCGCGACTCCAGATAGGCTCCGTCGGCTGCTACGTCGCCGTAGAAGCGCAGTTGCCCGGCGGAGCGTTGCACCTCGCCGCTCAGCCGGGTGGCGCCCAACGCGGTCTCTTTGTCGGCGAGCTCTACGAGGTCGCCCGCGGTCGCCTCGAGCGCGTCGGCGACTGCGTAGAGCCAGTCACGTCGGTCGATCGGCGACGTGGCGCCTACGGTGGCTGCTGCGTCGACGGCGGCCCCGACTGCGGCAGCGACCTGGTCGGTGGGGGTCTCGGCAACGGTGCCGTTCACCTCCCCGCTGCGTGGATTGAACGACTGAATCGTCACGACGCAGCCTTCACGGCGGCCTCCAGGACGTCCAGGCCGTCGCTGAGCAGGTCAAAGTCAATGACGAGGGGCGGGAGCAGCCGGATGACGTTGCCGTAGGTGCCGCAGACCAGGACCAGGACGCCCTCGCGGTGACATTCCGCAGCGACCGCACATGCGATCTCTGGAGCCGGATCCGTGGTGCCCGCCTTCACGAACTCTACGGCCAACATCGCGCCGCGCCCGCGCACGTCACCGACGACGGAGCCGGGCGCGCGGAGCGCCTCGAGTCGCGGCACCACTGCTCCTTCGATCTGCCGGGCACGCTCGACGAGATTCCCGCGCTCGATGGTCTCCAAGGCTCCGAGCGCCGCGGCGCAGGCCACCGGGTTGCCGGCGTAGGTGCCGCCGAGCCCGCCGGCCGGGACCGCGTCCATAAGCTCGGCGCGGCCCGTGACGGCGGAGAGGGGCATGCCGCAGCCGAGCGCCTTCGCTGTGGTGATCAGGTCCGGAACGACGTCCTCGTGCTCGCAGGCGAACATGTCGCCGGTTCGCGAAAGACCGGTTTGGATCTCGTCAGCAATGAAGACGATCCCGTGCTCGTGGGCGAAGTCCTGTACGCCGCAGAGGTAGCCCGGCGGAGGAACGATGAACCCGCCCTCACCCTGGATCGGTTCAACAATGATCGCTGCCACGTTGGACGCCCCGACCTGGGTGATTACGGTGTCGTGCAAGGCCGCCAGTGCCTGGGCGGCGGCGGCCTCCGGGCCGCCCGGCCAGCGGTACGGGTAAGGCGACGGGACTCGGTAGACCTCGGGGGCGAACGGGCCGAAGCCTTCCTTATAGGGCACATTCTTCGCTGTCATGGTCATCGTCAGCAGGGTGCGGCCGTGGTAGGCGTGACCGAGGGCGACGACGGCCGGCCGGCCGGTGGCGGTGCGGGCGATCTTGACGGCGTTCTCGACGGCCTCTGAGCCGGTGGTGAAAAGAGCCGTCTTCTTTGGGTGGTCCCCTGGCGTCAACCGGTTCAGTGCCGCCGCAACGTCCACGAAGCCCTCATACTCGGTGACCAGGAAGCAGGTGTGCGTGAACCGCTCGGCCTGCTCGGCGACGCGGCGCACGACCTCTGGGTCGGACGCGCCGACGCTGGTCACGGCGATCCCGGAGGCGAAGTCGATGATGTGGTTGCCGTCAACGTCCACCAGGATTCCGCCGCCAGCGCGCTCCACGAAGACCGGCATGGTCATGCCGAGCCCAGTCGCCAGCTCGACGCCTCGCTGCTCCTGCAGTTCCTGGGACTTCGGTCCGGGAATGGTCGTGACGAGCTGGCGGCGCTGCTCTGGCTGCGACATGTGATCCTCCGTCTGGTGAGTCCGACTCCTCACCGTAGGAAGTCACAAGCCGCAGGTCCCTGTGCAGTTTGACCAGGAGGTGATCCCTATCGTGCGAATTGCACCAACGCTGCCGCAGTGGGTACTTACGCGAGGCCACGAGCGCGGAGAAGCAGCCAGAGGCGGGCGGCGTGATCCGGGTCGTCGATGTCGACCCCCAGGATCTGCCGGGCACGACCAATGCGGTGTCGAAGGGTGTTTCGATGCACGCCGAGGTGTCGCGACGCCTGCTCCCACTGCCCCCTATTACGCAGATAGCCCACGAGCGCAGCAACAACCGGTTCTTGTTGTTCTTTGAGGAACGCGTCGAGCCGCGTAGCGAGGTCGCGATCGTCCCAAACGGCTTCATCCAGAAGGTCGAGCCGTCCGGGCTGGAGCGACGGCATTCGCGCGGCCTGCCGCGCGCGCACGGCACCAACGTCCTCGAGGCGCACGAGCGGCGAGACGAGCGCACGCGCGCCGGAGTCGCGGGCCGCGACGCGCTTTGCCAGATCGGTTAAGGAGGGGTGCTGGGGCGGCACGATGAACCACGCATCCCGACGGGTCGTCCGGTCCGTATACGCAGTGGGACACCACGACTCCACTACGAGGCTGAGATCCTCGCTGTCGCGGCCGTGAAGGGTCAGGACGCGGGCCTCCTGCCCGAGAGGCGACAGATTCATCGCTGCGCTCAGCTGCCTAGCTGCGCCGACCAGGCCGAGATCCAGGAGCACGGCGACGCTCCGAGCGGTGGCCTCCGTAGCCGATGCAGCGCGCTGCCGCCGCATCGCGTCGATGCTCAACAGTGCCACCGCCGTGAGCACCACATTCCGCTGCCCCCCCTGTGAACTGGGCGGGCGTTCCGACCGCCAGGTAGCCCACGACGCGGCCCTCCACTGACAGTGGGTAGATGGCCACGTACCGGTCTCGGGTGGTGAAGGAGGCAGCCGAGTGCACCCCAGCCACCTCGAGACGAGCGACCTCGGCCTGCAACGCCTCGGCCTCGTCGATAAGGCCGGCTGGGTAGATCTGATCCACCTCACCGGTGGACGTGACGCTCGCCGCCCAACCATCGAGGGCACGCGACAGACGGCGCAGGATCTCGGCGCCCGGGTCGGGAGCAACCGCCGCGTCGATCAACGCACGGTGGGTCGCGACCGCGTCTTGGAGGGACTGCTCGGTGGAGCGTGCCCGGGCGGCCCAATACGCCTTCGTGATCGTCAGGAATGGTGTCGAGATGGGCACGACGAGCAGCGGCAGTCCGATCTTCTCGCACGCTTCGATCAGGCGGCTCGGGACCGTCTTGTGGACCGGCCCCAAGCCGAGCCCCAGTGCCACGATCTCAATCTCGGCGAGACGGGCGACGTACCTCTCGCAGCCGATCTTGTTCGCCGGCAGCATCAGGCCGGTCGTCAGAAGGATCTCTCCACCTGTCACGTACGCGCTTGGGTCGAGCAGCTCTGAGATGTGCACAGCCGTGACCGGCGTGACCGGCGCATCGAAACCCGCCACCGGTTGCAGGTGCTGGCCGAGCGCTCTGCACAGGCTCTCCACGGTCGGGAGCGACACCAGGCGCCTCCTCCACATCAAGCCGTGCCCAGAGTTCCTGCCGCCTGTGCGGACTGCACAATAGTGACAACACGTGGGACAATTCACCCAATCACGGGTCGCCCCCTTCGCGCTACGGTCAACACACCGCTTCGCCCGACCAACCGAAGGGAAACCGATGGTCCGCCTGTGCGAGACCGAGCGACTGACCGAGGATCAGACCGAGATGCTCTAGTCCGCCGGGACGTTCGCGGACGAGAAGATCCTGCCGGTGGCGACCGAGCTCGAGTACGCGGCCGAGTGCCCGCTGGAGATCGTCGACGGGCGCAAGGAAGGCGGCACCTTCGTGCTGAAGATCCCGAAGAGTACGACGGCCTCGGTGAGTCGCTGCTGACCTACGCGCTGTGCGTCGAGGAGATCGCGCGCGGCTGGATGAGGGTCTCCGGCGTCATCACGCACTTCATCGTGACCCACCGGGCCGCGAGACGTTCCGCGCCCCGGTTTACGTCACGCGCAAGGGCGGCACCATCACGACCTGCGTGTCGAGCAGCGGCGACATGCACGAGTGCGACAACCGCTACCTCTGGACAAACCTGCCGCGGATCATCCCCCGCACTTCGCTAACTACCGCGAGTCGTGGGAGGCCAATCGGCTGATCGCGAAGGGCAAGACCCACCGACCCTTTCGCGCACGTACTCGCGTCGACGACGTCGGCCAGGCGGCCCTCGACGTCCACCACAACACCCACCAGGGCAAGGTCGGCGTCCTCCGCCTGGCGCCCGAGGAGGGTCTCGGCGTCCGCAACGAGGAGCTGCGCCCAGTACCTCGACGCGATCAACCGCTTCCGCGGCCGGTGAATAGAGGCACGTTGACCGACCCCGAATGGCGATCTTCGAGCGGCGCAGGACCCTCGAGGAAAAGGCTCCGCCACGAAGGGCATCGCCGGCACCCCTCAAGCAATTCACCCGTGCTTGTGGGGACCTTCCGTCCGGCCGTCCCACAAGGGGCGCGTCTGCCATCATCGATGCATGGCGACATTGCCGACGAGGTGCGATATTGAGGTTCGCGAACGGGACCTACCGCTGGTGTTGGCACTCATCCGTGCTCAAGGTCTAAGCATGGCGCTCGGTGATGCGCCACCGCCGGATGGCCATAGGCAGGTGGCAGTGTGGTCGGCTAGGAATGAGCTAGAGACCTGCAACCAGAGCCAAGAGGACGGCTCGCTGGTGGAGACGCTCGCTCGGACCCTCGAAGATCATGCCATCACGTACGTCTTGGTCAACACTGAAACCTTCCCCGCATCTCGAAGGTGGTGGGCCGTGCGCCTTAGCGACACGGGAATGCCTACTGGCATGCGGGTGCTTGCCGGCGACGCCGACGAGCTTGATGTGCAGCTAGAGGCGCTGTCGCAATTCTTGTGTGTAGATCGGGCGGCGCTGACGGCAACCGCGGTCGGGTGAGCACCGGACTCTCGGCCGCGAACTTCCTGCCGTCTCCGCTGAACCGTCCGGCTGGCCGAGCTCGATCAGAAAGGGCGACGCGGCCACGGGTCGACTACTTCAGCCCGAAGTAGCTCGGCGTACTCAGACTAGGTGCGGAAACGTGTCAACCCAGCCGGTCTGGCCGCTGGCGCTACAGGAGGGCCGCCTGGGAAGTAGCCGCGACGTAGCAGTTGGTCCTGTCACCCCGGCGAGGGATGGGCTGGAACAACATGGCTGGCCAGGCGTGAATGAGGCAGAGGAGTGCGAATTCGTTCTGGACGCGCCGCTGCGTTCTACAGGACCCAGCGGCAGTCGTCGGAACGGTAGGGCTCGCACGTCAAGCACCTAGGCTCAGAGCATCCGGCGCAGCGCTGAAGCTCCTCTCCGCAATCCTCGCAATCCTTCACAGAACTCGACTGTGCTGCCGCCCATCCGGTCCTCGCTGGGGTTGCCCAAGTCGTCTGTCTGCCGGACGCCTGTTGCTGTGCCATCGTCACACTCCGTTTGGGGTTGCAGGGGACAGGCATTTCCCAACACTGGTGTGTGGGGAGTGAGACCGTGTCGGACTCAGTAGGGACGCGCGATTACGCGTCACTTGGAGTTGACGCGAGAACGCCGCGCAACATCCCCGACACCCGTACGACCCGATTTGCAAGATGCTCGAGCGCAGCCACTTGCGGCGTCCCCAGCGGCTCGCGGTTTGACTGGCCGGTCACATGGGAGACGCCATACGGATTGCCGTCGACGAACTTCAAGGGGTCGGTGTAGCCCGGCGGCACGAGGACTCCACCAAAGTGGTAGACGCTGTTGTACAGCGCAAGCAGAGTCGACTCCTGACCTCCGTGCGCAGTCTGTGTGGCCGTGAAGCCGGCGTATGCCTTGTCGGCCAACAGGCCCTCTGACCACTGCGGCCCCAAGGTGTCCAAGAACTGTTTCAGCTGGCTGGCAACGTTCCCGAACCGGGTCGGAGTTCCGAACAGGACGCCGTCAGCCCACACCACGTCATCAGCCGATGCGACGTCGATGTGCTGAGTAGCACGCGCGTGATCTGCCCACGCCTGGTTGCGTGAGACGGTTTCCAGCGGGGCGAGCTCCTCGACTCGGCGCAACCTGACCTCAGCACCTGCGCTTCGCGCGAATGTCGCCACCCGCTCAGCCATTGAATGGATGGTCCCTGTAGCGGAGTAGTAGATGATAGCGACCTTGACCTGCGACATGTACGGCCTTTCGCGAAAAGACGAGTGAGAACGGACTAACCGATGCTCTCTTCGTGGCCGTCGGGCGTCCTACTCACTGTCCGAAGAAAAGCTGCCGAAGTTTGCGGGTGCACTGCGTTCGCACGTGTGGCCGAGCCGCGCGATGGCCGGTTGACCGTTCAGCCGCTATGACCCGTGGCGCGCAGTTCGGCCCACGTCACGAACTTGACACGGGAGCGGCCTTGGTCGCGGCCCGCGCCCACCTCGGCTTCATCGATCCGCCGCCAACCGTCGGTCTCGAGCACGCTCGGCCGTCGCTCGCGTACAAGATCTTCGAACGACTCTGCGTCCCCGGGGGGAGCTGCCAGGTTGCCGCTCCTGAAGTCGTCGAGCAAGGACGCGACGGTCTCGGACGCGTCGACGCGATTCGTCCCAATCACCCCCGAGGCCCCGCGTTTCACCCATCCGGTGCAATAGACGCCGGGCACGCGGCGCCCACTATGCATATCGATGACCCGGCCCGCGCGATTCGGAACTACTCCCCTGTCCTCGTCGAAAGGCAGTCCGGTCAAGGGCTGTCCAGTGAACCCCACGGCCCAGACCACCAACGACGTCTCGATCACCTCGGCGGTTCCGTCGGGCCGAATCAGTTCGACGCCTGTCACTTTGCTCTCGCCAAGAACCGAAACCGGCGTCAGACCGTAACGCAGGATGATCCGCCGGGGCTGTGTCCGCATGCGTGCGGCAGCCTCGGCGACGATGTCGTACCGGAGACCCAAAGCCCACCCGCGTCCCGAAATGGCGGCGGATGCCCAGTCTTCGTCCGCAACAGCAACTTCGTTCGCTTCTGCCAGTAAGTCCACGTCCGGCAGGTGCGCGAGGGCCGACAGTTCCGCGGTGCTGTAGGCAGCGAACGCTTGAGACCTGCGTCCGACGACAACTACTTCTTCGATACTGCTGGCGGTTAGCGACGCAAGCGCGGCGTCGGACACGGAAGTTGAGGCGTATGCCGTAGCCGGCCGGGCGAGCAAGCGCGCGACGTCCAAGGCCACGTTGCCATTGCCAACGACGACCGCCCTCCGCCCGTCAATGCTGAAAGCCGGGGAGGCGTTGTCGGGGTGACCGTTGTACCACGACACGAACTCTCTGGCTGAGACCGATCCAATCCGGCCTTCTCCAGGCACACCTGGTCGTCGCGCGCCAGCTGCTCCTGTTGCCACGATGACGGCGTGGTGGTGCTGCATCACTTCGGTGATCGAGACGTCGCGGCCCACCTCTACGTCGAACAAGCACTGCACATTAGGTCTGTATAGAACGCGGCCCAACCGGTCAGCGATGCGCTTGGTGGACTCGTGGTCGGGCGCAACTCCTGCGCGGATCAGTCCGAAAGGCGTGGGGAGTCGTTCGATGATCGTCACCTCGACGTCGCGGAGTTCGCTGAGTTCCGTTGCCGCGTATAGGGCAGCGGGTCCTGAGCCGACTACTGCGACCCTTAGCGTCGACTGCGACGGAGGGAGGAAATGGCGTGCGACACTCGGTGGTTCAGACGGTGTCAACGGATGCGCTACGAAATACTCTGCGTTGATCGCCTTGAAGCTAGCGAGGCTCGAGGGCAGGTCCTCACTGGAGTAGATCGCGTCGACTGGGCACGCGGTAGCGCAAGCGCCGCAGTCGATGCAGCTGGACGGATCGATGTAAAGCTGTTCGGCGCCCTTGAAGTCGGGGTCACCAGGTCGAGGCCGGATGCACTGAACCGGACACACTGGGACGCAGGCGGCGTCTTCACAGCATGACTGGGTGATAACGAAGGTCATCTAGCGCCTCTCTTCGGACTAGACGGCTCATGATCGCCTGACGGAGCCGCCACAGCACTGCCATATGCCACAAGGTCAACGTCAGGAATGTGCGGAACTCACCAAGGCTCGGTCGCATGCTCGCGGCCGGCACAACGCCGCGTGCCCAACGCCCGGGCCATCTGCACCTGCCTGCCCATACCGCTTCCACACAAGCACCGACGCGACTTTGCCTCCGACGGTGAAGGAATGCATATCTACACGCTCTTAGATTGACCAAATGGGTTCCTCGAGCATCTCCGCTAGTCCGCATCCGCTCGTGCGACACGCAACGACCCGCCCTCGCGGAGTCGTTCGATGAGTGCTGCATGGCGAGTCCCGAACGCAGATGACTTGGATATCGGTGACGCCGGAGTCCGATCGTTCTGGCTGGCTGACGCGCTGGCCGACGAGCCGGACGGCATCAACTCCGAGCCGCTAATGTCGCAGGTCCGCGCCGACGTATGCATCGTCGGTGGCGGATTCACCGGCTTGTGGACCGCCATCGACCTGAAGACACGTGAACCCAGCATCGAGGTGATCCTGCTGGAAGCAGGTCTTTGCGGCTGCGGAGCGAGCGGAACCAACGCCGGCATGCTGATGAACCTTTGGCCCAAACTCCCTTCCCTGCTGCGTGCGGGCGGAGGCGACGAGGGCGCAGACGTGGCTCGAGCCTCCGTGGAAGCTATTGACCACATTCTTCGGTTCTGTGTCGACCACGGCATCGATGCGCAGGTGGAGTCGAACGGCTGGCTGTGGGCCTCCAACAACAGCAGCCAGGACGAGGCATGGGGCGACACGCTCGAGGCGGCGACTGCCTACCACGGCTGCCCCTTCGTCGAAGTCGATGCCGCAGAAGCGACTCGACTAGCCGGTGCGCCCGCGCGCGGCGGACTCTTCGACCCAACCTGTGTGGGTTTGCACCCCGCCCGTCTTGCCCGTGGCCTGCTGGGAGTGGCTCGGAGCATGGGGGTCGTCGTGCACGAACACACCCCGATGACGGGTTTGCTCCGTGAGCACGCCGGCACCACGGTGACAACTGGTTATGGATCGGTCCGAGCCGCTTCAGTGGTCCTGGCGATCAACGCATGGTGCAACCAGTTCCCGCAACTCCGCTCCCATCTGGTCATGACGGCCTCGGACAACGTCGTGGTTCGCCCGCGACGCGAGCCGGAGAACCCTCCGCTCACCAATGTGTCGGACTCCGGGCGCCTCTTGGACTACTGGCGTCCGATGAGCGGCGGCGACATCCTGTTTGGCAAGGCTGGCCTCGGTATTGGTTGGGGCGTGCGAGGTACGAACACGCTGTTCGGCGCAGCTCCTCGCCAGGGCCGGCTCCTGGCACAGATGGCGCGAACGGTACCCGGCCTGGCAGGCGCCGAACTGGTGTCCTCCTGGCGCGCGCCCGTCGAGTACTCGCTGTCCTCGCTCCCGTTCTTCGGCGAGATCACCGGCTTCCCAGGCGTCTACTACGGCACGGGCTACTCAGGGGACGGCATCGGGCCGTCCGTCATCGGTGCGCAGGTCCTCGCTGGTCTAGCCACCAGGTCGACTGACGGAATGACGACATCGTTCCTGACAAGAGCACCCTCCGGACGCGGCCTTCCCCCCGAGCCGTTCCGGTACCTGGGCGGCCAACTCGTCAAGACAGCGATGCTCCGCCAAGACCGCAAACAAGATGACGGAACCCGGATCGACCTCCCCACTCGACTCGTAGCGCGAATCGACCCCACAACGTTCCTTGGATGACCGACCGCAAGGAGACCAGTCATGCGCGACATCATCGATCCGGTCCGCGGATGGTGGGAAGGTGGAGTCTCGGGCTGGCCACCGGTTGTGGACACCTCGAAGTCCGCCCCCGCGGGCCTGGTGCTGCGATGGCTGTCGGTCCTGACGGCAAGGTTCACGGCTCGGTCTCTGGAGGTCGTGTAGAAGGAGCCGTCTACCAGATTGCACGTGAGGTCCTGGCCGATGAAGCCTTACGCCGAATCAACGAACCGGCCCCAACCGGTGGCGGGCACGAGTGATTCTTCGTCCACCACTCGAACGGCGCTGGGCACAAGGATCGCCGGCGAATGAACCGTCAGCTCTTAAGCACAACCCGGTCCCCAACGCGGACAGAGCCCGGCGACACAACGCCTGCGTACATACCGAAAAGGACGGCGGGACCAGACTCGCTCGGCGTGGCACCGCGCACCTCCCGAATGCGACGCTGCACTTGGAGTGCTCGGTCGCCGTCGTATGGACGATGCTCAACAGCCACGCATCGCGGAACCCCGCCGATGACCCTTACCGCGCAGTTTCCGACAGCCAGCACGCGACCAGCCCACGCGTCCTCTCGGTAAGGGTCCGGGCCTAGATCGAGCGTCATATTCAACCGGAAGCGACGACCGTCCACTTGTCGACCGTCGACTTCATAACCCAACGACGCGATCGAGGCTGAGGAAACCATAGTGACAGGATGGACGTCCCCACCCGCGCCGGGCTCAGCGCAGCGAGCCAGTCGCAGGTTGCGACCGGTCAACTCGGAGAACCAGGCGTCCCATGGCCCCGGAGTCCACCTGCCAGCGACCTTGCGCTCATCGAACTCGAACGGGCGTACAGGGCCGGCAGGGCGCACTTCTGCTTCGCATTCAACCCTGATCCACCATCGGTGATTTCTCCTCGGCCCTGAACGGTGCTTGAGAGGC
>ERZ761607.758-NODE-758-length-48773-cov-15.830514_pt1 | contig 48773 bp, 50 predicted proteins | sample MGYA00511164_ERZ761607 | MGnify/ENA primary metagenome ERZ761607 (study PRJEB28899, sample SAMN02445080) | bioreactor sludge metagenome | biome: EBPR sludge | place: Australia: Brisbane, Thorneside Wastewater Treatment Plant | collected 2011-06-22 ...
TCGAAGCAGGGAGCGCGGTTCGGCGCCCCTCCACCATCCTTCGCCTTCGGCTCCGGATGGTCCCCCTCCCCATCGCTTCGCGACAGGGAGGAGACGGCCGTGCCTACTTCCCCCCGCCCCGGATCGCCCCGGCGAAGCTCTTCCAGCTCAGCTTCACATCGGACAGCGCCCCCGCCCGGAAGGCCCGGCCGGCGACCCAGACCATGAACAGGGCGAAGGCGAACATGCCCGCCATGGTGCCCACGACCTCGAACATGGGCGGCTCGGAGGGCGCCCGGGCGCTCATCAGGAAGGGCGTGAAGAACGGCACCCAGGACAGGATCTGCACCACCGGCGCATCGGGTGTGCGCAGCGCCATCTGCATGACCAGCAGCGGCACGACCAGAATCATCATGATGGGCCCCATGAGGGTCTGGGCGTCGCGCGGGGTCTCGCAGAAGGCGCCGATGGCCGCGAACAGAACCGCGTACATCAGGTATCCGCCGACGGCGTAGGCCGCGAAATAGCCCAGCATGCCGCCTTCCAGCAGGACTTCACCGATCACGCCCGCATACTGCGGCAGGCCCGCGATCAGGCCGAAGGCGCCGATCCCGCCCCATACCAGCAGGACCGTCAGGGTCAGCATGGCCACGCCGAGCACCTTTCCGGTCAGTATCTCCGTCGCCGAGGCCGAGGACAGCAGGACCTCAAGGATCTTGTTGGCCTTCTCCTCCATCACGCTGTTCAGCAGGATGGAGGCGCCGGTGATGATCAGCGACCAGAGCAGGAAGCCCGAGATCAGGCCGATGATGCCCGGCAGGCGGTCGCGGAACGACACCTCGCCCCCCGTGGCCGATCTGGGCGACAGGGCGGTCACGTCGGGGCGGAACCGCTCGGTCTCCTCGACCACGACCGGATTGATGCCCGCCTCAAGGAAAATTTCGCGCCGGTTGACGGTCTTCAGCGCCTCCCGGACGAAGTCCTCGACCGTGTCGTCCGTGGCCCGGCGGGTCCAGACGCGCGCCGTCGGCTTTCCGTCGACCCGGTTCAGCAGAACCACAGAGTCCAGCTGCTGCTCCTCGGCGACCTCGTCGCCCAGATAGCGGCGCGCCAACGCTTCGCGCGCCTCGCCCGGGGCGGCGGCGGTCAGGTCCGCCGGCGCCTGCACGATCTGAAGACGCAGTCCGCCCAGCCGGCTCAGCGCCTGTCCGGCGGCAGAAGCGCCGGCCTGGCCGCCCTGCTTCTCGGCCGCGGCGGCGGCCTCGCGCATCCGCGACGCGCGGCGGTCCGCCTCGAACTTCACGGCGTCCTGGACGGCGGCCGCCAGCCCCTGGGCCTGCGGCCCTTCCTCAAGCACGACGACGTCACGTACGGGTTCGGACGACATCATCAGGGCCGGCAGGGCCCCGCCCAGCACGCCGAAAATCGGCAACGCCAGCAGTGACAGCCAGAAGCCGACCGTCCGGGCGTAGGCGGCGTACTCACGCCGCGCGATCAGCAGGATGCGTTTCATCGGGCGGCCTCCGCGCCGGCTTTCACCGACTGGTCGATATCGGGATTGTCGCCGGTCAGGCTGATGAAGGCGTCGTGCAGGCTCGGCTCGCGCAGTTCGAACCGCCGCACGTCCAGCCCGCCGAGGAAGGCCGCCTTCAGCGCCTCCTGACCCCGACCACCCTGTCCCAGCGCCGCCTTGAGCACCCGCACGCCGTCATGCTCGGACACCACTTCCACGCCGCTGACGCCCGGCAGGGCCGCGGCCTGCGACGCCTCGATGGCGCCTTCCAGCTCGAGGAACCGCTTCGAGGTCGCCCGCGCCTCGGTCACCGTGCCCTCGAAGGCCTTTCGCCCGCGCGCCAGCAGCACGACCTTGTCGCACAGCCGCTCGGCGTGCTGCATCACATGAGTCGAGAACAGCACCGTCGCCCCGTCCGCGGCCAGCTGGCGGATCACCGCCTCCAGCCCCTGCTGGTTCACCGGGTCAAGGCCCGAGAACGGCTCGTCGAGGATCACGAACTCCGGCCGGTGCACCACCGAGGCGATCAGCTGGACCTTCTGGGCCATCCCCTTGGACAGCTCCTTCATCTTCTTGTTCTTCGAGCCGCCCAGCCCCTGGGCGTCCAGCATTTCACGGGCCCGCTTGCGTCCCTCGCCCGTCGGCAGCCCCTTCAGGGCGCCGAAGAAGGCGATGGCGTCCACCGGCGTCATCTTCTTGTAGAGACCGCGCTCCTCCGGGAGGAAGCCGATGCGGTCGCGCACCTTGCGGCCGTCGTCGGCCCCGAGGATGCCGATCCGGCCTGAGGTCACGCCCTGCAGGCCCAGGATCATGCGGATGGTTGACGTCTTGCCGGCCCCGTTCGGCCCCAGGAAACCGCAGATGGTCCCCTTCTCGACCTGAAAGCTCAGATCGCGCACGGCCTGGAAGTCGCCGTACCGTTTGCTCACCCCTTCGAGCGTCAACGCCGCCGCCATAATCTCTCCCCTGCCCGTGTCTGTTCGGCTCAGGATTAGGTGTGTAAAGGACGTTTGACAAGCGGTCTCGGGGCCCCGATGCCGCGTTGTCATCAAATCCGTGTCATGTTCGCCGACACGAGTCGCGCGTCCCATGAAAGCGTGAATGCCCTACGAAGTCTCCTCATCCCCCGTGGCGCCCCAGGCCGGATCACGCCTGTGGACCGCCGGCGCCAGCACGGGGATCGCGGTCGCGGTGCTTGTCGGCCTCGCCGCCTGGCATCCGGTTCTCGCGCCCTGGCTGATCGGGGCCGCCGCCCTGATCGGCGTCTCGGCCTGGTTCCTGAACCGGACCCCGCCCACCCGAACCCCGTCGGCCGAGGGGCCCGGCCTGCCCGCATCTGACACGTCGCAGGGCGCCGACGCGACCTTGCTGGAACACCTGTTCGAGGCCCTGGCTGACCCGGTCCTCGTGGTGTCGGGCGGCGAGGCTGACGACATCGCCGGGCGCAGGATCGTCCTGGCCAACGCCGCCGCCCGCGATCTGCTGCGCATCCAGCGCGAGGGCGGGTTGCTGGTCCCGGTGTTGCGTGACCCCGCGGTGCTTGAGGCGGTGGACGAAGCCCTGTTCGGCGGGCTGACCCGCACGACCGACTATGCGGGCATGGGGGCCCAGACCCGGCACTGGCGCGCGGTGACCCAGCCCCTCGAGCTGACCCAGTCAGGCCCTCTGGCCCTCCTCGTCCTGCGCGACGAGACCGATGTGCGCCGCATGGAGCTGATGCGCGTCGACTTCCTGGCCAACGCCAGCCACGAACTGAAGACGCCGCTGGCCTCCCTGTCCGGCTTCATCGAGACGCTGAAGGGCCACGCCCGCGACGACCCCAAGGCGCGGGACAAATTCCTCGACATCATGGCGACCCAGGCCGACCGGATGAGCCGGCTTGTCTCCGACCTCCTGTCGCTCAGTCGGATCGAACTGAACGAGCACATCCCCCCCGCCGGCCGGGTCGACCTCGCCCGCGCCGCCGCCGATGTGGTTGATGCGGTCAGCGTGCTTTCGGCAGAACGCAACGTCGTCATCGAGCTGGAAGACCGCGACATCAGCGCCCCCGTGAACGGCGACCGGGACGAGATCCTGCAGGTGGTCCAGAACCTCGTCGACAACGCCATCAAATATTCGCCCTCCGGCGGCGCGGTCGAGATCGTGATCCGGCCCGACATCGCGCTGGACGAGGCCTCCGCTCCCTGGTCGGGCGGGAATCGCGGCGACGGGGCGACCCGATTGCCGCTGGTCACCCCGGACCGCGAGACCGGCCAGCGATTCGCCGCCGTCACCGTGCGCGACCACGGGCCGGGGATGGCGCGCGAGCATCTGCCGCGCCTCACCGAGCGCTTCTATCGCGTCGAGGGCCAGAAGAGCGGCGAACGACAGGGCACCGGCCTGGGCCTCGCCATCGTCAAACACATCGTCAACCGGCACCGCGGCGGCCTGACGGTCGAGAGCGCGCCGGGACACGGCGCGGCCTTCACCGCCTACTTCCCGGTCGCCCCGCGCCGGGACGCCGTGACGCCTTCGTGACACAGGGCTCGGCAGCGGCCCCCTGCGTAACAGAACTGTCATCCGGGCGTCGTAATCCGCTGACCATTCCGGGGCAGTTATCGCCGCGGGGCGAACCGGGCGACCGGGCGGCCCGATTCTGCTCTCCCGGACGTCCATGACCTGGCTTTTCCTGCCGATCCTGATCGCTGCAGCCGTCGCCGCCTATTTCGGCGGCCGGGCGCTGGCGCGTCGGCGCGGCAAGACCCTGCCAGGCAAGGAGCGGCCCCACTCCCGCCCCGGTCAGCACGGCGCCTACGCCCTGATCTGGACCGCCGTCCCGGCCCTGGTCGTGCTGTTGGCGGCCTCGGTCTTTTCGCCCGACATTGAGCGGCAGATGACCGCCTCCGGCGCTCCGGAAGCCGTGCAACAACTCGAGCCGTTCCGCCGCGAGGCCTTCTTCGCCGACGCCCGCGCCGTCGGGGCCGGCCGACCCGCCGTCCAGATCTGGCCGGCGCCCTACGCCGAGCTTCTGCCTACCGAGGGCCAGCGCGCTGCGCGGATCGGCCAGATGCTCGATCTCGGCGGCATTGTCGGCGCGGCCCTCGCCGCCCTGCTCGGCGCCCTGTTCGTCTTCAGCCAGATCCGCCCCGGCATGCGGGCCCGCAATCGCGTCGAGGGCTGGATCGTCGGGCTGCTGTTCGCCTGTTCGGTCGTGGCCGTGCTGACCACCGTCGGCATCATCGCTTCGCTGGTCTATGATTCCATTCGCTTCTTCAGCTCGGTCCCCATTGCTGAGTTCCTGTTCGGGACGCAGTGGAGCCCCCAGACCGCGATCCGCGCCGACCAGGTCGGCTCAACCGGCGCCTTCGGGGCCCTGCCCCTGTTCGCGGGCACCTTCCTGATCATGATCATCGCCATGACAGTCGCCGCGCCGGTCGGCCTGTTCTCGGCCATCTACCTCTCGGAGTACGCGGGGCCGGTCTTCCGCGCGACGGTCAAGCCGGTGCTGGAAATCCTCGCGGGCGTTCCGACCGTCGTCTACGGCTTCTTCGCCGCCCTGACCGTGGGCCCGGCCTTCCGGGAATTCTTCAACGGCATCGGCGCCCTGCTGGTCGGCGGTCCGCTGGACGGCCTCGGCCAGTATCTGATGGTGGTGCAGAACCAGATGGCGCTGGTGGCCGGCATGGTCATGGGCATCATGCTGATCCCCTTCGTCAGCTCGCTGTCCGACGACATCATCAACGCCGTGCCCCAGTCGCTGCGCGACGGCTCCTACGCGATGGGCGCGACCCGGTCGGAGACGGTGAAACGGGTCCTCCTGCCCGCTGCCCTGCCCGGCGTCGCCGGCGCCATGCTGCTGGCCATGTCCCGGGCCATCGGCGAGACCATGATCGTCACCATGGCGGCGGGTCTTGCCGCGCGCCTGACCCTGAATCCGCTGGACACCGTCACCACCGTCACGGTCCAGATCGTCACCCTGCTGACCGGCGATCAGGAGTTCAACAGCACCAAGACCCTGTCCGCCTTCGGCCTGGGACTGACCCTGTTCCTGGTCACACTGGTGTTGAACATCGTCGCCCAGCGCATCGTCCAGACCTACCGGCAGCAGTATGACTGAGACGCCTGTCACCTCTGAAATGCGCGCCAACCGGCTGCGGGCGGGTCTGAAGCGGCGCTATGCCCGCGAAGGCCGGTTCAAGCTGTACGGCCTGCTGGCCATCGGCGTCGCGGTCGGCTTCCTGCTGCTCCTGCTCGGCCGGATCATCGAACAGGGCCACACGGCCTTCTACACCCACACTGTCACCGTGCCGGTCTATATGGACCCCGCCCGGGTCGATCGCGCCTATCCGCAGGGGACCAATTTCGAGTTGCTGGTCGCCGAGCAGCAGCTGGCGCGCATGGGCATCGCCGACGATGCCCAGGGGACCAAGGCCGCGGAGTTGCGCGGTCTGTTCTCGTCCGAACTCAAATTCGCGGCTGCCGAGCGCATCCAGAACAATCCCAACCTGATCGGCCAGACTGTCCCGATCGCGGCCCCTCTGTCCGACGACGCCGACCTGTATTTCAAGCACGAGATTTCGCTCGACACGCCCGCTGACCAGCGCCGCCTGAGTGACGAACAGATCGGCTGGCTGGACCGGATGCAGGCCTCCGGCCAGGTCGCCGCCCATTTCAACACCGGCCTGTTCACCAAGGGCGACTCTACCGAGCCGGAGCTGGCAGGGGTGCTGGGCGCCGTCGTCGGCTCGGCCCTGATGCTGCTGGTCACCGCCTTCATCGCCATTCCGCTCGGCGTCGGCGCGGCCCTGTATCTGGAAGAGTTCGCCCCGCGAAACCGGCTGACCGACCTGATCGAGGTCAATATCAACAACCTCGCCGCGGTGCCCTCGATCATCTACGGCCTGCTGGGTCTGGCCCTGTTCATCAACTGGATGCACCTGCCGCGCGCCAGCCCGCTGGTCGGCGGTCTGGTCCTCGCCCTGATGGCCCTTCCGACCATCATCATCGCCACCCGTTCCTCGCTGAAGGCCGTGCCGCCCTCGATCCGCGAGGCCGCCCTGGCCATGGGCGCGTCAAAGACCCAGACCGTGTTCCAGCACACCCTGCCGCTGGCCATGCCCGGCGTGATGACCGGCGCCATCATCTCCATGGCCCACGCCCTGGGCGAGACGGCGCCCCTGCTGCTGATCGGCATGGTCAGCTTCATCCCGGGCATCCCCGCCTCGCTCGGCGAGCCGACGGGCGCCCTGCCTTCGCTGATCTACATCTGGGAGAACGCCTCCGAGCGCGCCTTCCACGAACGGACGGCTGCGGCCATCCTCGTCCTCCTCGCCTTCATGATCGTCATGAACGCCGCCGCCATCTTCCTGCGCCGGCGTTTCGAACGCCGGTGGTAAGCTGAAATGAAGTTCAATCTCTTTCGCGCGGCGGACGGAACCGAAGGCGGCGGCTCGCCTGTCGGTCCGCCCGTGATCGCCGCCCCGCCCGTCGTGCACGGCTCCGCGCCGATGGGGCCGACCAAGATCGCGGCCCGCGACGTCTCGGTCTCCTACAGCGGCAAACAGGCGCTGTACGACGTCACGCTCGATATTCCGGACAAGACGGTCACCGCCCTGATCGGTCCCTCGGGTTGCGGCAAGTCGACCTTCCTGCGGACCATGAACCGCATGAACGACACCATTCCGGGCTGCAAGGTCACCGGCCGCATCGACATGGACGGGGAGGACATCAACGCGAAGTCCGTCGATCCCGTCCTGCTGCGCGCCCGCGTCGGCATGGTGTTCCAGAAGCCCAACCCCTTCCCCAAGACCATCTATGAGAACGTCGCCTACGGCCCCCGCATCCACGGCCTCGCCGCATCGAAGAGCGAACTGGACAGCGTGGTTGAAGCCTCGCTGAAGCGCGCCGGTCTGTGGGAAGAGGTCGCCGACCGCCTGCACTCGCCCGGCACCGGCCTGTCCGGCGGCCAGCAGCAGCGGCTGGTGATCGCCCGCGCCATCGCCGTCGAACCCGAAGTCATCCTCATGGACGAGCCCTGCTCGGCCCTGGATCCCATCGCGACGGCCAAGATCGAGGAACTGATCGACGAGCTGCGCGAACGCTACTGCATCGTCATCGTCACCCACTCCATGGCGCAGGCCGCCAGGGTCAGCCAGCGCACCGCCTTCTTCCACATGGGTCGGCTGGTCGAGACCGGCGACACCGAAGACATCTTCACCAATCCTCGCGAGCGGCGCACGCTCGACTACATCACCGGCCGCTTCGGCTAGGACCGCCCGCATGCCCCAGCACACCGTCAAGGCCTATGGCGACGAACTGAACCAGCTGACCGCCGAGGTCGCGCGCATGGGCGGTCTGGCCGAGGCCCAGGTCGCCGACGCCGTCGATTCGGTGGCTCGCCGCGATATCGCCCTGGCTCGCGCGGTCGTGGAGCGCGACGCCCGACTGGACGCGATGCACAGGGATATCGAGCGCAAGGCCATCCGGCTGATCGCCCTGCGCCAGCCGGTCGCCTCCGACCTGCGCCGCACCCTGGCCGCCATGAAACTGGCCGTCGATCTGGAGCGCACCGGCGACCTGGCCAAGAATATCGCCAAGCGCGGCCTGATCCTCGCCGAGGGCGAGCCCATGCAGCCGCTGACCCGGTCGATCGAGCGGATGGGCAAGCTGGTCTCCATGCGCCTGCGCGACGTGCTGGACGCCTATGCCGCCGCCGAGATCGACCGCGCCATCGCCGTCTGGAACACCGACGACGAGGTCGACGAGCACTACAACGCCCTCTTCCGCGAGTTGCTGACCTACATGATGGGCGACCCGCGCACGATCACCGCCGGCACCCATCTGCTGTTCATGGCCAAGAACCTTGAGCGGATCGGCGACCACGCCACCAACATCGCCGAGACCATCTACTACGAGATCACCGGCCAGGAGTTCACGGGCGAACGCCCGCGCTGGAACCCCGACGCCGCCGAAGCCGCCCCCGAACCGCTGTCGCCCGTCTGAAACCGGAGAATACGCCCGTGCAGCCCTATGTTCTGGTGATGGAAGACGAGGACGCCCTGGCGACCCTCCTGTCCTACAACCTCGAGAAGGAAGGCTACCGCGTCGTCGTGGCCTCGGACGGCGAGGAAGGCATGCTGCAGATCGAGGAGCGTCTGCCCGACCTGGTGCTGCTGGACTGGATGCTGCCCAAGCTGTCGGGGATCGAGGTCTGCCGCCGCATCCGGGGCAAGTCCGAGACGCGCAACATGCCGATCATCATGCTGACGGCGCGGGGCGAGGAAAGCGATCGCATCCGCGGCCTCGACACCGGCGCCGACGACTATCTGACCAAGCCCTTCTCGATGAGCGAGCTGATCGCCCGCATCCGCGCCGTCCTGCGCCGCATCCGCCCGGGACTGGCCGACGACCGGCTGAACCACGGCGACATCGTCATCGACCGCGTCGCCCACCGCGTCCGCCGCTCGGGCCAGGAAATCCACCTCGGCCCCACCGAATTCCGGCTGCTGGACCACCTGATGCAGCATCCCGGCCGCGTCTTCAGCCGCGAACAGCTGCTCGACGCCGTCTGGGGCAGCGACGTCTATGTCGAGGCGCGGACCGTGGACGTCCACGTCGGCCGGCTGCGCAAGGCGCTGAACGTCGAGGGCACGGTCAATCCGATCCGGACAGTGCGTTCGGCGGGTTATTCGCTCGATCTGGGCGGGTAGGCCCGCTCCACAGGTTCGCGAGGTCCGCCGGGTCCCGGGAGCAGCGCGGCTTCGTCCTGCCGGTAGGGAACCGCGTAGGAAATGGGCGCGGGACAGCCGCCAATGGATCGATCGAGCAACAGATAACTCCGGACCCCGTCCTCCGGCGTATACATCAGATTGCTCACCAGGCTGGCGGACCGCTCGGCTGGTCGGGCCACCCACTGAAATCTGCTGGCGTTGCAGTTGTCCTCCGCGAGAGCGTCGAGGACAGGTACTGGCATGTTTGCGTCGAGCAAGGGAACGGAAGCCGGCGGCGCTGAAGGATCCGACAGCAGCGTCAGCAGAAGCGGCAACATGGCAACGTCTCCGTGTGCTCGAACCATACGCCGGATCATAGCGTGTGTCATCTGTCGGTCCGGCTTGCCTGACAAGAGGTGACGCGGGCGGGTCCGGGCCTTCCCGGCCCCGGACGGAAGGGCATAGACTGGCCGGGCTGCGGCCAGTCGCCACCTGCCGGAGAGTTGCCGATGTTGACGATGCTTCTCGCCCTTGCGCTCGACCAGACGCCCGCCCCGGACCCGACTGTCTGGTACCGGCAGGCCGCCGCCTGCATGGGCTCTGCCATGGCGTCGCGTCCGCCCGAGGGTGAGCCACAACCCGCGGCCTTCCCGGAAGACGCACTCGTCTGGGCCCTTGTGATGGCTTCGGCCGGCCCTGCCGCCGGGCGGCCCACAGAGGCGGAACAGGAGGCAGACGCCACCGCCGAGGAGGCCTTCTTCCGTCAGGTGCGGGCGTTCAAGCCGGAGGCGCTCCGGGCACACCAGACATACTGCCGGGCCATCCGTCCCTGATCCGCAAGATGGCTTCACACGGCGCGCCAACCGGTTACGGTCCGCGCAGCCGTTCAGGAGCCGTCCCATGCGTCGCCGTACCTTCCTCTCGACCCTTCCCGCCGGCGCCCTGCTGGCAGGAGCGACCGCCGCGACCGCTGCGGGCGCGCCCTCTCCCGCCGCCGCCCGTCCTCGCCAGGCCGCGCCCGCCGACCCCTTCGCCGGCGTCGGCCCCGGCAACCGCAACAGCGGGGTCCAGTTCGTCGGCCGCTCGACCGTCTGGGGTCAGCACGGGGCCGCCGCCACGGCGCATCCGCGCGCCACCCTGATCGGTATCGACACCCTGAGGCGCGGCGGCTCGGCCATCGACGCGGCCATCGCCATCAACGCCGCCCTCGGCTTCCTCGAACCGACGGGCAACGGCATCGGCGGCGATGCCTTCTGCCTGATGTGGGACCCGGCGCAGCGGAAGGTCGTCGGCTTCAACGGCTCGGGCAACAGCCCCCGCGGCCTGTCGCTGGAGACCGCCCGCTCGAGGAAGGCCGAGGACGGCTATCTGCCTCCCTATGGCGCAGTCACCGTCAATGTCCCCGGCACCGTCGATGCCTGGTGGAGCGCCCACCAGCGCTACGGCAAGCTGCCGTGGGCGGACGTCCTGCTGCCGGTCGCCGAGCTGTGCGAGGAGGGCGTGCCCATGCCCCAGCTCATCGCCTGGTACCTGCAGCGCAACATGGCCAATTTCGATCGCCGCGCCGCGATCATCGAGGAGAATGACAACCGCAAGCGGGTCTACGCCCCCGGCGGCCGCACCCCGGCGGTCGGCGAGGTCTTCGCCAACCCCGACCTGGGCCGCACCTACCGGATGATCGCCGAGGGCGGGCGCGACGCCTTCTATGAAGGCCCCATCGCCGACCATATCGAACGCTATTTCCGCCGCATCGGCGGCTGGATGACCCGCGCCGACATGGCCCCGCACCGGACCGAATGGGTCGAGCCGATCCGCACCGACTATCGCGGCGTCGACGTCTACGGCCTCGGCCCCAATACCCAGGGTTTGTCGACCAACCAGATCCTCAACATCTGCGAGCGGTTCGACCTCAAGGGCATGGGCTTCCAGTCCGCCGCCTCGATCCACCATCAGGCCGAGGCCAAGCGGCTGGCGTTCGAGGACCGGGCGAAATGGTTCGCCGACGAGCGCTTCAGCCGCACGCCGGTCGAGTATCTCAACTCCAAGGCCTATGCCGCCGAACGCGCCGCCCTGATCCGGCCAGACCGGGTCATGGACCGCGCCTTCCCCGGCGACGCCCCGACGCAGGGGGACACCACCTATTTCAGCGTCGCCGACAGGGACGGCATGATGGTCAGCTGGATCCAGTCCAACTACCGCGGCATGGGCTCCGGCCTGGTCCCGGACGGCCCGGACGGCTCGACCCTCGGCTTCATGTTCCAGGACCGGGGCGAGCTGTTCAATCTCGCCGACGGCCACCCCAACGTCTATGCGCCGGGCAAACGGCCCTTCCACACCATCATCCCCGGCTTCGCCTGCAAGTACGGCGAGCCTTGGATGGCCATGGGAGTCATGGGCGGCGGCATGCAGCCGCAGGGGCAGGCGCAGATCATCATCAACATGGTCGACTACGGGCTCGACCCGCAGGAGGCCGGCGACGCACCGCGCTGGCAGCACGAGGGCTCGTCCGAACCGACGGGCCATCCGGCCGAGGGCGTCGGTGTCCTGCATCTGGAGACCGGCGTCCCGGCTGCGAGCAAGGCACAGCTGGCGGCCATGGGCTGGGTGCTGGGCGGCCCCAACGGCGGCTTCGGCGGCTATCAGAATGTAGTGCGTCAGGTGAACGGCCGCGGGCCGTGGACCTACGGGGCGGCGTCGGAGATGCGCAAGGACGGGCTGGCGCTGGCGTACTGACGCCCGCCGGACAGCGATCCGCCTCCCACGGATTGACCCGGAGAGGCGGCATGGACGCTCGATACAGATGCTTCAGCGGAAGGTGCGGCTGGTCGCCGAGCCCCGCAGGAAGGCCATGACGTCAGCGTTCTCGACGCGGAACTGATTGTTGGCCGAGCTGGTGTCATCGTTGCAGCTGTTGCCGTCGATATAGATGTCCGGATCGTAGGCGATCGCGACCTCGACATCGCCGCCGAACTCGAAATCATCGAAGGCGTTGCTGATCTGGGGCGAGCTGAAGCTAAGCATCGATGCGCCCGCCCCGGCGCTGACCGGCAGGGCCCGGTTGCTGCGATAAACCCGGCCGGTGTTGGCATTGCGGGCCTGAAGGCTGACGCTCTGCTGACGGGCCCCCGAGGCCCAGGCGCTGCGGCCCCGGTTGACGATCTCATAGCTGACGCTGACCTGGCCGGGGCGGCTGCCCTTGGTCAGGGTGACGCTGGCGACAGCCGGATCGACGCGGCAGACCGTCGGCAGCCCCGGAAGCGTGCGCGGGGCAACCCCGGCCGGCAGGCGGCTCGACGGCAGCGGGTCAATGTTGATCGAAAGGCGTTCCTGGGCAGCGGCGGTACCGGCGGACAGAACGGTGGCGAAGGCGCAGACGGCGCCGATGGAAAGGGTCTTCATGGCAGTTGCTCCTCTTGGGTCCTGAATGGCCCGAAGTGAGAAGTAACCCGCGTTCGATGAACGCCGTCGGGGACGCCGCGTTGTGGCGCATTCATGTTCGCAATGAGGCGAGAAAGCGTCGACCGTCAGCCCGCCACGATCTCCTCCGGCTCCAGCTCATAGACCGTCGCGCAGTATTCGCATGTGACGCGGATCTTGCCGTCTGCCTCGACCATGTCCGCCTGCTCGGCGGGATCGAACGAGGTCAGCACGCTGGCTATCCGCGCGCGCGAACAGCGGCATTGGGCCACCAGGGAGCGGGCGTCCTCCAGCCGCACCCCGTCCTCGTGGAACAGGCGGAACAGCAGCGTCTCGGGCGTGATGGTCGGGTCCAGCAGCTCGTCGTCCGCCAGGGTGTGGAACAGGGCCCGCGAGCGGTCCCAGGCCTCCTCGGTCGAGCCGCGCGCCGCGTCGCCGGCGATCAGCTGGATCAGCGCCCCGCCGGCGCGCCAGCCGACACCCTCGTCCGTGACCACCGATCCGACGGCCAGCCGAACCCGGGTCGGGATCTGTTCGGACTGCTGGAAATAGTGTTCGGCCGCCAGCGACAGGCTCTCGCCCTCGATCGGGGTGATGCCCTGGGTGCGTTCGAAATCCTCGCCGCGGTCCAGGGTCATGACAAAGACGCCCTGCCCCAGCAGCGTCCGGGCTCCGGGGCGGGCGAAGCCCTGCGAGGCGGCCGCGACGGCCTCCTCGTCGAACCGGCAATAGCCGCGCATCTGACCGTTGGTGTCATAGTCGGCGACGACATAGCGCACCGGCCCGTCGCCCTGGGCCTGGACGATCAGCCGGCCCTCGAACTTCAGACTGGAGCCCACAAGCGCCGCCAGCGCACAGGCCTCGCCCAGCAGGGCCGCGACCGGCTCGGGATAATCGTGGGCCGACAGGATGGCGTCGATCGTCTGGCCCAGCCGGACGATGCGGCCGCGCACGGGCCAGCCCTCGATCTGGAAGGCGGCGGCCAGGTCGTCGGACGGGGCGGCGGCGGGGTCGGGCGCGTGATCGGTCACGGGCGGTCCTTGGAAAACGGCGATGGGTCGGAAGCGCCGTCAGATAGGCGTCCGTATCGCGAATGGTAAGGCCTGCGTGCTACAGCAGGAACCGGCGGGGTCTCGGCCCCGTTCCAGCAGCCCGATACGAACACACCGACCCGGCGGTTTCATGACCAAAGCGACGCTCAAGCCCTTGAACGAACAGTCCATCGTCATCACCGGCGCCACCTCCGGCATCGGCCTGGCGACGGCGCGTCGGGCGGCGCGGGCGGGGGCCTGCGTCTTCCTGATCGCGCGCGGCGAAGGCGACCTGAAGGCCCTCACCGAGGAACTCCAGGCCACGGGCGCCCGCGCGGCCTGGGCCGTCGCCGACGTAGCCGACCATGCGGCCCTGTCCGAGGCGGCGGAAAAATGCGTGCGCCTGTTCGGCGGGTTCGACACCTGGGTCAACAATGCCGGCGTCTCGATCTACGGCGCCATCAGGGTGACCAGCCTGGATGACCAGCGACGGCTGTTCGAGACCAACTACTGGGGCGTGGTCAACGGCTCGCTGGTGGCGGCCGAACATCTGCGCAAACGCTACGGCGGCGGGGCCATCGTCAATGTCGGCTCCATCCTGTCCGACGCGCCCCTGCCGATCCAGGGCGTCTATTCGGCCTCGAAGCACGCGGTGAAGGGCTTCACCAACGCCCTGCGCATGGAGCTGATGCGCGAACAGGCCCCGATCACCGTCAGCCTGGTCAAGCCGGCGGCCGTCGACAGCCCCTACAGCAAACACGCGCGCAACCTGACCGGCTATGCGACCCAGAACCCCCAGCCGGTCTATGCGACCCACGTCGTGGCCGACACCATCCTGTACTGCGCCAGCCATCCGATCCGCGAGATCACCGTCGGCGGCGGGGGACGGTTAATCGCCAGCTTCTACTCCGTCCTGCCCGGTCTGGCGGAACCACTCTTCGCCCGGTTCGCTCCTTCCCTGATGCGGGACAGGGGTTCCGCCTGGGAGCCGTACGACGACGGGCTGTATGACCCGAGCGAAGACGGTCTCGAAGAAGAGGTTCACTATCCAATGGTCCGCCAGTTTTCCGCCCTCGCTGAAGTCCGCAAACATCCCGGCATCGCCAGCGGCGTCCTCGCCGTGCTCGCCGGTGTCGGCATCGCCGCCCTGCTGCTGAACCAGCGCAGCGGCCCGACCCGGTATGAGCGCCTGCGTGGGCGGATCGACCCGCGCGGCTGGATTGATACAGACGCCCTGCGCGATCGTTTCGGCGGCCTGGCCGAGACGGTGCGTCACAGCCTTGCTGAAGCCGGCGAACGCGCCTCCGATCTGGGCGACGACGCCCGGCATCGCGGCGAACGCCTCGTCCATGGCGCGCGACATTCCTCACGCAAGGTGCTGAAAAAACACGGCAAGACTGCGCGGCGCTACGCCCATGACGCGGGTGAATATGCGCGGGATCATGCGAAGGAAGGCGGCGCGCTTCTGGCCCTCGCGACCATCGCCGCCGCCATCGGCGCCGCCGCCCTGGACGTCCGCCGCCCCGACAGCCGCCTCCGCAGCCTCGGCAAGTTCTAGGGCCGGGCCACTCTCCCATTGCTGCAGGTGCGAAGGTCGGCCAAGGTCTCTGAATGGCCGAGCCGACCACCTATGTCTTCGACTTCGACTCGACGCTTGTGCGTATCGAGACGCTGGAGGCGTTGGCCGACCTTGCCCTGGCCGGCGCCCCGAACGCCAACGCCATCCGCGCCGAGGTCTCGGCCCTGACCGATCAGGCCATGGCCGGAGACCTGCCGTTCGGCGAGGCCCTGCGCCGCCGCCTCGCCCTGCTGCCCCTGACCCGCGACCATGTCGCCGAACTGGCCGGCCGTATCCTCGAGGAGGGCACGCCCTCGGTCCGTCGCAACCTGCGCTTCTTCCGCGAGAACGCGGGAAGGATCGTCATCCTGTCGGGCGGCTTCCGCGAGATCATCGCCCCCCTCGCCGCCCATCTGCACATCCCGCCGGATCGGGTGCTGTGCAACGACCTGCACTATGATGCAGAGGGCCGGGTGGCCGGCGTCGACGCGGCCAATCCCCTGTCCGAGGCGGGCGGCAAGCCCGCCGTCATTCGGGCGCTGGGCCTGCCCGGCCCCGTGGTCATGGTCGGCGACGGCTGGACCGACGCCGAGGTCAAGCTCGCCGGCGCCGCCGACCGCTTCCACGCCTTCACAGAGATCGTCCGCCGCGAGCGGGTCGTCGCCGCCGCCGATGCCGAGGCGCCCTCGATGGACGAGTTCCTGCACGCCGAGGGTCTGGCCGGCCGCTGGTCCTACCCCCGCGCCCGCATCCGCATCCTGCTGCTGGAGAACATCCACCCCGCCGCCGTCGAGCGGCTGGAGGAGGCCGGCTATACGGTCGAGTCGCTGAAGGGCGCGCTCGACGAGGATGCCCTGATCGAGGCCGTCCGGGGCGTCCATGTGCTGGGCGTCCGCTCCAAGACCCAGGTCAGCGCCCGCGTGCTCGAAGCCGCCGACCGGCTGATGGCCGTCGCCGCCTTCTGCATCGGGACCAACCAGATCGACCTGGACGCGGCGGCCGCCAAGGGTGTGGCCGTCTTCAACGCCCCCTATTCCAACACCCGTTCGGTGGTCGAACTGGCCGTCGGCCTGACGATCGCCCTGCTGCGCGACGTCGCCGACAAGTCCGCCGCCATGCACCAGGGCGTCTGGAACAAGTCCGCGACCGGCTCCCGCGAGCTGCGCGGCAAGACCCTGGGCATCGTCGGCTACGGCGCCATCGGCTCGCAGCTGTCGGTGCTGGCGGAGGGCCTCGGCATGCGGGTGATCTTCCACGATCTGACCGAGCGGCTGGCGCTCGGCAACGCCCGCCGCATGGCCTCGCTGGACGCCCTGCTGGCCGAGAGCGATGTGGTCAGCCTGCATGTCGATGGCCGCACCGACAACACCGCCCTGATCGACGCCGCCCGGCTGTCGCGCATGAAGGCCGGCGCCCTGCTGCTCAATCTCTCACGCGGCCATGTCGTCGATGTGGGCGCCCTGGCCCAGGCGCTCGGCTCGGGCCGGATCGGCGGCGCCGCGCTCGACGTCTTCCCCGACGAACCCGCCACCAACGCCGACCCCTTCGACAGCCCCCTGCGCGGCCTGAAGAACGTCATCCTGACGCCGCACATCGGCGGCTCGACCGAAGAGGCCCAGGAGGCCATCGGCGCCTTCGCCGCCGAACGGCTGCTGGCCTACCTCAACCGCGGCGACACCACCTTCTGCGTCAACCTGCCCAATGTGCAGCTGGCCGAGGTCGACGGGGCCCACCGCATCCTGCACATCCACCGCAACCAGCCGGGGGTGCTGGCCGAGCTGAACCGCGCCCTCGCCGCCGCGGGCCTGAACATCCTCGGCCAGCATCTGAAGACCGACGAACGCACCGGTTATGTCATCACCGACGTCGATCGCGACTACGATCCGGAGGCCTTGCAGAGCCTGCGCAGTGTGGCCGGAACGCTGCGGTTCCGGATGTTGCACTAGAAACCTTCCCCGGCGGCATCTTGCGCCCGCGCGAAAGGCGCGCAGAGTGGCCCGCAACGGTCGCATGATGACGGCCGAGGGAGGATCATCGATGTCTCGTTTCCTGCGCAACGCGGCGCTCGCCGCGCTGACCATGGCCGCCGCCGGCGCGTTTGCGTCCGCCGCCAGCGCCCAGACCTACAGCCGCCTGGTCGTGTTTGGCGACAGCCTCAGCGACAACGGCAACCTGTTTGCCGCGACCGGCGGCGCCAGCCCGACTTCGCCACCCTACTTCCAGGGCCGGTTCTCGAACGGCCCGGCCTTCACGGAACTGCTCGGCTTTAACGCCGGTCGCTCGGCGGCCGGCGCTTCCGTGACCGGCAGCATCAACTACGCCTACGGTGGCGCCCGCACCGACAGCTCGGCCTTCCCTCCCGGCATGCGCAACCAGCTCTTGGCCTATACGGGCGCGGGCGGCACCTTCCGTTCCACCGATCTCGTCAGCATTCTTGGCGGCGCCAACAACATCTTCCAGGGCCTGCCGGCCGCCGGCGCCTCGCCGAATCCGACCGGCGCCATCGCTCCCGTTGTCTCGGCGGCGGCGGCGGATATGAATTTCCTCGTCAACAGCATCGCAGCCGCGGGCGCCGGGACGATCCTCGTCGGCAACATTCCCAGCCTCGGGAACGCGCCGCAGTTCCGCGGCACCGTCGCGGCCCCTCTGGCGGAGTTCGCCGGCACCTCGTTCAACAGCGCCCTGCTCGCCGGTTTGATGACCACCGCAGCCGCCCGCCCGGGCACCAACATCATCCTGTTCGACATCTACAAGGTCGGTGCGGCGCTGACGGCAAACCCGGGAGCCTTCGGCCTGACCAATGTGACCGATGCCTGTTTCAACGGGATCACGGTCTGCGCAACGCCCAACACCTATCTGTTCTGGGATGGCGTGCACCCGACCGCCGCCGGCCACCAGCTGATCGCCCGACTGGCCAATGACTACCTCTACTATGGCGACATCGGCGCCCAATCGACGGTCCAGGCCGAAACTGCCTTCCGTCAGCGCGAGGATCTGCTCGACCTCGCCAGCGAGGGCATGTCGGGCCGCGCCGACTGGCAGGCGGGCACCCACCTGACCTTCGGGGCCATCGCCGACAGCGTCGAGACGGACGCGCGCGGCTCCGTGGCGGCCTCGGACGCGACCGGCTGGGGCGGACGGGTCGGGCTGGACCACGTCATGTCTCCGAACGCCCGCATGGGCTTCGCCGGGACCTACCGCACCGCTGAGGTCGAGGCCGGAGCCATGGCCTTCGATGTCGAGACCTGGGCCTTCGACCTTTACGGCGGCTGGCGCTCGGGCGGTACCTTCGTCAACGCCACGGTTGGCGGCTCGGTCGACCACTATGACGACATCACCCGCGTGACCTCGCTGGCTCCGATCATCCATACCGGTGAAACGACCGGCGGCAGCATCGGCGCCCGCGTCCAGGGCGGCTTCTGGATGGACATGGGCGGCATCGGCCTGTCGCCCCGCGTCGCGGTCAACTGGGTCTCGACCGACGTCAACGGCTACATCGAAGAGGGTCCGGCGGCCCAGTACAGCTACCAGGACCGCACGGTCCAGGCCGCCAGCGGCGAGTTCACCCTGCGGGCCGAAGGCGGCGGCGAAGGCATGAGCTTCTTCGTCGAAGGCGGCTATCGCGACAATTTCGGCGACAGCAGCGACGCCGTCCGCACGGGCATCGCCGCCAACCCGGCCCAGATCCTGGCCCGCCAGATCGACGACCCGTTCGGCGGTTCCCTGATCGCCTCGGCCGGCATCGAGGCCGACATGGGGCCGGTGAAGATGACCTTCGGCTACCGCGGCCGCTTCGGCGACACCGCCGACAGCCATGTGGGCGCCCTCACCTTCAGCCTGCCGCTGCAGTAGGGGCTTACGCCACTATCGAACCAGGGCGCGCGGCTTTCGGGTCGCGCGCCTTTTTCGTTCCCGGCCTGCGACGACCTGCCGCCCCTGGCCGCCCCAAAGTCGCCCCACGGAGTCTTAGAACGGCGCTCTTCCGGTCGCTGGCCGCAGTGTGTCGCTCCTTGCGGCCGCCGGCGCCCCCTCCCGCTCATATTGAGCCGAAGACGGAGCTGACGCCGCCATGCGACGCCTGTTGCCGACCGCCCGGTCGTTCCTCATCCATTCAGGCCAGGCCGCCAGCCTGGCCGGCGTCGCCGTGCTGGCCATGGCGGCCGCGCCCCTGACCGCCTCCCCTGACCCTGCCCCGACCGAAGCTCTCGCCGTGCCGGAAGCCCCGCCGATGACCGCCGTGGCGGAACCGGCGGGTCCGGTCACCCGGCTGATCGCCTTCGAGACCCCCGTTCGGGATTATGAGATCAACTCGCCGTTCGGCCTGCGTCGCCTGCCGGGTCAGGCCGCCCGCAACCATGGGGGCGTCGATATCGCGGCGCCGCACGGCACCGGCGTCTTCGTCGCCGCCGAGGGCACCGTCCTGCGCACGGGGTATGAGCCGGCCGGCTACGGGCGCTTCGTCGAGATCCGCCATCCGAATGGCATGACGACCCTGTACGGCCACCTCAGCCGTCTGGACGTGGCATCCGGCGACCCGGTCGAGGCCGGCGCGCGGATCGGTCTGGTCGGATCGACGGGCCGTTCCACCGGTCCCCACCTGCATTTCGAGGTGCGGCGCGGTGATCACCAGATCAACCCGGTCAAGGTCATGGGCCGCGTCTTCGAGGTCGTCGTCGCCGCCTGACCAATAGCTTGGCCGTTGCCCACGGTTTCTTCACCCCTTGGCCCGAGAATGGCGGTCGAAGGGGGGCGTTTTGGACCACATCCTGTTTTCCATCACGACCGAGCACGACCCCCGCTGGCTGCTGGCGGCAGCCCTGATCTGCGTCCTCGGCTTGTCGACCGCCATGCAGTTGCTCGGCGTCGCCCGTGAACAGACCGGAACCCGGCGACGAAACACGACCATGCTGGCCGCCTTCATTTCGGGCCTGGCTGTATTCACCACCCATTTCGTGGCCCTTCACGGCTACCAGCCCGGTCATGAGATCCGCTACGCCGTCTGGCCGACCGTCGGGTCGTTCGTCCTGGCGCTCGGCAGCTTCGGCCTGGCCGCCGGAATCGTGATGGTGCGCCCGAACCGCCTCTACCGCGGCCTCGCGGCGCTTGTCGCCCTTGCCGGTGTCTCGGGCATGCATTTCGCCGGCATCGCCGGACTGCGGCTGGCTGGCAGTATCGGCTGGCAGCCGGGTCTGGCCGCCCTGGCGATCGGCGGCGCCCTGACCATTGCCATGGTGTGCGGCGGTCTCATCTACGGCCCGGGGCTCCTGCGCAGAGTGCTGACGGCCTCCGGTGGGGCGCTGGCAATAGCCTTCCTGCATTTCACGGCGATGAGCGGGATCGTGGTCACGCCCCGGGTACAGGTCGACACAGCCCTGACCGTCTCCGGCGTCGTCATGACGGGGGTCATCGTCGCCATGGTCGCCGCCATCGTTGGCGTCACCGCCTTTGTCGGGTGGATGAGCTGGGCCTCCCAGTCCGGCGCCCTGAGGCGGCTCCGTGAGGCGATGGACGCCATGCCGGACGGAATGGCCTATTATGACGCCGAAGATCGGCTGGTGCTGTGGAACCAACGCTATGAGGAGCTGGTACCGGAACTATCCCCGGCGCTCAGGGTCGGTGTCACCTTCCGCGAGATCATCGAGCTCGGCCTGGCGCAGGATATCTATTCCGACGCACGCGGGCGGCAGGCCGAATGGTTCCAGGACCGGATCGAGTCGCGCCAGGCCCTGACCACCACAAGGGAGCAGCAGCTGGCTGACGGCCGCTGGATCCGAGGCTCCGACCGTCGCACGGCGGCCGGTGGGATTGTCACCGTCTGCACGGACATCACCGACCTGAAGAACGACGCCCGCGCCCTCGCCGAAGCGCGCGATGTCGCCGAGTCGGCCAGCAGCGCCAAGAGCCAGTTCCTCGCCAATATGAGCCACGAAATCCGTACGCCCCTCAACGGGGTGATCGGCGTGGCCCAGGCCCTGGCAAAGACCCCCCTGTCGGCCCAGCAGGAAGAGATGCTGGAACTGATCCACTCCTCCGGCCAGACGCTTCAGGTGCTGCTCAGCGACATCCTCGACCTCGCGCGCGTCGAATCCGGCCGCCTCGAACTGGCCAGCGACGTCTTCCATCTCGGCCGCGCCGTCCGCGAGGCCGCCCAGCTCTATGAGACCTCGGCCGAGGCCAAGGGCCTGCAGTTCTTCGTCGAGGTCGCGCCCGAAGCAGACCGCTGGATCACCGGCGACGTGGTTCGCGTCAAACAGATCCTGACCAACCTCGTGTCCAATGCGGTCAAGTTCACCGGAACGGGCTTCGTCAGCCTGACCGCCGCGCCCGGACCGGAGCGAGCCGGTTCGCCGACCCTGCGCTTCTCGATCGAGGACACGGGCATCGGCTTCGACAGCGACACCCGCGAGCGCCTGTTCAGCCGGTTCGAACAGGCCGACGGCGCGATTACGCGTCGCTTCGGAGGCTCCGGACTGGGCCTCGCCATCTCGCGTCAGCTGGCCGAGATGATGGGGGGCGATCTCGACTGCGAGAGCGAACCGGGCGGCGGCTCGGCCTTTATCCTGACCATCCCGTTCAACGCCGCCGAAGCGCCGGCAGCCGCGCCCGGCGTCGTCGCCCAGGCGACGGGCGAAGAGCCGGCCACCATCCGCGTGCTGCTGGCCGACGACCATCCGGTGAACCGCAAGGTCGTCGAGATGATCCTGGCCCAGGCGAACGTCGACTTGACCTCGGTCGAGAACGGCGCCGAGGCGGTTCAGGCCTGCCGCGACGGCGACTTCGACATCGTGCTGATGGACATGCAGATGCCGGTGATGGACGGCCTGACCGCGACCCGCGAGATCCGGCTGAACGAGGCGGCCATGGGGCTGGGGCGGACGCCCATCGTCATGCTCACCGCCAACGCCCTGGCCGAACATATCGCCTCGGCAGAGGCCGCCGGGGCCGATCGTCACCTGGCCAAGCCGTTCGACGCCGCCGAACTGCTAGATCTGGTGGCGACCATGCCCCATGCGGCAGCGGCGACGCTCGCCGCCTAGGCAGCCTTCCTATTCATAGCCGTGCGCGGCCTCGTTGATGACCTGCGAGGGCATCCGCGAGAAGTCGACGCTGACCGGCTGGGCCGCCTTGGCGCGGAAGGTCTTGATGACGTGCTCGAGGCGGCGCCGCACCTCCCGCTCGGCCTCGGTTCCCGTGTCCAGGTTCAGCGGGGCGAGGCAGAAGTCGATGATGGCCGTGGGGCTGTTCAGGGACTGCATGGTCTCTCTCCTTACTCGGCCGCCACGAACTGGGCGGTCTCGGTGGAATCCTTCAGGGCCGTTGTCGAGGACTGGCCGTTCGATATGACGGTGGCGACCTGGTCGAAATAGCCGGTGCCGACCTCGCGCTGGTGGCGGGTGGCGGTGTAGCCGGCGGCCTCATTGGCGAACTCGCGCTGCTGCAGCTCGGAATAGGCGGCCATGCCGCGGTCGCGGTAGCCGTCGGCCAGTTCGAACATGGCGTTGTTCAGGCTGTGGAAGCCCGCCAGGGTCACGAACTGGAATTTGTAGCCCATGGCCCCCAGCTCGCGCTGGAATTTGGCGATGGTGGCGTCGTCCAGCTTGGCCTTCCAGTTGAACGACGGCGAGCAGTTGTAGGCCAGCAGCTTGCCGGGATGCTCTTTGTGCACGGCCTCGGCGAAGCGCCGGGCGTCGTCCAGATCGGGGTGGGAGGTCTCCCACCACAGGACATCGGCGTGTTTGGCGTAGGACAGGCCGCGCGCGATGCAGTGATCCAGCCCCGTGCCTTCCTTCAGGCGGAAGAAGCCCTCGGGCGTGCGGTTGTCGCGGTCGATGAAGGGGCGATCGCGCTCGTCCACGTCCGAGGTGATCAGCTGGGCGCTTTCGGCGTCGGTACGGGCCACGATCAGGGTCGGGGCGCCCATGACGTCGGCGGCCAGGCGCGCGGCGATCAGGTTGCGCTCATGCGCCTGGGTCGGGATCAGAACCTTGCCGCCGAGGTGGCCGCATTTCTTCTCCGACGCCAGCTGGTCCTCGAAATGGACGCCCGCAGCGCCGGCCTCGATGAAGGCCTTCATGATCTCGAAGCTGTTCAGCGGCCCGCCGAAACCGGCCTCGGCGTCGGCCACGATGGGCACGAACCAGTCCCGCTTGGCGCCGCCCTCGGCGTGCTCGATCTGGTCGGCGCGTTGCAGGGTGCGGTTGATGCGGCGGCACAGTTCCGGTGCGGCGTTGGCCGGGTACAGCGACTGGTCCGGATACATGGCCCCGGCGGTGTTGGCGTCGGCCGCGACCTGCCAGCCCGACAGATAGATGGCCTTCAACCCGGCCCGGACCATCTGCATGGCCTGGTTTCCGGTCACGGCGCCGAGGGCGTTGATATAGGGCTCGTCGTGAAGCAGCTCCCACAGGCGGTTGGCTCCGCGCTCGGCCAGGGTGTGGGTGATCGGGATCGAGCCGCGCAGACGCAGGACGTCTTCCGGCGTATAGGGCCGCTCGATACCGTCGAAGCGGCCGACGGGCGACGGGACGAGATGGGCGAAGCTGGTGGTCATGTCGGTCTCGGCTCGGAAGCGGCGGACATCGCCGCGGGTCTCGAGGAGCAGAACACGCCAAAGTCACGAATGACACAGCACTAGCCGCTACATTCGCGTCATTCGGTCATGATGTGACATGGATTGTTAAGTCATATTGTGACTATCATCCGCCCATGGACGCCGCCGCCGACCGCAAGCTTTTCCTTGGAGGCCGCCTCAAGCGGCTGCGCCGCGATCTGGCCCTGACCCAGACCGCCATGGCCGGCGATCTCGGCGTCTCGCCCTCCTATCTGAACCATATCGAGCGCAACCAGCGCCCTGTCTCGGCCCAGCTGCTGCTACGGCTGGCTGACACCTATGACGTGGACCTGCGCACCCTGGGCCAGTCGGCCGGTCCCGCCTCCGAGGCCGAACTGGCCGAGGCCTTCGCCGACCCCATCTTCCAGGGCATGGCCGTCCCGCGGCACGAGATCGTGCAGCTGGCCGAGGACCAGCCGGCCGCCGCCGACGCCCTGCTGCGCCTGTACCGCGCCTTCTCCGACCGCCGCGCCCGCGACGGCGCAGAGGCCGGAAGCGCCGACGACAGCCCTTCCGACTGGGTTCGTGAATACGTCCAGTCGCGCCGCAACCACTTCCCCGAACTCGACGCCCTCGGCGAGACACTCGCCGCCGCGCTCGAGGCCGACGCTCCCGGCGAACCGTTCGAGACCCGCGTCCGCGCCCGCCTCCAGTCCCGCCACGGCCTCAGCGTCCGCACCCTGCCGGCGGACGTCATGGTCGAGTGGACCCGCCGCTATGACCCGCACCGCAAGCGGCTCCTGCTGTCCGAGACCCTCGGCCCCTCGTCCCGCGCCTTCGCCGTCGCCTTCCAGCTCGCCCTGTCCGAGCATGACGCCGAACTGACGACCCTCGCCGCCGCCGCCGCCGCGCCCGACGACCCCACGCGCCGTCTGCTCAAGGTCTCCCTGACCAACACCCTCGCCGCCGCCATCCTGATGCCCTACGGCCCCTTCCAGCGCACGGCGGAGGAGACCGGCTACGATCTCGGCCGGCTCCAGGCCCGGTTCGGCGTCAGCTACGAACAGGCCGCCCATCGCCTGACCACCCTGTCGCGGCCCACGGCGCGCGGCGTGCCCTTCTTCCTCATGCGGGTCGATCAGGCCGGCAACATTTCCAAACGGTTCGCCTCGGGCGCCTTCCCCTTCTCCCGCTTCGGCGGCGCCTGCCCGCGCTGGCGGCTGCACTCCGCCTTCCGCACCCCCGGCCGCGTCATCACCCAGATCATCGAGACCCCGGACGGCGGCCGCTGGTTCACCCTCGCCCGCACCGTCGACCGCCAGGGCCATGACGCCTTCACCGAGGGCCATGACCTCGCCATCGGCCTGGGCTGCGAGCTGAAACACGCCCACCGCCTGGCCTGTGCGCGCGGCCTCGACCTGACCGCCCCCGAGGTCACCCCCATCGGCCCCGCCTGCCGCCTGTGCCACCGCCACCCCTGCGCCGAACGCGCCGCCCCGCCGATCGACCGCCCGCTGGTGGTCGACGACTGGGCCAAGTCGGTGAGCCCGTATCCGTTCGCGGGTGGCTGAGGGCGTCCCAAGGGCGAGCGCGATTGACACATTGGCCCGTGCCGGGCGAGCATCCCGCTATGGTGGCATCCACAGTACTCGCGCTGGCATTGTTCGCGGGACAGGACCCGGCGCCGCAGCAACCATCGAACACACTGCCCGACATCACGGTCCAGCAACCGGCGAGCGACCCAGTTCGGCGCTTTGTCGCCGGTGTGACATTGCCGGGTGAGCACGGTCGTTACGTCGGGCAGATTGCGCGCTGGGACCACAGGCTATGTGTGGACGTCGTCGGCGGCGCGCCCGAGGTGAACGGCTATCTGACCGCCCAGATCGCAGCCAATTTCCGGTCTCTCGACATTCCCCACGGCGCACCCGGCTGCACCCCCACGGTTGCGGTCGTGATCTCGACGGATGCGGACGCTTTCGCACGGACATTCACCCGCCTGAACCGGAACCACATGTTCAGTACGCGCCCGGAGGCGGTCGCCCGATTCCTCGGCCCGTCGCGGCCGGTCCGATGGCAGCATCTCGTGCGAACGGACCAACGGCCCCTGCCCCAGTCGCGATTGAGGGTCGCCAGCACGCGCGCCATCCAGCAGACGATCATTCTTGTGGACGCCGGGCGAGCCGCCGCGGCGCCGCTGGACTCCCTGGCGGCTTATCTGGCCTTCGTCGCCCTGGTCGATCTGCCTTCCGAGCCTTCCACCGCGGACCAAAGAACCATCCTGTCGCTTTTCGACGAATCCGGCGCCAGGCCGCCGCGCGCCCTGACACGCTCTGACCGCGCTTTTATTGATGCTCTCTACAGGGTCACGCCGGACATGATGTTCGGCCTCCAGCAGGCCGAGATTGAAACCCGGATGAGGCTCAACCTGGCCACGCCGCCGTAGGCTTGCCGCCGGGGTCGTGCTCCAGGGAACCGACCACCCCGCCGATCGGCCGCGGTTGATGATAACCGGCCGGGGCGAGGTCGTTGGGTCCGTGTCCGTTCGCAAGGGGTAGCCCCCTCCGCGCATTGCAGAGCCGCACAAATTAGGGTTGAGTTCTGGTTCGCCGGAGAACCGGAAATGTCATTTCGCCTCGCGCTCTGCTTTGTCACCGCGTTGTCGCTCGCCTCCTGCGCCAGTCTGCCGCCCGCGATTCCGGTCGTTGCGAGGGAGGCGGCGGCGGCGCCCCCGATCTCCAACAATCGCCTGGGTCAGATCACCAGCTGGTGGGGCGACGGACGGGCGCCGACGGCGCTGGTGAACGCCGGCTTCGTCGCCATCGCTCCGGGAAACGGGGGATTGGACGTTCGCGATTTTTCGGGAGCGAACGAGCAGCGCCTGCCTGCGGGTTCTCTGACCGACATCGATGTCGCCGCCCTGCCCCTCATGAACAGCTATGCCGTCGTCGTCGGCGGAACCGAGCGGTCGTCGGGCCGGACCCGGATCGTCCTCTTCCGGCTGGACAGCAGCGACGACCAGCCGATGCGTCGATGGGGTGAAATCGCCACCGACCTGTCCGATCCCCGGGGGATCTGCATGCGGCAGATCGACCCCGGCATCTCGGTCGTGGCTTTCGATCGCCGGGGCGAAGCGCGACATTTCACGGTTACCCAGGGCCCGGACGGGGGGCTTGTGTCGCGGGAAATACGCCGCTTCCGCATCAACCGGCCGGGTACGGGATGCGCCATCGTTACGGGCGAGAACCATCTGTATGTCGGCCATGCACGCCGAGGATTCTGGCGCTATTCGCTGAATCCGCAACTAACCGGTCCGCCCCGGCTCATGGGCCAGTCGGGCCCGCCGGTGGTTCCCCGCAGCGCCAGCGTCTCGGTCCTCTCGACCCTGCCGCATACCTATCTGGCCAGCCTGGATCACGACCGCGCCGCCATCTCGCTCTGGCGCATCGAGAGGGATGACCTCCGTTGGCTGGGTCGTGTCGAGGTGCGTGAGGGACCCGGCGGGCCCCGGGTTCACAGCCTTGGCAGCCTGGACGCTTACGGCGGCGAACTGGAGGGCTTCCCGGGCGGCGTGGTGGTTCTTCATGGCCGGGTCGGTACTGGAACTCCGGCGCTGAAGTTCGTCGACTGGTCGGCAGCGCTTAATGCGCTGGGTATCGAAACCCGGCCGGCGATCCGGTCAGTTCAGCCGCACCTTGTCCTCGTCCCGGCTGTAGGCGACCCCTGAACGGTCGAACAGCGCCGCAACGATGTCGCCCGCCTGCGGCGATCCCTCGTCCAGCAGCATCTCCATATCCCGCCGCAGCGACGGATCCCCCGACACGGCATCCAGTGCATCCAGCCACTCAGCCCGCGTCAGCACCCCGTCCTCACGACTGGCGTCGATCAGCGGCCGCAGGAAATCGAACCAGTCGCCGCCCGTCGCCCGCCGCTGCGCGCCCTCGGCGACCATGCCGAACACCGCCCCGCAGGCGTACAGCGCCCGATGCTCGCCCCGGCCGGCGGCTTCGACGACCGGTTCGTCGGCCAGACGGATGCAGTCGTCGATCTCCTTCTGCAGCTCGGCCCGGGCGTCATAGGCAGGATTGATGCTCTTCAGGGCCTGGATCGCCATCAGGTCCGCCCCACCCTCGGTGATCCAGGCGTCGCGGGCGCGCTCGTAGCGGACGACCTGCCCCAGCCAGAAATGCGCGCTTTCGTGGCCGATGAACCAGCGCGCGGCGCCCAGCACCCGCGCAGTCGGCTCGACCACGCCCGAGCCCTCGAACCGCATGACGATCAGACCCGGCAGGACGCTGCCGCCCATGGAGGTCATGCCGGACGTCGGGCCGGCCCAGCTGACCATGATCGTCGGGCGGTCGGTCTGGCCGGGACCCAGCCGGGCGGCATAGACGTCGGCCACCCGCGGGGCAAAGTCCTCGGTGGCGCCGCTGATCCACGGCGGCAGCTGCGGGTCGATGACCGTGACCAGTCGCTCGCTCTCAACCATATCGGCCTCACCGAACAGGACATAGGTCTCTGCCTGGACCGCTGTGGCCTCCGAAGCGCGCTGCCCCCGGAACAGGATTGGCCCGGCCCGGTCCCTCCAGGTCACCTCGGCAGGACCCGTAGCGAGGGGATAGCCGTTCAGATCGAGCGGGGCCGCCTCTGCCTCGCCGACGGACGCGAGCGGAAACACGTCGAACTGGCCGCTGGGCAGGGCGACAGAGCCGTCGGTGAAGGCCAGCACGCTGTAGTCAGCCTCGAGGTTCTCGGACCTCGGCGTGAAGGCGATGCGGACACTGCGTGGCAGGGCCCCGCCGTCGACCGTGCGCAGGATGTCGTAGTTTCCGGCGCGCTCCAGCACCACACCCGGTGTCAGAACCCGCCACTGCGCCGCCCGCCATGACCGACGCGACTCCTGGATCAGAGCCGAACGGAAGAAGGCCCAGACCGGCGCGTCGCGGTCGAGCTCATACGCCGCCGTCCAGGCGTCGCCGTCCCGGGTGACGGTTACGGCGGGCTGCGAAGGGGCGATCGCCGCGCCATCCCGTACTTGGCCCGCCGAGGCCGCCGGCGCACTCGCCGCCATCGCAACAGCGGCCATGACCGCAATCAATACCGGACGCATGTGCCCCTCCCCGTCTGAGCCTGTCGCGTAGCGCGGGTCAGCGGTGTGCGTCAGCTTAAGCTTTGGTCAGGCTTGGGTCCGATCGAGGGCGCCGTCCCGGGTTCGCCGACCGGTTGGGGTATTGCGCTTCTTTCCCTCCATCGGGCCCGGCGTTTCTACCTCGGATTGGTAGATTGAGCGTCACACCTCCGTTAGTATCAACGCATGGCTCGCTTCCCCCTGACCATCCGGCTGGACGCCGCGATCCTGGCGCGCGCCGGCGCCGAGGCCGCCGCCCTCAACCTGACCGTCGAGGCTTATCTGAGCAGGATCATCGCCACCGCCCTGTCCCCGATCGGGGTCGCCGAAGACGCCTCTCCGTTCGAGGTTGCCGACCAGCGAACCGAAGCGGTGCAGCTCTACCAGCGCGAACAGGCGCGGATCGCCCTGGCGGAATACGATCGCACGGGTGTGTCGATCCCGCTGGAAAACGTTTTGCGGGACGTCCGAGCCGATCTGGAAGCAAGGCTGGCATCGAAGGCGTGAACCATCGGGTCACCGTCGCACCTGAGGCGAGGTCGGACCTGTTCCGGCTGAATGCCTTTCTCGCCGGCCAGAGTGACGAAGCCGCCCGCCGCGCGATGGACGCGATCGAGTCCGGTCTTCGGTCATTGGACAAGATGCCGGATCGCGCGCCCGAAGGGCCGGATGGAATACGGGAGTTGATGATCCCCTTCGGGATTTCCGGCTACGTCGTTCAATTTCGTGTCCGGGAAGACGCCGTCGTGATCGCCCGCATCTATCATATGCGTGAGGATCGCCGGGGGGCAGGCGACTGATCAGCGCTTCCTGTCCAGAGCGCGGGTCGCCGCCTCCAGCGCCTCCCGCATCATCGTCTTCAGCCGCGCCGGCGCCACGATCTGCACCTGGTCCCCCCAACTGAACAGGTGCCAGGCCAGTTCCCGCATACCGCTGGCCCTGAACCGCACCTCGACGCCGCCGTCGGCCCGATCCTCGACCGTCTGGGTCGGGTGCCAGCGCCAGGCGCGCGCCTCGGCCGCGCCGTCCGGCGTGACCCGCAGCACAACATCCTCGATCTCGTCCTGATAGATGCCGAACGACTGGCTGGCGAAGGCCTGAAGGTCGAAGTCGGCGGGCGGGGCGGCCACCCCGTCCTCGGCGCGGACCGCGCTCATCCGGTCGAGACGGAAGGTCTGGATGCGGCCACTCTCGCGGTCGGCGGCCACCAGATAGTTGGCGCGGCCGAACATCACCCCGCACGGCGCCACGCTGCGACGCCGCGCCTCGGCGCCCGGTCGGCTGTAGATGAAGCCCAGCGGCTGGCCCGCCAGAATGGCCTGCCGGATCTCGGCCAGAACCGCCTCATCCGCCGACGGTCGTGGTCCGGCCTGGACCGCGATGGTCTCGGCCCGCACCAGCGCCTCCAGATCGGGCGCCAGCCGGTTCAGGGTGGTCGACCGCATGGCCGACTTCAGCTTGCGCTCCAGCCCCTCCAGCGCCGCCGCCCGGCCCGGCTCGCCCGCCGCCCGCAGCCCCTGTGCCGCCTTGCTCAACTCAACCAGTTCGGTCGTCGTGGGGGCCTGTTCAAAGGCCGACAGCCCCCCGCGGATACGCCAGCGTTTGGTGGGCGGATCCGACACCTCCTCGGCGGCGGGATAGAGGGCCAGGACCGCGTCCCGCAGCCGCTCGGCGGTGCGCCGGCCGACGCCGCTCTCGCGCGCCATCTCGTCGAGCGTCAGGCCCTCGGCGCTGGCGGCCATCCGCCGCGCCAGCTCGATCACCACGGCCGCCTTGTCCTGTCTCATGCGCCGACGATGGCATACGACCGTTTTTGACGCAACGCTGCTCCACGGTGAGTTTCAACAGAGACCCGCTTCCCGGAGACACCCCATGGCCCGCTCGTTCGCCCCCCACGCCGCCGTCGCCGCCAACCGCTATCTGATCGTGCCCTGCGAGGCCGAAGGCTGCGGCGATCTGGCCGTCATCTGGGACCGGCTGGAGGAACAGGTGATCGACGTCATCGACGCCCGACTGTCGGCCCGTTACGCAGACGAAGACGCCCTGTGGGACGAGGCCCGCCCGGCCTTCGACCCGGCCGAAGACTTCCGCATGGCGGCCTGATCAGTCTTCGGGATAGCGCTCGCGCATGTGCGCCAGACAGGCGACCGCCATTTCGCGCAGCACGCCCATATCGATCTGGTCGAGCCGGTTGATGTACATGCACGACACGCTGGTCTTCACCTTGCCCAGACGCGCGAGCGTGGCTTCCTGCCCCTTGTACCCTGACATGAGGTAGAGGACGGTCTGGGCCTTGCGGGGCGAGAAGCCGAGCCGGGGCGCATCGCCCTCATGCCCGCTGGCATAGCGGTAGTGATAGCTCCCGAAGCCGATGATCGACGGCCCCCACATCTTCGGCGGCTCCCCGGACACCTCTTCCAGCAGGGCGCACAGGGTCTCGGCATCGGCCCGGCGCTGCGGGTTCTCGACGGCGGCGATGAAGTCCGCGACCGAGACCTCGGTCGGTTTGGTCTTGGCCTCATACGCCATGGTCGCCCTCCCCTCAGGCCGCGCCCCTCAGCTCCGTGGCATGCGGCGGATAGGGGGCTGACGGTACAGGGCTGGGCGGCAGTTTGGCCAGAGTGCTGGCGAAGCCGTGGTTGACGTCGCGGTGGTGCGCCTCATCGGCCCGGACCTTCAGCACGACATCGCGCAGCGTCGCGTCCGCCGGCAGCTTCCAGTAGTGGATGGCGATGGCCGGAGCCGGGACGTTGGGCGACCGGCCCTCGTCGATCTCCTTCAGATACAGGGTGTAGCTGATCACGGCCTCTTCCTCGAAATAGCCGACCACCCGGTGCGCCGTTCGCGACGAGATCAGGTAGAGCAGGAAGAAGCCGATGTAGAAGATCGCCTGCGCCAGCTGGACCACCATCCGTTCGAACCAGGTCGGCTGGGCCACCTCGATGAAGGTCATCAGGTGCATCCGCTCGTTCTCCGCCTCCTCCATCAGGGTGCGGATCCATCCCTCGTCATCCCGCATTTCGCGCAGGCAGCGCAGATGCTGCAGCGTCGCCCCGACCATGCCCGGCACAGCCGCGACGGTCTCCAGCACGATGGCCCGGTGGCCGTATTTCTTGGCGAAGAAGGTGTCGGCGCAGACGCGAAGCAGCTTGGTGAAGCCGAGCGCGAACCGGTCCGAGAAGCCCTTGGGCTCGTGGTGGACGACGGGCTCGGCGTCCTTCTCTTCTTCGAGGGCGCGGTCGTCGGGTTCGAGGATCTTGTTGACCATGGGAGCAGACTTTCCGGCGCTTCGGCCGCAATGGGCCGGCGCCACAGATCATAACGCGCGACGGGGTCTGCAGGGGCCGGACGCAATGTCGCAAAGGGCGGACAGGGTGACGCAGCCGAGTTCAAGGCCGTCGTCACAGGACTCCGAGCGAGCCCAACCATTGCTCGACCTGCCCCGGCCATTCGCGCGTGATCGGATCGGCGGTCGGGCGCAAGCCGAAGGCGTGGCCGCCCCTGGCATAGAGGCGCATGTCGACCGGCACCCCGGCGTCGTTCAGCGCCAGCGCATAGGCCATAGGCTGGCGAATGTCGTCGACGGGGTCGTCCATGGCATGGATGATCAGCGTCGGCGGCGCGTTCGGGCTGATGGTCACCCAGGGCGCCAGTTCGAGTTCGTTGCGCCGACGGCTGGTGTCCAGAACACGGGCCGTATAAGCCACGATCGCGAAGTCGGGGCGCGGGGACTCTCGATCCGCCGCGTCGGTCAGCGGATAGGTGCGCGCCTCGGTATTGCTCATGTTGATCGCAAGATAGGCGCCGGCGGAAAAGCCGATGACCCCGATCTTGCGCGGATCGATGCCGTATTCGTCGGCCTGCTCGCGCAGCAAGCCCATCGCGCGCTGCGCGTCTTCCAGACCCAGCAGGACGTCCGGCCGCCGCTGCCGGCCGTTCACCCTCGGCCACACCTGGGGCGTCCGGTATTTCAGCATGACGCAGGTCATCCCCTGCCGGATGACCCAATCGCAGATTTCAGTGCCTTCGAGGTCCGTGGCCACCGCATGGAAGCCGCCGCCGGGCAGGACCATCATCGCCGCGCCCGTATTGCGCCCCTTCGGCCGATAGATCGTCATGGTCGGTCGGGTGACGTAGCTGGCCCAGTGCCACCTCCGGCCGCCGACGGTCGGCGAGCCGTTGCCGGTCGCCTCGGGTTGATCGCCGCTGTCGGGCTTGGCGAGCGGGACGTTTGCGGGCCAGAGCGGAATCTGGGTTCCGCCGGCCGTCGGCTGCCAGACGCCTTCGCGCTCCACCTTGGGCACCTCGACCCGGACAGATGAGCCGGCGGCCGGGCCGGGCTGGCTGGCTCGCTCGCCCAGGTCGGGCTCGCCGGCGGGACCGGCCTGATGACAGGCGGCGCCCGACAGACAGATCGCCAGCAGCAGGGGCGCGATGAGCCGGCGCGGCGCCGTCATCTCGTCGAGTTGGACGGTAACCTCACCCGCGATGAGCATGGAGAACACAATCTATCCGTGTTAGGTTGGCTGAATGCCGACGATCTCATGGTTCTACGGAATATCGATACGGATGTTCGTCAGCGACCATCCGCCTCCGCATTTTCACGCCTACTACGAATCGAGCGTCGCCGTGATCGCGATTGAGACGGGCAAGATCACAGTCGGGCGATTGCCACCCCGCATTGCACGGTTGGTCGAGGAATGGCGATTACAGTATATTGCTGAGTTGATGGCCGCGTGGGCCGTCGCCGAGCGCGGCGAAACCAACGACCTGGGTCGCATCCCGGGTCTGGGTGAAGAGAAATGAGAGAAGTCGTTCACGTCCGTCGATACCGCGTCACCGGCCCTTATCGGCTGTGGCTCCAATTCACCGACGGCCTCGCCGGTGAATGGGATTTCTCGCACCTCGCGACCAGCGACAAACCGGTCACCCTGCCCTTCCGCGACCCCGCGTTCTTCAACGAGGTCTTCCTCGATTTCGGCGCCCTGACCTGGCCGAATGGATATGACTGGAGTCCTGAGGCGCTGTACGCGGACATGAAGGCGGCGGGAGTGCTGAAGTTCGAGAACGCGGCAGCGTGAGGATCAGTTTCTTTGCCGCGGTCCTCATCCTCGGATCGTCCGCCGGTGCCTGTGGCGATGCGAAGGATTGGACCTTGTTTGTCTATCCGGCGGGCACAGGCGGGTTTGCAGTTGTCACATCGGGTTTCGGCCGAGAGATGTGCCGGTTCGCTGGACAGGAGGCCGTTCAATCCCACTCCTTTGCGCCGGGGCGGCGAGCGATGATTGAAGCAGGCGATAGTGGTGCTCCCACTTTCGAATGCGGCCGGAGTTGCAGGATCGGTGAGATCAAGACGGTAGCTACATGCGCCGAGACCTTCGACGCGAGCGACTAAAGCCCCTTCACAATCCCCTCGACCATCTTCTTCGCGTCGGCGAACAGCATCATGGTGTTGTCCCGGAAGAATAGCTCGTTCTCGACCCCGGCGTACCCTGCCGCCATCCCGCGCTTGATGAACAGCACCGTCCCAGCCTTCTCCACATCCAGCACCGGCATGCCGTAGATCGGGCTCTGCGGGTCGGTCTTGGCGGCCGGGTTGGTGACGTCGTTGGCGCCGATGACGAAGGCCACATCGCAGGAGCTGAACTCGCTGTTGATGTCCTCCAGCTCGAACACCTCGTCATAGGGGACATTGGCCTCGGCCAGCAGGACGTTCATGTGGCCGGGCATGCGGCCGGCGACGGGGTGGATGGCGTATTTCACCTCGACCCCCTCCTCCTTCAGCTTGTCGGCCATTTCGCGCAGGGCGTGCTGGGCCTGGGCCACCGCCATGCCGTAGCCGGGGACGATGATGACCTTGGAGGCGTTCTTCATGATGAAGGCCGCGTCGTCCGCGCTGCCCTGTTTGACCGGCCGCGTCTCGACCCGGGCCTCGCCCGCCGGGCCGCTGTCGCCGCCGAAGCCGCCCAGGATGACGCTGAAGAAGCTGCGGTTCATGCCCTTGCACATGATGTAGCTCAGGATCGCGCCGGAGCTGCCCACAAGCGCCCCGGTGATGATCAGGGCGATGTTCTCGAGCGTGAAGCCCAGCGCCGCCGCGGCCCAGCCGGAGTAGGAGTTGAGCATCGACACCACCACCGGCATGTCCGCCCCGCCGATGGGGATGATCAGGGTCGCGCCGAGGATCAGGGCGATGACGAAGATGCCCCAGAAGGCCCAGACCGCCGTCCCGCCCGTGCCGATCATGATGCCGATCAGGAAGACCAGACCACAGGCCAGGGCGATGTTGATCAGGTGCCGCGCCGGCAGGATGATCGGGGCCCCGCTCATGTTTCCGTTCAGCTTGGCGAAGGCGATGACCGAGCCGGTGAAGGTCACCGCGCCGATGGCCACGCCGAGCGCCAGTTCGATGATCGACAGGGTCTTGATGCCCCCGTCCGCCGTGGCGATGCCGAAGCTTTCGGGCGCATAGACGGCCCCGATGGCCACCAGACAGGCGGCCATACCGACCAGCGAATGGAAGGCCGCGACCAGTTGGGGCATCTGGGTCATCTGCACGCGACCCGCGATCAGGGCCCCGGCCCCGCCGCCGACCACCACCCCGCCCGCGATCAGGCCGAGCGTCAGGGTATCCAGCGTTCCGGTGGTCCACAGGGTCGCCAGCGTCACGCCGACGGCGAGCGCCATGCCGATCATGCCGAAGGTGTTGCCCTGCCGGCTCGTCTCCGGGCTCGACAGGCCGCGCAGGCTGAGGATGAACAGGACGCCGGAGACCAGGTAGGCCAGGGCCGCGAAGGATGCGTTCATGCGGTCAGTCTTCCCTCAATCTGATCGGCCGGGCGGGGGGCAGGCGGTGCGCGCCAGCCGCCACAGGGCGGCCGCAATGAACAGCGGCCCGACGAAGATCATCGCCCAGTCCCACATGCTCATCGGCTTTTCCTGGGCCACGATGCGCAGCAGCACCGAGGCGAACAGCAGCACCACCCCGCAGTCGAGGAAGCGCAGCTTGCGGATGGCGTCCTTCTCGCGAAGCCAACTCCACAGCCACAGCCCCGCCCCGATCGCCGTAGCGACCCAGGACGCGCCGACCGCGAGTTGGAGCGGGTCGACCGTCACGCCTTGCTCGCCTCCGCCGCCTTGGGCTTTTCCTTCTTGCGGTACATGGCCAGCATGCGCCGGGTGACCATGAAGCCGCCGAAGATGTTGACGCTGGCCAGGGTCACGGCCGCAACGCCGGCTCCCTTGGCGATCCAGCCATTCGGCCCCGCGTCGCCGCTGAACGCCGCCGCCGCGATCAGCCCGCCGACCACGATCACCGAGGAGATGGCGTTGGTCACCGCCATCAGCGGCGTGTGCAGGGCGGGGGTCACCGACCAGACGACATAGTAGCCGACGAAGATCGCCAGCACGAAGATGGCCAGCCGGAAGATGGTGGGATCGACGTGTTCCATCAGGCGGCTCCCTTTACGCCACGCGACCGCAGCAGAATCCTGAGCAGCCACCCGATCAGGACCAGCGCCCCGGCGCTCTGCAGCAGTTGCATCGGCATCCGCCAATCCGGCCCGCCCGTCGCCGCCAGTCCCCACAGGACCAGCCAAATGACAGCGAGCAGCACGCCCAGCCCCATGGCCGCCGTGGCGAAGCCATGGATGAAGCCCGTCGGACCCTTTGAAGCGGTCATCCCTTCACTCCCTCATGCACCACGGCCCCGCCGTGCGTGACCGCCGACGCCTTGAGGATCTCGTCCTCGAGATCCAGCGCCAGCGCCCCGTCCTTGATCATCAGACCGACGAAGGCGACCAGGTTCTTGGCGTAGAGCGATGAGGCGTCCGCAGCGATCCGGCCCGGCAGGTTGGTATGGCCGACGATCTGGACGCCGTTCGCCGTGGTCACCACCTCGCCGACCTTGGCCCCCTCGACGTTGCCGCCCGCCTCTACCGCCAGATCGATCAGCACCGAGCCCGGCTTCATGGTCGCCACCTGGGCCGCGCTGACCAGCACGGGCGCGGCGCGGCCGGGGATCAGGGCGGTGGTGATGACGATGTCCTGCTTCCTGATGTGCTCGCCGGTCAGGGCCGCCTGCTTGGCCTGGTACTCGGCGCTCATCGGCTTGGCGTAGCCGCCGGCCGTCTGGGCGTTCCTGAACTCCTCGTCCTCGACGGCGAGGAATTTGGCGCCCAACGATTCCACCTGCTCCTTGGTCGCCGGCCGGACGTCGGTGGCCGTGACGACCGCCCCCAGCCGCCGCGCCGTGGCGATGGCCTGCAAGCCCGCCACCCCCACGCCCATGATGAAGACCTTGGCCGGGGCGACCGTGCCCGCCGCCGTCATCATCATCGGAAAGCCCTTGCCGTAGGCCCAGGCGGCCTCGATCACCGCGCGATAGCCGGCGAGGTTGGCCTGGGACGACAGGGCGTCCATCACCTGCGCCCGCGAAATCCGGGGCACGAACTCCATGGCGAAGGCTGTGGCGTTGGCCCCGGCCAGGGCCGTCACCGTCTCCTTGTCGCGATACGCATCGAGCAGGGCCACGACGATCGCGCCGGACTTCAACGCACTGGTCTCCTGCGCCGTCGGCCCGCGCACCTTCAGCACGATATCGGCGCCCGACAGCACCGCCTTGGTGTCCTTGGCCACGGTCGCGCCGGCGGCGGCATAGTCCGCGTCCGGAATGGATGAGCCCGTCCCCGTCCCGGCCTCGACCGTCACGGTCGCGCCCATGGCGACGAATTTCTTCACCGTTTCCGGCGTGACGGCGCAGCGCGTTTCGCCGTCTCGGCGTTCGCGGGTCACAGCGATGGCGACAGCCAAGCGAATCCCTCCGTCATCTCTCGACGGAGCGACGTTAGGCTTATCCGGGAGGCCGCGTCAAAGAGGCCTGGTTGCTAGTGCTTTTTGGGGGACTTCAGCATGAAGAAGCCGGCCACCGACAGCACCACCCCTGTGATGAAGGCGGTCATCAGGCTGCCTCCGGGCTGGAACCAGAGGGTCAGGACGACCAGCAGGACGGCGATCGCCAGCGAGCCCCATTTGGTCATGCCCATGAAGGCGTCGAACGTCGATTCCTGCTCGCTGATCTCCTGCGAACCGCGGACGTAGGAGTCGGAAGCGTGGTGCGGGTCGGCCATGATCGGGTCCGGGAATCTGGAACGGCAGTTGCGGTCCTTATAGCGAGCCCTGCGTCCCGCTCAAGTCGTCCGGGTCAAATCGCCGTCACTCCAGGGCGGCCAGGACGTCGCGGGTGAAGGCGATGAAATCGAACCGTTTCCCGGTGGGGTCCTCGCCCCGGCGCACGATGACGATGTTCCGGCTCGGCACGATGATCACATACTGACCGCGGTTGCCGTTGGCGGAGATCGCGTCGGCCGGAATGCCTTCCGACTTGTTGAACAGCCAGAAGGTGGCGCCATAGCCCTGCTCGCCGGTCGGCTGCGGGCCGGACGGGGTCGAGACGTAGTCGCGCCATCCCTCGGGCAGGATGCGCTCACCACCGACCACGCCGTCATTCAGATACAGCCTTCCGAACCGGGCCAGATCCCGCGCCGTCGTCCAGACCTGGCTGGACAGCATGTAGTTGCCGCGCCAGTCGGTCTCGGCCCAGGTGTCGTACATGCCCAGCCGCCGGAACAGGTCGGCGGGCGGATGCCGCTGGAACGTCGGCGCGATCGCCATCACCGCCAGCAGGGTGTCGTTGTTGGCGTAGCGGTAGCGCGTCCCCGGCGGCGCGATCAGCGGCCAGGTCGTGGCCTGCTCGTCGATCCCGACCCCGCCGAAATACAGGGCGTCAGTGCGGTTGCCTGCCGTGTCGCTGGTCAGGCCCGAGGCCATCCGCATCAACTGGTCAAGAGTGATCCGTCGCCGCGGATCGCCGGGACGGCTCCAGTCGGCGATGGCCGCGGAGGCGTTCACTTCGGCCTCGCCGCGATGCACTGCAGCGCCGATAATCGTCCCGGCCAGACTCTTGCCGACCGACCAGGTCCGCTGCGGCGTGTTCCGGTCGAAGCCCGTGGCGTATTCCTCGGCCACGACACGTTCATCTTGCAGCACGAGGACGGCGGTGGTGTTGACGCCTTCGCCGTAGCCGCCCTCGAAGGCCTGTTCGACAGCCTCATTCAGCAGGGCGACATTGCCCTGCGGCTCTCCCGCCGGGAGGTCGTCCATTTCGGGCAAAGGAGCGCCAACGCGGACGCCGATCGTCGGCGAGTCCCACCCCACCGGCATGATCACACAGCCATTCCCGTTGAACTGGGCCACCCGCGGCGGCATGGCCTCGTCCCAGGCCACCGACACCCGGTTGCGGTCGATCTCGACGGCCATCTCGCGGACCAGCCCGTCCAGTTCCGGATAGATGCCGGCCAGTTCATTGGCTTCCACGCTCTCCAGCGTGCGCGTCCCGCCCGCCGCCTCCGCCGTCCTCAGGGCGCTGCAGACCGTCAGGGCCTTGTAGCCGGCCGCCATGGCTCTCACGGATGGAGACGGCCCGGCCAGAGGTGTCTGGGCGTGAGCGGTCAGCGGAAGGACCGACAGGGCCGCGGCGAGGATCAGGGTGCGCATGGCGGGACGCTCGCGCGTACACACCTGCACGTCAACGCCGCGCGTCAGACCAGCGCTTCGAACCGGTCGATCAGCCCTTCCAGCCGCTTCGTCCCGATCGTCCAGAAGGCCGGATCACGCGGGTTCAGCCCGAACGGCGCCAAGGCCTCGACGTAGCCCTTCGATCCGCCGCCCGCGAGCAGCTCCCGATAAAGCGGCGTGAACCCCGCCGGATCCTTGGCCCGGGTCTCCATCAGCGCGGCCACCAGCAGGTCGCCGAACGCATAGGCGTACACATAGAAGGGCGAGTGCACGAAATGGCTGACGTAGCTCCACCAGTGCTCATAACCGGGGTTGAGGGTGATCGCCGGCCCAAGCGCCGCTCCCATCTCCTCCAGGAACAGCTCCCCGATCCGCTCGACCGGGACCTCGCCCTTCGCCCGCTCGTCGTGGAACCGGGTCTCGAACCGGTGGAAGGAAATCTGGCGCACGACGGTGTTCAGTCCGTCCTCGATCCGTCCGGCCAGCAGCCCGCGCTGTTCAGCCTTCGGCGCCGTGGCCAACAGCCGGTCGAAGGTCAGCCCCTCGGCAAAGATCGAGGCCGTCTCGGCGAGCGTCAGCGGCGTATCGGCCAGCAAACTCCCCTGCCCCGCCGCCAGAGTCTGGTGCACCCCATGCCCCAGCTCATGCGCCAGCGTCAGCACATCGCGCCGCTCGCCCATCCAGTTCAGGAAGACATAGGGATGGCGGTCCGAGGTCACCGGGTGGGCATAGGCGCCCGACTGTTTCCCCGGTCGCGCCTTGCCGTCGATCCACGGCTTGTCGAAGAACCCGCCGGCCCGGTCCGCGAACTCCGGCCCCAGATCGGCGAAACTCTCCAGCACCAGCTGCTTCCCCGCCGCCCAGTCATAGCCGCGCGGGGCCGTCGTCTCGATCGGGGCATTGCGGTCCCACTGGTCCAGCTTCGCCTTGCCCATCGCCCTGGCCTTGAGCGCGTAATAGCGGTGCGACAGACGGGGATAGGCAGCGGCCACCGCCTCGGCCATGGCGTCGACCGACTCGCCATCCACCTCATTGGACAGGTGGCGCGCATCCGCCGGACGCTTGAAGCCCCGCCATTTGTCTTCCAGCGCCTTGTCGGCGGCGACGGTGTTCAGCACCAGCGCCATGGTCTGGGTCCGCGCCGCCAGCGCCGCGTCCAGCCCCTCCGCCGCCGCTTTGCGCCGCGCGCCCTTGGGGTCGGACAGCTGGTTCAGCGCCTGGGACAGGGTCAGCTCGTCCTTGCCGGCCTTCACCTTCATCGCCGCCAGGGTCTCGTCGAACAGGCGCGGCCACTGGGCGCTGATCGGGCCGCGCTCGGCCAGGAAGGTCTCCAGTTCGTTGGACAGCTCATGCGGCTTCATCGCCCGCACCCGCCGCAGCCAGGGCCGCCAGCGCGCCGCGGCCGGATACGCCGACAGCGCCGCCTCGATCTCGGCCTCCTCGAGTTGGTTGACCTCCAGCGTGACCCACACCGTCGGGGTGGCGATGGCCGTCAGCTTCTCGCGCACCGTCGCCTCGAACCCCTGGGCCGCGGCGTCATTGCGGTCCGTCGAGGCGGCCAGGAAGGAATAGGCCCCCAGCGCCCCGAGGATGTCGGACGCCTGTTCGTACAGGGACACCGCCCGGTCCAGCCGCTCGCCCAGGGTCGCAGGCTGGCCGCGCGCCGCCACCAGCCGACCCTGCAGGGCGTTCAGTTCGTCGACCATGCCGCGGGTGCGGGTCAGGTCAGCCTCGATACGGGCGTCCTCGCGCGAGGCGTACAGGTCGGACAGGTCCCAGACGGGGGCGTCGAGCGGATCGGCCGGGGTCTTGAAGGGTGCGTTCATACCCCCCGTTGTGGGGATGCCGGCGGCCCGGCGCAACGTCCGAAACCCGCGAGACGCCGCAGGCCCTTCGTCGCACCCTGGCGACCGAAGGAGATCTCCATGACCTACCGCATTGAAGCCCTGCCGCTGGCCCCGTTCGCCCCGTACTTTTCCATGTCCGACGCCGAGCTCGCAGCTGTCGGCGCCCGGCGCTGGGTCGCCGACGCGCCGGGCCGCGCGCCCTGCCGCGTCAGTCTGCAGGACGCCGACGCCGGGGAGCGGCTGGTGCTGGTCAACCATGCCCATCTGACCGACGCCACTTCACCCTATCGCGCGGCGGGTCCGATCTTCGTGCGCGAAGCCGCCATGGAAGCCGGATCGGTCGAGGGCCCGGCGCCGGAGATGCTGGCCAAGCGGCCGCTGTCGCTGCGCGTCTACGACAGGCGCAACATGATGATCGAGGGCGAGGTCATCGACGGCCGGTCCCTCGACGACCGGCTGGCCGTCTGGTTCGACCATCCGGCCACAGACCAGGTCCACATCCATTTCGCTCCGCGCGGCTGCTATCTGGCGCGGGCGATCAGGACCTAGCCTTCGAACGCCGCGATCAGCGCCTTCAGGTCCGGCTCATCGACCCGTCGGACCGCCTCCTCCCGGCTGACCCAGACCCGCTCGCGCTCGGCCTGTTCATGCCAGGTGTCATGCTCGACCTGGACCTCCAGCGCGTGGACAGCGACCACGCACCAGCGCGGCGCGCGGCGCTTCAGCACCTTCAGATAGCGGAAGGTTCCCAGAGGGGTTCCCCCGATCAAGCCCTCGATCCCCGCCTCCTCCAGCGCTTCCTGGGCCGCCGCCTGGGCGTCGGTCAGGCCGGGCATCCGCCCGCCCTTGGGCGTGACCCAGCGACGGGTTTCGCGCGAGGTGACGAGCAGGATCTCGATCCCGTCCGCGCCCCTGCGCCATGGCAGGGCAGCGACCTGGCGCCTTTCGGTCGCCTGTGTGCGAGGGTGATGATCAACCATCAGGCAGGACGAGGCCCGACCGCCGGGCCGTCATCCATTCCGTACGACAGTGACCGCTGACAGCCGGGCATCCACGAATCTCCGGGACATCGGCGATGCCCGCAGTCGTTGACTCCCCCGTCCCGGGACGTGCGTCAACCCGTCAGAACCCTGACGATCAATCGTCCCGCTTGGCGGCCGCATCCGCGACGGCGGTGCAGTCGAACCGCAGGCAATATTTCTCCATCAGATCGGTGACCCTCGGGATCAGAAGCCGCATCATCACCTCCTGGAGTTCCGCGTTCAGATCGACCTGATTGCGGACCACCGACCGCCCGATCGGGGAGTCGTAGAAGGCGATGGCCGCCTCCAGCTCCTGAACCGTGAAGCTGTCGGCCACGTCGTCCCGCAACTCAACGATCGTCTGGGCCATCACGTCCGCGAACATGTCGGTCATGGAGTCGACCAGCCAGGCGCGCTGTTCGGGCGGGAGCTCGGCGTCGCCATAGCCGTCCTCGATCTGGCGCCGCATCTGTTTCACCAGGTCGCCGCCCTGGGTCAGCTCGAGATACTGCGCCGCGAGATCGAGGTGGTTCCGGCGGGCGGCGTCCGGCGCCGTCTGGGCCAGAACAGGCCCGGCGCACACCGCCAGAACGACGGCCAGAATGGCGATGATACGCATGACGCTCCCCCAAGGAACCGTCACATTCACCTCCGTCGCGGTAACGCGCAAACGAAAAGGGCGACGACCCTGCGGTCGCCGCCCTCTTCGTTCAGTCTGTCAGGCCGATCAGGCGTTCAGCGACGCCGGATCGATCTTGAAGCCCGGTCCCATGGTCGAGGACAGGGTGATGCGCTTGACGTAGGTGCCCTTGGCGCCGGCCGGACGGGCCTTTTGCAGGGCGTCCACATAGGCCTTCACGTTGGCTTCGAGGGCTTCCTGGGTGAAGGAGGCCTTGCCGATGCCGCCGTGCGCGATACCGGCCTTTTCGACGCGGAACTCGACGGCGCCGCCCTTGGCGTCCTTGACCGCTTGCGCGACGTTCGGAGTCACGGTGCCGACCTTGGGGTTGGGCATCAGGCCGCGCGGGCCCAGCACCTTACCCAGACGACCGACCAGGGCCATCATGTCCGGGGACGCGATGACGCGGTCGAAGTCCATGAAGCCGCCGTTGATCTTCTCGTACAGATCCTCGGCGCCCACGACGTCGGCGCCGGCCGCCAGGGCTTCAGCCGCCTTGGCGTCCTTGGCGAAGACGGCGACGCGAACGTCACGGCCCGTGCCCGACGGCAGGTTGACCACGCCGCGGACCTGCTGGTCGGCGTGACGCGGATCGACGCCCAGGTTGACGGCGATCTCGATCGACTCGTCGAACTTGGCGGTGGCGTTGGTCTTGACCGCGGCGATGGCGTCCGAGAACGGCATCAGGGCGACGGTGTCGCCGGTACGGGCCTTGGTGCGCTTGGTTTGCTTGGCCATGTGCTTAGCCCTCCACGACGTTGAGGCCCATGGCGCGAGCCGAGCCTTCGATGATCTTGGTCGCGGCGTCCAGGTCGTTCGCGTTCAGATCCTTCATCTTCTTCTCGGCGATCTCACGCAGCTGGCTGCGCTTGATCTTGCCGGCCACTTCGCGGCCCGTCATTTTCGAGCCCGAGGTGATGCCTGCGGCCTGTTTGATATAGTGGGTCGCGGGCGGGGTCTTGGTGACGAAGGTGAAGCTCTTGTCCTGGTAGACCGTGATCACGGTCGGCAGGGGCGTGCCTTTGACTTCCTTCTCGGTGCGGGCGTTGAACTCCTTGACGAAGCCCATGATGTTGACGCCGCGCTGACCGAGGGCGGGCCCGATCGGGGGTGAAGGCGTGGCGTTGCCGGCCGGCACCTGCAGTTTGATATAGCCCAGAATCTTCTTGGCCATTGGTCTCTCCTTACAATGGACCTGAACTCAATCAGGCCCGGTGAGCCGTGGTCGTGGCATGGCTGCCTCCCACGGATTTATGCGGGCGAACCCGCACCGCTCCTCAGAGCGAGGCGCGCGTGTAGCAGAAGCGAGGGACTGAAGCAACGCGTTCTCCCTCCCCTTCATGGGGAGGGACGGCGAGGCGCAGCCGAGCCCGGGTGGGGAATTGCTAAGCCGGGCGCCGGCGGTGAGGGACTGGCGTTCCCCACCCGGATCGCTGGCGCGATCTTCCCTCCCCACTTCGGGGGAGGGAGAACGGTCAGCCCGCGTTCTTCTCGACCTGATTGTATTCCAGATCCACCGGCGTCGGACGCCCGAAGATCGACACGGCCACGCGCAGGCGGGCATTGTCCTCGTCGACGCTTTCGACCTGGCCCTCGAAGCTGGCGAAAGGTCCGTCGATGACCTTGACGGTCTCGCCGATGTCGAAGCGGATGGTGGGCTTCGGACGTTCGACGCCCTCCTCCACCTGGCCGATGATGTTCTGGACCTCGCGCTCCGAGACCGGCAGCGGCTTGGTGCCGCCCGCGGCGCCCAGGAAGCCGGTGACCTTCGGCGTGTTCTTGACCAGGTGATAGGCGTCGTCGGTCATCTCCATCTTCACCAGCACATAGCCGGGGAAGAATTTGCGCTCGGAGTTCACTTTCCGGCCGCGCCGGATCTCGACCACGTCTTCGGTCGGCACCAGGATTTCAGAGAAACAGTCCTCGAGGCCCTGCTGGCGCGCCTGATCCGTCAGATGCTGGGCGACCTTCTTCTCGAAGTTCGAATAGGCGTGGACGATGTACCACTTGTGCCGGGGATTGGCGGCGGGCTTGGCGGGGGCTGCGTCGGTCATGGGTGTTTCCTACTGGCCGATCGCGAGGATGAAGCGCGAGGCCACAGACAGACCGGCGTCGACCACGAAGAAGAAGATCGCGGCGATCACGACCATGATCAGCACCATCACCGAGGTGATCCAGGTTTCCTTGCGGCTCGGCCACACGATCTTGCGCCCTTCAGCGCGGACCTGGCTGGCGAACTGCAGGATCGAGGTGCGCTTCTTCGGCGCGGTCGGCTCGGCCGCCACGGCATTGCCGGCGATCGCCGGCTGGACGGGCTGGGTGCGGCGCCCCGAGGGGCTCTTGGCCTTGGCCATGGTCTTCTGGTCTCGTTTCAACGGGCTGACGGTGCAGATAGGAACCCGCGCCGCCAGTGAAAAGTGGCAGGAGTGGAGGGACTCGAACCCACGACCCTCGGTTTTGGAGACCGATGCTCTACCAGCTGAGCTACACTCCTGTGTTCCGGACAAAACTATAACGCGCCGGAGGGTCTCCCCCCAGGCGCGTTCGGCTTCGCCAGACCGCGGCGTATGCCCGACCCCGCCGGGGTTTTCAAGCGTATCCTCCCCCGAACTTTGTTTCGGGGGAGGGGGACCGCGCGAAGCGTGGTGGAGGGGGCGGCCCTAATCCTCGTACTGTTCGGCGACGGCGCGGGCCTCGTCCTCGGCCTTGACCAGCTGTTTGAACAACAGCTTGTCGATGCGGCGGTCGTCCATGTCGATGATCTCGACCTCGAACCGGCCCAGCTGCAGGATTTCGCCCTCGTTCGGCACCCGCGACAGCTGGTGCAGGACCAGGCCGGCGATGGTGTGGAAGCCCTCGGCCTCGCCGAAATCCTCGCCCAGCGTATCGGCCAGCTCGTCGATGTCGGTCTGACCGTCGACCAGCCAGCTGCCGTCTTCGCGCTGGCGCACATTGACCTCGGCGTCGTCATGGCCCTCGTCGAAATCGCCGGCTATCATTTCCAGCAGGTCGGTGGCCGTCACCACGCCTTCAAAGGCCCCGTATTCGTCGACCAGGAAGGCCATGTGGACCTTCGACGCCTTCATGATTCCCAGCGCCTTCAGCACCGAGGTCGACTGCGGGATGAAGGCCGGCGTCTGCACCAGTCGCTCGACGTTGAACTCGCCATTGTCCAGAAGGCTGTCCAGAAGGTCCTTCTTGTGGATGACGCCCAGCGGATTATCGACGTCGTTCTCACGCGCCACCACGATGCGGGAATAGGGGCAGGTGCGAACCTCCTGCCGCAGCGTTTCCTCGCTGTCGTCCAGCGCGATCCAGAACACCTCGTGCCGCGGCGTCATGGCCACGCGGATGGGGCGGTCGCCGAGGCGGAGGATCTCCTCGATCATCTCCTGCTCTTCGGGCTCGATCAGACCCGAGGCCGTACCCTCGGCGATCATCGTCTCGACCTCTTCCTGGGTCACGTCCGAACCATCCCGGTCCTTGACGTTCATCAGCTTCAGAATGGCCGAGGTAGAGGCGGTCAGCACCACCACGAAAGGCTTCAGCACGATCGCCACGGTCGAGATCGGCGCAGCCATCTTGGACGCGATCGATTCGGGGAAGATCAGCGCCAGCCGCTTGGGCACCAGCTCGCCGACGATCACCGACACATAGGTGATGAAGACGATGACCAGAACGGTCGAGAAGATTTCCGTATAGGCGGCCAGCGCGGGGAAGGCGCCTTCCAGGATCAGGTTCAGTTCGCCGGCGATCGCGGCCTGGCCGTAGGCGCCCGCGGCGATGCCGATCAGGGTGATGCCGACCTGGACCGCCGACAGGAAATGCGTCGGGTCCTCAGCCAGTTTCAGCGCGGCCCGCGCGCCCCTGTCGCCGCGCTCGGCGCGCGCCTGCAGTTTGGATTTGCGGGACGAAACGACCGCCAACTCGGTCATGGCGAACAGGCCGTTGAGCACCACGAGGGCGAGAACGACGGCGATGGCGATGGCTAACATCTAGGGAGGTCGAGACCGGCGCGGCGCGACACTCGGCGTCCGCGTGCGGGATGATAGGAGGAAATCGCCCACGCCGCCACGGTTTCCTTCGGGTTCGAGATCGGTCCTGCTGGAAACGGTCCGGCAAGGCTCGGATTTCGGCCGACAAATCAGATCAGCGCGTGCGCCCGACCTCGACGCCGCCGTACGGGCCGTGCGAGCCATCGTCCGGCAGGGCCGCACAGGCCGACATGCCGATAAAGGTGCCGATGAACAGGCCGATCCGAAGCGCGCGCCGCATGGTTACTGAATCCCTAACGTCCACAGTGCGAACGTAGCGACCCCTTTGCGGTTGCATGCAAGCGGTTGCTCCAACGGAGCGGGGCGTTAACTGCGCTGCACCCCCATCTGGCGATCAGGGCCGCTCCCGCTTCGCCTCGCCTACCCTTCCCCCATTTCGGGGGACGGAAGCACACAGCAAAACGGCCCCCGGATCGCTCCGGGGGCCGTTCTGTGTTGTCTGGCCTAAGCTCGTCTCGTCGGCGCTCAAGTAGCGAGCGACCGCAGAGCCTGTCCTCGGGCCGATCGGAGATCGGACCCGGGGGCGAGCGATAGCGCCCCGACTATTCCGTGATCTTGGAGACCACGCCGGCGCCGACGGTGCGGCCGCCTTCGCGGATGGCGAAGCGCAGGCCCTGGTCCATGGCGATCGGGGTGATCAGCTCGACGTTCAGCTCGGCGTTGTCGCCGGGCATGATCATCTCGACACCCTCTTTAAGGTGCACGATGCCGGTCACGTCCGTGGTGCGGAAGTAGAACTGCGGGCGGTAGTTGGTGAAGAACGGCGTGTGACGGCCGCCCTCTTCCTTGGTCAGGATATAGGCCTCGGCCAGGAATTTGGTGTGCGGGGTGATCGAACCCGGCTTGCACAGAACCTGACCGCGCTCGACGTCCTCACGCTTGGTGCCGCGCAGCAGCACGCCGACGTTGTCGCCCGCCTGGCCCTGGTCCAGCAGCTTGCGGAACATTTCCACGCCCGTGCAGGTCGTCTTCTGGACCGGACGGATGCCGACGATCTCGACTTCCTCGCCGACCTTGACGATGCCCTTTTCGACACGGCCCGTGACCACGGTGCCGCGGCCCGAGATCGAGAACACGTCTTCCACCGGCATCAGGAACGGCAGGTCCAGCGGACGCGCCGGCTGCGGGATGTAGTCATCCACGGTCTGCATCAGCTTCAGAACCGACTGCTCGCCGATTTCCGGGTTCACGCCGTCGGTGGCGGCCTTGGCCGAACCGGCGGTGATCGGAATGTCGTCGCCCGGGAACTGGTAGCTGGAGAGGAGCTCGCGCACCTCCATCTCGACCAGTTCCAGCAGCTCGGCGTCGTCCACCAGGTCGACCTTGTTCAGGTAGACGACCAGGGCCGGCACGCCGACCTGACGGGCCAGCAGGATGTGCTCGCGGGTCTGCGGCATCGGGCCGTCAGCGGCCGACACCACCAGGATCGCGCCGTCCATCTGGGCGGCGCCGGTGATCATGTTCTTCACATAGTCGGCGTGGCCGGGGCAGTCGACGTGGGCGTAGTGACGGGCGGCCGTCTCATACTCGACGTGCGCCGTGTTGATCGTGATGCCGCGCGCCTTCTCTTCCGGCGCCGCGTCGATGTCGGCGTAGTTCATCGCCTTGCCGCCGCTGGCCTTGGCCAGAACCATCGTGATCGCCGCCGTCAGCGTCGTCTTGCCGTGGTCAACGTGACCAATCGTGCCGATGTTGCAGTGCGGCTTGTTACGTTCGAACTTTTCCTTGGCCAT
>ERZ761607.761-NODE-761-length-48603-cov-5.140418_pt1 | contig 48603 bp, 49 predicted proteins | sample MGYA00511164_ERZ761607 | MGnify/ENA primary metagenome ERZ761607 (study PRJEB28899, sample SAMN02445080) | bioreactor sludge metagenome | biome: EBPR sludge | place: Australia: Brisbane, Thorneside Wastewater Treatment Plant | collected 2011-06-22 ...
TTCCTACTCTTCTTCAACACCAAGTATGACCGGGAGTCGGGCCGACATCATCCGCGAACCAGGTTTTCCATCGGGCACGAGCTCGGCCATTTCTACATCCCAGAGCATCGCGCCTATCTGCAAGGTGGTGGCGAGTCGCACCGCTCCCGCGGCGAGTTCACGGCAGATTCCGGAGTCGAACGCGAGGCGGATGCGTTCGCTTCGGGACTCCTTCTCCCTCGCCAGCTCCTCAGGCCCATGGTGAGTGGTCGCGAGCTCACTGTGCGATTGCTGGACAAGATTGCAGGTGAGTTTCAAGCATCGCGTGTCGCAAGCGCCATCCGATGCGTCGAGACAACGGACCAGCCGTGCGCCGTGTTTGGAATCCGGGAGGGCCGCATCGCGTGGAAGCGAGTTTCAGATATGGCGATAAGGGCCGGGTGCTATCCGCGGAAGGACTCAAGCCTGCGGTCTGCCGGAGCGCGCGACATATGGGAGGCCCTCGCCCGCGGCGTAGCCAGCGAGGGCGAGAAGGAAACGTCGCTAGGTAGTTGGTTCGAGACCTACGACCGGGGCAACTTGGACGAGGTGCTCGTGACAGAGCAGTTCATCCCGATCCCCGTGATGGAGACACTGCTTGTCCTCATCACGATGGACGAGGACGACGTGTTCGACAACGAAGCCTAGAGCGGCCAAGGATCCGAGAGCACATGACCCAGAAGGACAACCCACCAAACTACTGGGTGACCCAGGCGGCCGGTGTTTTGCGCATTGGCTACAAGGCCACCCGCGGGAACTCGACACGTCGGAAAGTGAAGAAAATCGCGTTCCGCCGGGCCCCGCGCTGGCCTATCTACCAAAAGATGAGGTCCATCCTCTACTTCCTGAAGATGTTGGCCGACCTGCTGCTGCAGGTCGCCGGCCGCGCCATGGAGCGGCTCCGCGCCAGCGGCAGGAAGACCTCTCGCTGCGTTCAGCAGGCCATCGGTTGGGTTGTTGGCGCCATTTCGGGCGGATGCGAGCGGTTGTGGAAGCTCGACTTGCGTGCGTGCGTTCAGTGGGTGCGTGTTCGTGAAGAGCAGCGTGCCCTGCAGGCCGCGCTGGTTCGATTTGAGCAGCTCGTCGGCTGGCGCCTGGGTGGCGCGCAGATGAGCGAGTCGCACGTGCTGGCCGCCTGATCGGCGGCCCCTTCCTGGGGTCCTGGGCCGCGCTGACGCGGCTGGACGACTCGGTCTTCGGAAGCACGTGAGGCATTGATGGACATTCCCGAGCACATTCGAAGCGCGCTCCACAACTTCGACCGGACTGCGTGGCGGCGTCAGAGACGTTGGGAACGTCGCGTCCCGGCGCGCTTCCTCGACGACCTTGAGGACCCGCCGCCGGGTGGTTGTGGGGTGCCGTGGTCACAAGCACGCGCACCCGAAGCCGACGACCCAGAGCTGCGAGCTGTGCTGGAGGAGTTCGAAGAGAAGCACCGGGACTTGTTGGAGCGCTTCAGACGCATGCCGACGTGCGAGAAGCGGAGGAGAAGGGTGTTGAAGAAGGAGCTGGCGCACCACCTGAAGTGCGCGGGGCTGATCAGCTCGGAAGTGTGCAACGAAATCTGCGGGGAAGGCGACGCCATTCGGCGAATGGCTTCCACGCAGCGGCACCGGCGCAACGTCGCGACGGTGAGTTTCTGCAACCAACGTGTGGCCCAAGGAGGCTACTGCAATGACGGATAGCAACGACAAGAAGGACAAGATGGTCAACATCAAGATCGCCGACCGACTCTTTCAAGTGCGCAAGGGAACGCACCTGGTCGCCGAGCTGAAGGCTCTCGCGGGGCTCAGCCCTAACGACAACCTCGAACAGCTCGTCAACGGTCGCATCAAGCCGCTCGACGACAACGGCAAGGTCGAGATCCACGGCGACGAGTCGTTCGTCGTCTGCGGGACGGGGGCGGCGTCGTGACCGCCCTCGAGCTCGCTCCCGAGGACCCGGCGCTCATCGACTTGAGGCGGCTGTGTCCACGCACACAGCGCCTCGAGGAGGGCGGGCACGTCTACTACCTTCTACCCGACTTGTTCCTCGGGGATTCCGTCAACCCGAAGCAGTGCGACGCGCTGCTTCGGGTGGGTGGTGGAGACGGATACTCGTCGCGGCTGTTACTGGCAGCCAAGGTCGAAGGGCGTCAGCTCAACTGGAATTGCGAGGCGTTCATCCTGCAGCGGCGCTGGTTCGCCTTTTCCTGGAAGGCGCAGGACGGGCTCACGGGCACACGGCTTCTTTCCGCTCACCTGAGGGCCTTCCGATGAAGTGGACGCTGCGGATCCCTCGGGTGCTGCACGATGAAATCCGACTCGACCTCGCGCGACGTCACGCGTTTGCGGCTGAGCGCGTCGGGTTCCTTCTCACCAAACTCGGCAACCGTGAGAGTCAGGTCGAGCAGGTGGTGCTTGCGTCAGGCTACTGGCCCGTCCCGGACGGCGCCTACATCGACGACCCGAGCGTGGGTGCTCGCTACGAGGCGTCGGTGCACCGGGGTCTCTTCGAGCGCGCGATCGTCGAGAACGTGGGGGTGTTCCATGTTCACGTGCACGAGCATCGCGGATGCCCTGGGTTCAGTGGTGTCGATGTCGATTGCATTCGGAAGCTGGTTCCATCGCTTCGAACCGTGCAACCGGGGCAGGCGCATGGCGGCTTGTTGCTCAGCATGGATGCGATGACGGCGGCGTGCTGGCTGCCCGCTGCGACGGCGCCGCTGCCTGGGCGTATCGTGGTCGTGGGGCGGCCATTCGCGGTTTTCGACGTGGAGGTGAACCATGCGCGGTAGCTACCACTCGCGGCAGAGCTTCCTCGGAGCTGGGTTGCCCGATCTTCTTGCGGCGGTTCGCGTCGGGGTTGTGGGAGTGAGCGGCGGTGGCTCGCACGTCGTGCAACAGCTCGCGCATGTCGGGTTCCAGCGCTTTGCGCTGTTCGACGACGACGTCATCGAGGAGGGGAACCTGCACCGATTCGTTGGAGCCACCAGAGCGGACGTCGAGAAGCAAGTGGCGAAGGTCGCAATCGGCGAGAGGTTGGTCCGGAGCCTCTGGCCGGACGCGGCGGTCGGAGTGTTCCAGGCGAAGTGGCAAGACAAGGTCGAGGAGCTGCGTACCGTCGATATCGTGTTCGGTTGCCTCGATGGCATCAGAGCACGTCTCGACCTCGAGACGACGGCTCGTCGATACCTGGTGCCGCTCATCGACATCGGCCTTGGCATGAGAGGGGAAACGGAGAAGATCATGGTGGGGCAGGTCGCCTTATCGCTTCCCGGGGGGCCGTGCTTGCGTTGCCTTGGGTTGCTCACCGAAAGCGAACTGACGGAAGAATCTGCCCACTCAGGCAACTACCCTGGATTTGGGCCAGCACCACAGGTGGTGTGGGCGAACGGGGTGCTGGCATCGACGGCCGTGGGGGTGGCGCTGGACCTGCTCACGGGGTGGAGCACGTTGGCGACGCCGTTGCCGCGGCTGCAGTACTTCGGGAACGCCTGCCTAGTTGAGCCTTACGAGAAAGCTGCACCAGCCTCCTGTCCGCACTTCTCGCGACTGGAACTCGGGGACCATTGGTAGATGATCTCCGCAGGAGCCGAGTCAGAGTTCGTTCATCATCAGCAACAGGAGTCAGAAGGAATGGCCAAGCTGCCGAAGTTCACTCTCAGCAAGGACGAGAAGCGTGACAATTGGAAGCTCACGAACGACGCAACGGACCGCGTACAGAAGCGGTTCGATACCAAAGGCGATGCAACCAAGGGTGGCGCGCTCGAGAAGGCGGTCGGGGCGGACGGTGGTTCCGTCAAGATCCAGAAGGAAAACGGGCGCATTCAGGAGGAGCGAACCTACCCGCGCGAGAAAGACCCGAAGAAGTCGAAGGGTTAGCGGAAAGAAGGTAGTCACCAGTCTGCTCCCACACCTGCACCGCGTCCTGCGACCGGGTGGGGCACTGGTGGTTGCCGACTGGAAGACTGGGAGCGCCCAGTCGGAGCGACCTACAGCGGCACTTCGTGGCTCGCACTCTTCCTCGTGTCGTGCCCGAGCTTGATGTAGGTCTGCGTGACTCGGATGTCGCGGTGGCCGAGGAGGTCCTGGATCTTCTTGATGCCAACCCCGGCCTCGTCGAGGAGCGTCGCCGTCGTTGCGCGAAGCGAGTGGGGGGTGTAGCGGCAGCGCTTCGTGCCGTCCGTTTCCTCAACCATCGCACCTGGCACGCGCTCGAGGTAGTCCATCAGGATCCGGTACATCGAGACCTGGGCGATGGGGCGGTCGGAGAGTTTCTCGGAGCGTGCTGCAGCTCGCGCACGGAACAGCGGGCCGCCAGAGAGCTCGGCGGTTCGCAGGTAGTCGCGGACGGCTTCGGCGGCGATGAAGTTGATGCCGATCGCGCGCTTCGACTTGCCACGCCCCTTCTCCTCGATGAGCAGCTTTGGGTCGTCGGAATCGTCGACGAAGTCGGCGACCGCAAGGCGGCAGGCGGTGCCGATGCGGATGCCCGTGTAGAGGAACACCTTCAGGATGGCGCGGTCGCGGGCCTCGAAGACGTCGCCACCGGCCGGCAGGGCCATGAGCTTCCTGGCCTTGGAGAGCCCGAGCGGCAGCGTCGGGTCGACTGGGTCTGGACTCTCGCGTCCGATGAACTGCGCGTGCGCTGGGTTCGGGACCTGGATGGGCAACTTGAGCTCGGTCGCCGCGGTTTCGCGGAGGAACCGGTAGAAGCCCGATAGGGCCGACAGGCGCGCGTTGAGAGTTGCGCCGGCCTTGCTGTCGGTTTGCATCTCATCGCGCCAGGCACGAACGTCGGCGACCGAAGCCTGCAAGAGTCGCCATGAGTCGTCTGGAGGCGACTCGGCCGCGAGCGAGCCGTCTTCGTTGAAGGTTGGCCAGGAGAGCCCAAGGAACTCGATGAAGGCCAGCACCGAGCGCCGGTAGGTCCGCTGGGTGTTCGGGTTCGAGGAGCGCTTCAGCCAAGCCTCGAACATCATGGCGACGCTTCGGTAGAAGCTTCCTACTTGAGCAGCGACCTCGGGCGTTGCTCGGCCGAGGAGAACCGGGGGCAAAGATCCATCCGGAGCCAGCGCAGGCTCGTTCGGACCGTCTGGAGACGGCAGACTCAGGTCGCGAGTGGCATCCGGAGAACGGTTCATGGGTACGGCCAAGGAACCTCCTGGAAGCGTCTTGAGGATCGCAACATGCGCGAGTACCCCATCAGCTTCGGCGGCTTCTGAAAGAATGATAACCCATTTTATCAGTCGTGTAAAGTCTCGGTGGGGGACGGAAGTGCCAGCGCTGGCGCCGATTGCCTTGTGGCACAAGTTGACACAATGCGCCAAGGAGTCGATACTACCCTCATGGCTCGGACTCAAAACTCAGACCCAGGACGGGCGACGCTCAACGTCTCCCTCACTCCAGAGCTTGCGCGGTTCGTCGACGGCCAGGTCCAGGGCGGCCTCTACAGCACGGCGAGCGAAGTCGTGCGCGAAGGCCTCCGCATTCTCGCGGAACGCGAGAAGCTACGGGAGCTGCGCCACGAGGAGATTCGCAAGAAGGTCAAGGACGGTATCGACGAGCTCGACCGCGGCGAGGGTCTCGACGGTGACGCAGTGTTCGACGAGCTCGAGCGCGGCCTTGATGAACTCGAGAAGCGCCAGGGCAAGACGTGACGCGCTTCATCCTGGCCCCGCTCGCGAAGCGGGATCTTCAGGACATCCGGGACTACATCGCGAAGGACAGCACGACGGCTGCGCGTCGCGTCGTGCGGGAACTCCGTGCCGCGATGGAGCGCTTGGCTGAGATGCCCGGCAAGGGGCACCTGCGCGAAGACCTCTGCGACGAGGCTCTTCGAGTCTGGGTGGTCTACTCGTACCTCATCATCTACCGACCAGAGCCGAAGCCCCTGCAGATCGTGCGCGTGGTCAGCGGTTACCGCGACGTACCGAAGGTGCTCGGGTAGCACTCCACAACCTCGGGGCCGAGTCCCTTTCGAAGGTCCGAACGGTCACGCCGGCCGCGGCCACACCTGCGTGGCGACACCAAGCAGGTGACGTCCCCGTTCGAGGATGGCCGACTCGGACCATTCGGCATGGGTCTGGAACCACGTGTTGAGGCGGAGCTCACTCTGCTCGGCAATCTCCGATCTCTTCCGGGCGTACGGTCCGTTGCTGACGGCACTGTTGAGTTCGCGGGTGAGCAGCGTGAGGTTGCCGAACGTGTGAAGCAGGCGCTCTCGACGCCAACGCGGATCTCCCCCATCTTGCGGCGCCGTTGGCTTGTCGGTTGGCATGGGCCAGTGGGCTGACCAGTCTTGGGGCATCACGTGTTCGACGGTCAGCACAGGCAAGGTGAGTCCTTCCTGTTTGCTGGTTCGCATGTGCCGCTCGATCGCCTCGAGCACCATGGCCGTGCGCTCCCAACCTAGGTCCTCGTAGGACGGCGTTTCCATCCATGCGCGTTCGAAGGTCCGGTCATCTGGCCACGCGCTGTCGCCGGTAGCACCAGAAAGGTACGAGCGGACCACGCTGTGGCTGAGGCCGGCTGGGCCGCGAACGTGCGCGAGAAGGGCGATGAAGAACCGATTGTAGTTCTTCGTCGTGGCGCCGGTGATCATCCTCCGCACGAGGTAGGACGCGATGTCGGTTAGGATGCCGCTGAGTTCGCTCGCCGGCAGGCTCTCCCGTGGCTGCGTGAGCAAGAACAGCGCCAGTGGATAGACGGTGCTCGTGTCCAACACCCTGAGTCGACGGGCGAACGTCGCCTCGGCCGTGTTGCCGGAAGGAGCGAAAAGACTGACGAAGACGTCGCTGTGGCGTCGCAGCTCGCGAAGCTCATTCTCGACATCGCGGTCGCCGCCGGGCCCCTCGGCCCACCACTCTCGGAACTCCTTGTAGAGGTGCCCGATGGCCACCTCGCGACTTCGAGTGAGTTGCAGGTAGTGGAAGAGGAACAGGTCCAGGCGAGGTCTTCGCAGTCGGCCCTGTCGTTCCTCGCGCTTCCAGAATCGCTTCTCCGTCGTGCCATCGTCCTCGGCGGCGCGCTCGTCGTAGTCGCGCCAGTGGGCCTCGTAGATGGCGGCGACGTCCTTGTCCTGCCGCGCTGCGCGGAGGAACAAGAAGTTCCGGATCAAGTCGGACGGCAGAAGAGGTTCGCCTCGGGCGTTCAGGGTCTCGAAGATGACTTGGGGGTCATCATCGTCGTCCAGGTCGATGTGTACGAGCTGGATGTGGCGCCGTATGGCTTCGAAAAGGGCGTCGGCACGCTCCGGCGAGAACTGGGCTACCCCTTCAGCGCCGGCGACTGCGCAGAACTCAGAGATCGCTTCGTGGAAGCAGAGGTAGGCCTCCACCAGCGGTGGCCTTGGGTCCGGCTTGCGTTGCCACTTTCGTCGCAGGAGCGGGAACTGCTTGGCAAGTGATTCTGCAGACCTCGCGGCCATCACGGCACTGAAGGTCGGCCGGTCCGCGTTCGTCGGCCAAACCTTGTGCCGTTCTTCCTCGTTCGCCATCACTCCGGCGTTCTGCGTGAGGCGCTCAAGCGTGTCGTGTAGTGGCGTGTCCTTGTCGGCCACGAAGTCTCGGAAGGCAGCGAGAAGCACCTGCAGGGTCGTGAGCCTCTGTTGGCCGTCGATCACTTCCCGCTTGTCGATCTCGCGGCCGTAGGTGCGGACCTGGCTCGTCACGATGGCGCCGAGGAAGTGAGGCGGAATCGGACGTCGGTCCCCCGTTTGCTTCTGCTCGAGGACGGCGATGGCGCGGTCGGCGATGTCGTCCCACAGGGGTTCCCACTGCTTCTCGCGACTCCAGACGTAGGGCCGCTGGAACAGCGGAACCACGTGCAGTCGTTGGTGGTCGAAGAGTTCCGAGAGAGTCTTCTTGTGTGGTTGCACGCGAGGTTCAGGGTGAGCACGCGACGACGCCGAAGCGAACGCCGTGCTTGGTGATGGCGACCAAGGGTAGCTGCGTCGTTCCGGCGGACGACGTCGACGCCGGCAGCCAGTCGAGTGTGGCTGGTGCGTTTGCCCGAAGGATGTGCAGCACGAAGTTCCGAGGGGCAACTCCCAGGAACCCACGACCTTGGAAGCTCTGACCGGTGACCTTCTCGAGAGCTTCACGCATGGTCGTGGCCTCGGATGCATCTGCCTCGAGGATGAGGCCAACGACCTGCAGCATCGGGTTCACCTGAAGGAGTTCACGCGCATCGGCAGCGAGGACCTGACGGTGTTCTTCGAGGAGTTCGTAGGAGCGTTGCTGCTCGCCGAAGTTCGCGAAGGGGTCCTGTTCCATGGCGCCGCGCTCCCCCATCACTCGCTACAGCACCTGCGCGATCACCTGTGCGACCTTCTCGAGCGTCGTGCGCAACCGAAGGCGTTCTTGTTCGTTCCGCTGCACGACCGCGACGATTTGGTCGAGGACCTTCGGCGTCCACGACCCGGCGGTCTGAGGGGGCTGCGGAGACGCCGCCGGCTTCCCCATTCGCGACTTGACGTTGTAAACGAGGCCGACGGTGCAGCCGACCTGGCGCGCGATGTCGCCGGCGGGCAGACCCTTGGCGAGAAGGAGCCGGACCTTCGCGGACTTGGAGTCGGGTTGGTTTGGCATCTGCGAAGCGCCTAGGACGAAAAGGAAAGAGCCGGGGGGAGCTTCGGGAAAAGGGGAAGAAGGAGAGTCAAGCTTTCACGTCCGTGCGGACAACCCCGGCGTGGAGTGCGGTTAGCGGCGAAGGCGAAGCAGGTCGGCCCCTTCCCTCGCCGCCAAAAGGCTGGCGCAATCTGATCGCTTGGCGTAGGCCCCGTCAAGCCGGGATGCCGGTCCTCGGAGTCACTTGAACAGTTGGAGGAGTTCATCCTGCAGCTTCCCAGCGGGAACGGATACGCAGATGGCACCCACCATGTTGTGGTCTCGTCGCTTGGCGATCGTACGGAGTGCTGCGAGCAACCAGGCCGGGCGGCGTTGCAGTTGCTTGAGCAGCGAGATGAAGTCGGATGGTGATGAGGTGTGCGCGTCCCACAGCTCCGCTTCGTATGCGAACAGATCCAAGCGGTAGTCCCACCAGCGGTAGCCGTCCCCCTTCTTGCCACGCAGTTCCTTGTCCAGGGCGCGCAGCCACTCGGTGTACGGATGCGGCAGAACTTCGCAGAAGTCTGCGACGAACGCGCGACCAGGGTTTTCTTCGCGGTAGCTGACCACGACCTTTCGGAAATCTCTCGGGTAGTTGGCAGGTGTATTCGCCGGCTGGGCGTCGGCGCCTGCCAGGAGCACGACCAACTTCTCACAGGTCGCAGCGACCTTCTGCTCCTCGGCTGCGATGCGGCTCTTGGTCTCGGCGTCTTCGGGCTTGTTCGCGAGCTGCTGTCTCAACGTTGCCAGCGCCTGGGCCGATGTTCGAAGTGCTGTGTAGGTTCTGAAGTCAGCAGCGGCCGGCCCGTCGGTTGCCGTGTCGTCGCGGCCGGCGCTAGCCGGCGTGGCTCCTTCTTGCGGCAGCGGCGGAAGGACTTGCCCCGGACGTGTGACGTTGCCGGACGGGATTCGCTGCCCGGTGGACTCGGTCAGGTTGCGTGCATGGGTTGGCGGTGCGAAGTAGAGGCTGAGGTGATTCATCAGCTTCGCGTCCTGCCCGTGCCATGACTCGTACTGTTGCCCAATGGTTGCAACGACACGTTCGTTCCACTGCTCCGTGGTCCGGACAGCTGACGGGATTGCTGAAGGCGATGTGTCGTGGGGCTCGCGGTCCGTGGGTTCGAACACGTAGTGCCGCCATGTAACGACCTGTGCGAACTCCTCGTGAAGAGCTCGTGTCTTGGGGGCCTCTTTCGGCCACTTGGCGGGGTCTAGCCGACGATCGCTGCCGGCGTACCACGTCTCGTCCGTGGCCCAGCGGTACCAGAAGTCGAAGTCCTTCGCCGCCTGGAACAGTTCCTTGCAGATGGGCCAGGTGAACTTCGTGCTGTTCCACCCCTGAAGTGGGCCCGCCGGCGCTGACGGGATCCACCAATCCAGCCATGCCAAGTCCTGCTCGAAGACGCTGGTGCGTTCCTTCATGGCGTAGCGGTGGCGGTCGTTCATGCCGACCTCGCGTCCCAACTCATCGTGCCAGACGACTAGGGACTCCAGTTTGCGCTCCTGGAAGAAGGAAACGGCCTTCTCGCGGGCGCGTACCGATCCCTGGATGCCTTCGACCACGTGCAGGTCGCCGGCCATGGTGCTCTCCATGGTCTGAGCCCAGTCGGCGAGAGGCGTTAGTTCCTTGTTGAGTTCGATGGTCAGGGATTCGAGTTCGCCTCGCTTGGTCTTGTCCATCCGCACGCGTTCTGCCATGTCGCGCCAGTCGGCCTCGATGTCGTCGTACTTCTTGCGCTTCTCGACGAGAGCCCGTGCCTTCTCGAGGTGCGCCCGGAAGTCCACGAGGTCGTTGCGTCTGCGGATCTCCAGCCACTGCGCGCGGAGGGGTTCGGGGTTCCACAGAACGCGCGAGAGGGTCTCGAGCTGCGCCGCCGGCAGTTTCGGTCCTGGGATCTGCAGCTTCGCGATGGCTCCCGAGTCTACGGGGCTGCGCAGTGGGTCGTAGCCGTCGGCAGCGTCTGGTGCTGCGAGGATCCAGGGGTTCTGGATGAAGAACTCGTCTGCACGGGGCTGGACGTTGCGGAGCGCGGTCACGTAGTCCGCGTAGCCCTTCTCGAGCTGGACGATCTTCCGCGGCAGCGCGTCGATGGTCTGCGCAGTCAACCGTGCGCTGGCCACGAGGCTGGCTGCGGCGTCTTGGGGCGGTTGTTGCTGGGGCAGCACCGCGGTGCCACACAGGAGCAAGAAGGAGAGCATGGGACCTCGCGACGGACTGTTCCGCAGCTCGAAGAGGTGCTCGGCGACGTCTTCGGCGAAGCGGAGGGCTACGGCGCGCGACGATACCAAGTCCCGCGCTCGAACCGGAACGTCAGCTCCTCGCCCTTGGCCGTTCGGACTGTGAGTGGCTTCCCAGCACCGGACTCCTTCTCAACGGCGATGCCGTTGAAGTTCGTGTTCCGGAGCTCGGCGTCCTGGCCAAAGCGCATCATGCCACCGATCCGGAAGGTGCCGTCCTGGTTCAAGACCAAGCCACCAAGGTCGAGGCTTGGTCCGATGCTCTGCCATGCTCCAGCGCCAGGACTCGATGTAGGTGAGTCGGGGACCTTGTCGAGCGAGCGGGGTTGAGGGCGGCTCGGAGCAACAGCAAGCGGAGTGCTCGAAGGCTCAGGCATGGTGCGAAGACCGGAGCTGGTTCCCGCTGGAGCCGATTCCTCCTTCTTCTTCGGCAACCTCAGCCGTTCGTGGTCGGCGTCGGTCCATGGGACGCGGGCTTGGTCGGCTGCGGGCCGCGGCGCGAAGCCTGGGTCCTTCGTCTTGGTTCCTCGATTGGCATCGATGAAGGCTGGAAGGATCCGACAGCGCCAAGCGCCTACGGCTGGTGTTCCGTAGACGCCGGTGAGCCCGTTCTGCTTGGTGGTCGGCGGAAACAGTCGGAACTCCTGGGGAGTGATGGCCAGGCGCTTGTCGAGAGTGAAGTTCTCGGAGCTCGAAGTCCCATGCTCTGGGTGGTAGCTCTGGCCGGTTGAAGTCTTGATGTACTCGTATTCGCCGAAGTACTTGGATGCCCATTCTTGCGTGTTGGGGTTGCTCAGGCGCAGCACGGCCATGTTGGCGCAGAGCCCGACGATTTCGTCGGCACCCCGCGGCCCGTAGACGTCGCGGAACCCCTCGAGGTCCTGAAACCCGAGCACTACATGGGCGCTCTTCGTGCGCCCATTCGTGACGAGGCCTCGGAGACCATCGAGCTTGCCTGCTTCCCGCGCTTCATCGAAGAAGATCCAAGTTTCGTCAGGTGGGTACTCCTCAGGCCGACTGAGAATCCTCTCGCTGGCGAACTTGAAGAGGACACGGTTCATGGCGTCCAAGACCGTGCGATGACTTTCGTCGCACCCAAGCAGGAGCACTCCGGTCCCATGGAACCATGCGTCGATCGAGATGCTGGACTCGGCCCTCGCCCACAGTCTTGCGACGATCTCGTAGTTCGCGATCTTCGTCCGAATCGTCGAGAAGATGTTCCCGCCGGTGGACTCGACCTTCCGAAGGTGCTGGTCGATGCGGTCCCTGCCGTCCGCCGTGAGTGACAGCACGGCCTCCAGGCGCTCCTGACGACTCATTGCTTCCATCACGTCGTTCAAGGTCCAGTTGCCTGGTGCGACCTCCTGGAAGACGGTCATGACAGCCGTGAGGAGGTCGCGCGCCGCGTCGCTGAAGTACGGCTGGGTCTCCTTCTCGTTGGGCGGGATTAGGATGGTGGCCATCTCCTTGGCAGCCGCAGGCGTGGTGACGTCTGCGGCGATATCCCAAGCCGTGCTGCGCTGGTCGAATGGCTGCAACACCATGATGCGGTCACGCGGGATGCCCATTCCCAGGAGGACCGGCAACATCTCGCGCTTGGGGTCGTAGACAATGGATCGGTGGCGAAGCCCGTAGCGAGGATGCGGCAGCACCGCGTTCATCAGCATCTCGAGAGTGATGGTCTTGCCACTGCCGGACTCGCCGATCACGGCATAGTGCTGCGCCAGCATGTCCGCTGGGATCTGCAATCCGCCCCAGAGGTAGGTATCCCTTGGCGGGCCGGACTTTGGGTTCTGCGTTACCGCCCGTTGCACTTCGCCGACCGACCGCAGGGTAGATCCGCGCACGATGTTCGTCCCAGCGACGGCAGGTCGGGACCATCCGACCAAGTCGCGGACCACGTTCAGCAAGAACAAGGTGAGGAAGAAGGCCGCACCAAGCACGACGGGGCTCAGTTCGAACGCCGAGAGCTGGCCACTGTCGTCGATGCGAAACCCGAGTGGGGTGCCGAAGGCAACGCCATGCATTACCGCGAACGCGACGACGAGCGCGAAGCCGTGGCTGGCGATCTCGCGAATGGCGCCGCGAAGGAACGGCCCGACACCGGTGAACCCGTATTCCCCGAACCACCGTTGCGTGCGGTGCTGGAGGGTGAGGACCAAGATGACGCCGAGTATTCCCAGAGCCAGCAGGTACGACGTGCTGGCCTCGCCTTGGTCCCAGCGATCGACGCGTTCGTAGTCGATGTCGAAGCCAACTTGCCGTAGCCAGTAGTTGAGCTTGTACGCGTTGTCGAACAGGAGGAACGCCAAGCCGGCTAGTGGAGCAACGACGACCGCGGTGTAGAGCCAAGACGCGAGTGTGAGAGCGTGGTACATGGGTCTCAACGTTCGTGGAGGTGCTGCGTCTCGTGGGAGAACGGCCGTTGGATGTGGTCGTGAGCCAAGTCCTTTTGCCGGGGCCGCGACATCGCGCGCGCAAGCTCGACGAGGTCTTCACCGGCTGTGCCCTCATCGACGAACAACCGGGTCTCTTCGCGGGCACGCGACATCTGGACGTAGGCCTGCTCGCGGTCCTGCATGTCGCCGCCGGCGAGGACGAACGCACGCTCGACGGTCATCCCCTGGGCCTTGTGCGTGGTGAGGGCGTAGCCCAACTCGAAGTCGCCGTAGTCCCGCGTGGTGAAGGTCACGCGAAGCGGCTTCGAGTTCTCAAGGTTCTCTCGGTCGAGCCGCACAGTGAGCTCTGCCTTCCATGGCACCAGCGGGGATCGGATCTTCTCGATGGTCCCGAGGTCTCCGTTGAAGACGCCAAGACTGCGGTCGTTCTGCGTGAAGACGATCCTGTCGCCTTCTTGGTATTGGTCCCCACGGTGCGAATAGCCACCACGAGCCTTCAACTCCCCGAGCTTCCTTCGTGCAGCCTGGGCAGCGCGGTTGAGTTTGCGCACCTCGTCGTTGGTTGATCCAAGGATGACCGAATCAGGCAGGTGCTGCGTCCGGCGTGTGGCCCACTCGCTGATCAACCTGCGCACCGCTGCATCTCGGTCCCTCTCGATGTGGAGGCGCTCCGCGAGGGCGTATTGCGTCAGACCACCGCGTGCATCGCCATCGGCGAACTGGCGAACCGCGTCGCGCATCCATTCTTCGTACTGGCGCTCGATGACGGTGAGTCGCGCTGCTCCAAGTCGCTGAGTCAATGCCCGGAACGGTCCACCCGCCTCGATGGGTTGGAGCTGGCGGTCGTCGCCAACCAGCACAACCTTCGCGCCTCGACGCTCGAGAAGGTCGACGAGCTTCTGCAGCATCCGGGTCCCGACCATGCCGGCTTCGTCGACCACGAGGATCGTGCGGTCATCGATGGGGAGCTTGGTGATGCGGGATGTCGGCTTCTTCACGGCCGCCAGTGCCACCTGCTTTGCGTGGTGGACGAGGTCCGAAGCGAGAGAGCGTCCGAGAAGAAACAGCAGGCTCGCAATCGTCCGACTCTTGATGCCGGCCCCCTTCTCGAGCTCTCGCGCGGCCTTGGCGGCAAGAGCAGCGCCGACAACCTTGTAGCCGGCACCCTCCCAGACCTCACGCGCGGCACGAAGCATGAACGTCTTCCCGGTCCCTGCCATCCCGATGACGCATTGGATGGACCCAGGGCCGGTGGTGATTCGCGCAAGCGCTGCTCGCTGGTCGTCGCGAATGGTCGGGTACCGTCGCACGACTTCAGAGAGGACACGTTCCGAGACCCGATGTGCCTCCGAGCCGCGGGATCGGTCGGCGGCGTCGAACAAGAGCTGCTCCGCGTCGAGCATCTCCTTCGTGGTGTAGCGGAAGTAGCCGCCCTCCTCGTCCAGCCGCACAAGGTCTGGCGAGTGGGTGAGCCGAAACCGGACCTCTCCAAGAAGGGTGTCGGTGGAGATCCCGGTCGCCTGCAGAGACTCCGCGAGCGCTCGGACGAGGTCTCGCTCGCAGAACGTGCTCTCGCTTGCCAGGGTGCGCTTCACCGCAGCATCGGCGGTCCGGCCGACGAGGCGAAGGTCTCCCTTCAGGTCGCGCTCGATCCCGGTGCGCCCGAGGGTGGCCAGCACCTGCTCTTTGCTGAAGCCCAGCTCCTCCCCCACCTTCCTCCAGTGTGCGAGCAAGTCGCTCCGCGCTACGTGCTGCTTCTTGCCCCTGGTGGACAACGCGAGGATCTCCTTCGCGCGGGCACTCGAGAATCCGCCCTCGGAGAAAGCCTTCTCGATCTCCGCTCGACGGGTTGAGAAGGCCTCGAGGAGGGCGTTGGGTACACCCACCACTTCAAACCATCGCTCCTTGGGCGCGAGGGTGAGGCCGAGCGTCGCCTGCAGCTGGTGGGCGAGCTCCGTGCGATAGAGGGCACCCGCCGCCATCTTGTGCTGGTAGAGGTCGCGACTCCGAAGAGTCCCGAACGTCCGGTCGGGCCGGCCGGCGACGTTGAGCACCAGGGCGTGCGTGTGCAGTTGCGGGTCCTGGGCGCGGCTGGTGCCATGCTCGAAGGTGGCCACGACCAGGCCGGCGCGGTCGAGGTCCTGCCCGCCCTTGCCGCGCCGGCTGAAGGCGGCTGCCTGCTCGAGGTAGGCCAGCGCCTTCTGGACCGCGGCGAAGTGCGCCCGCTCGATGACCCGTCGTTCAGACGCGCCGATCTGACTCCACAGGACGGAGACACTCTTGGGTGCTGAGAAGGTCAGGTCCCAGCCAGGTTGCCGGGTCCGGTCCGGTGTCCGCTGTTGCTGGACCAGGGGACGAGAGCCGTCCGGGGCGAACCCGAGGAAGAGGTTCCGAAGTGCCGTCTTGGTCACGTCGCCGACGAGGCCAAGCGCCTCAGCGCCGCGACCCAGCCACCTGCCGACCGGCTCGCCGCCGTTGACGTAGTAGTCCTCCGCAGCGAGCGACAGGTAGTAGTTCTCCTGACCACCGGCCATCGCTGCGACGCTGAGCATGGGGAGCCTACCTCCGGAGGTTGTTGGTGACCCAGTCGCGAACCTGATCCGCGCTGACGTCCTTGCCGACGTTCAGCAGGATCATCTCCAACGAGGTGGCAACGTCCGAGCGGAGGCGGTCAAGTTGCTCACGAACACCCTGCACCTCCTCAAGGACGCGGAGGCGATCTTCGTCTTGAAGAACGGCAGTCACCAGCTCTCGTGCCTTCTCGCCGACGCTGACTCCTTCTGCTTCCGCGAGTGCCGCCAGCCGATCCAAAAGTGCTCCCGACAGGCGGAAGCTCAGCGACTTCGATGTGCGTGCGGATGGTCGTGGCACGGGAAGAGCCGTCTACAACGGAAGTGGTGAAGTATGCACACGATGGGCCGATCCAGCAGCCCCACCGTCTACAGGATCGTAGACGCTCCAGCACGCGCACTGCCATGAAGTTGCGACGGTTCACCCTGCCTCCTGTGTGCATCCGTAGGTGCATCGGGTGTGCTCCGAATCGGACCGGTAACGTCGGTCGAGGGCGGCAGGGGGAGAGCAAGACGGCTGGCAGGGACGAGGCGGGGAGCCGTCGCGTGCCGAGGCCTGGCATGCGGGCAATGGCATCAGCGTTCCATCTCACGCTCTCGCTGCAGCGCAGCTTCGCGCTTCAGCTGTTCCTGCTGGTAGGCGCGCTCGTCGATGTCGAGCTTGAGCGTCCGGCTTGAAGTGTCGAGGGAGAGCGGCAGGTCGGCGCGCGGGTTCTTGTCGACGAGTTGGGCGAGCCTCTCGCTCACGACCGCGTCCCGCACGTCCTCCGCCGTGTCGATGCCGTCGCAGTGGACGCGGAAGGTGGTTCCCTGAGGGGTCTCCTTCTCGATGGCCACTGGCCAAAGGTCCATCGAGTATTCCGCCTTCTTGAGTTGCTCGGGCAACGCGATGCCCGTGACCGCTTTGCTCAAGGAGCCGAGGTCGGATTCGTTCTGCGCGCGGGCGAGCGCCTCGATGTACCCAGCGCGGTCCACCGTTGGCGATGGCTCCTGTTCGAGGATGGTCCGCACCTGCGCCTCAAGGAGCGCCCGCCCCGTGCGCCCGTTCCCGTCATGGAAAGGGTGGATGCGCTCGAACTGCGCGTGGCAGAGGGATACGAGCTGCGCCTTCTGCTCCTGGCCCTTGACCCTCTCAAGGGCTTTGTCGACGAAGGCGCGGAGGCGCTCGAGCTCAGGCTTCACGCGGGAGTGGAAGGCGGCGTCCCAGTTCTCCTGTCCCACCGCGGGCTCTTGGCCAGGTTGCCGGAACTCGCCGGCGAACTCGTAGACGCGCGCGAAGATGAGTTCGTGCGTCCGCTGGATGGTCTCGAGCGTGAAGAGCTCGTGCTGCGCTCTCGTCTCAAGATAGGCCTCGGCATCCCTCAAGCCATGCTTGACGCGGCGCTCGTACTCCTGGGGGTCGTCGCGAATCTCAGGGAAGACGAGGTCACGCGTGCGCGCCCAGTCCCGCTTCTTGTTCTCGTACAAGCGCGCCTGCCTAGCTCTTCCTGCGGTGGTAGGACGGCGGTCCGAAGTGCTCCCGGAAGACCTCCTTCTCGGGGCGGCCCTCGGCGCGTGCCTTCTCTACCAGGCGCCTTATCGTCTCCCGGCTGCCGTCGGGGGCATCCGCCTCCAGGATGATGGCCGCCATCTCTTCGTCCGAGATGAGGTCGTAGCCCTCGATGGCCGAGCTGGCCTGGATGCGCCGAAGGCTCGCGAGCTGTTCCTTGGTCAGTTGGTCAAGTATGGCCATGTCAGTGATCCTCCTGTTCATAAACTAGCATGGGCGGCATTCGCGGCCCACGGCGGCCAGCGCCGCGCGTGCCGAGTGGCCGCTTTGCCTCCCGCAGGTTGCGGAGGCGAAGCGGGCCGAGGTCGAGCGGCGACGCAGAGGAATGGGGGCGCTCGGCGCCCCCAGGGATGAGGTCTACTGTCTCTGCGTTCGGATGAACGAGTGAGCTTCCTCGATGGCCTTGGTGAGGCCCGGCAGGTCCTCCTCGCGGAACGATGAGGTTCGCTTCCAGGCATCGCCGGCTCGGTAGGACCGGCTCAGGCTGACGGTGAACATCGCACCGCGCTTCGTCTCGTTCAGCCAGATGCTGACGCTGAGGCCTCCGGAGCGGATCATCCGCAGCGGGCTTCGGCTCTTGGTTTGTGGTGCCTCGCTTGGCGCTTCGGGGGCGACGAGTGCAGCCTGGGTTTCTGGTGTTGTGCTCATGGTTTTCTCCTTCTGTTGTGCCCTGACCTTGCCGGGAAACTCTTTCCCGGAGGCGAAGGGCGTTCTTTCACTGCGTCTGAAGAACGCCCTTCGCCTCCGGGGAAGAGACTGCGTCGCCCGCGCCGGGAGCCGCGGAGGAGCGGTCGCACGGCGAGTGCCGGCCGGAGGCTGGCAAGAGACGTGCAGCGCCGACGGGCAACCCAAGCGGGAAGCGACGGTGTCGCGGCATGGTCTTGCTCAGCAGAAGGAGGACCCGGAGACCAACACCGAAACCAAGCCAGGCTCGAGCTACCAGGCGACAGCGCGGTCTACATGCCCAAGCCAAGAGCCCAACGCGGTCGTCAACCGGAGGCTGGGAACATCAGCGGCTGGATGAAGTGCGGGGCGCGGTTGCCTCACCGTAGCCGCCGGCAGGTCGAACCGAGCCGGACTGCCAAGCCAACCGCCATCGAGTCCGAGTAGGACGCGCCCGGGCTGCCAGAGCCAGAGGGAAGCACTCCCCGCCGAACCAAGGCAGGGCCCATCCCTGGGGGCGCCGGGCGCCCCCGACTTCATTCGGTCGGAGGGCTCACTTTCGAAGAGCGGGGAGATGCCCCGTCAGTACTCGTCGGGAAGAAGGACCGTCGTGGCCGACCGGTCCGCTTCGGTGATGACCCAGAACTTGGTTCCATCGGTGGCGGAGTAGACCGACAGAAGCCGGACCCCCTCCAGCAGCGAGAGGTCGTTCTCCCGCCAGTCCTCCTCCTGACATTCCCCCCAGTCCCCCATTGCATGTCGGCTCAGTGCCGTCCGGATGGCCTCCGCGGGCACCAGAGCCAGTACGCCGGGCGTGGCCACGACCACACCCAGCGGAATCGTCTTCATCTTGGTTCCTGCGTTCATGCTGCACCTCCTTCTGCTGGCTTCACCAGGCGCAGGGCCGGAGCCGGTTGGTGCTGGCCAAGAAGCAGGCTTTCAACGAGGCCGTTCGAGGCGGCCGTCACCTCGAACAGTTCCAGCACGTCCGAAGCCGTGCAGAGCGAGAAGCGCATGGGCTCATGGCCAGGAGGTGGCCCGTCGCGGTAAGCCAAGTCGATGATGACGAGGTATCGGCGCCTCCCTTCTGCATCGTCTTCGAAGCGGACATCCGCAACGAACCATCCGAGTGTGGCGGAGAAGCCGCGCGGGTTCTGTTCCTTTCGTGTTTCCATTCCCACCCCCATCACTTCTTGAACACGATGCAGTACTCGTGCTTGATGGGGACGTCCTCCATCGCGGAGTACGTTCGGCGGTCGGAAGCGCAGTTGTGCTGTGCCTTGATGATGACCGACCGCAAGGTGCCGAGCTGTCCGTCGAGGTTCAGGACATCGCGGATGAGTGGGTAGTAGCGTCCCTGCCTTCGGACATCGCCGACCAGAACGGCAAGCCGTCCGTCCGGCGCCAGTGCGTCGAAGCAGTGCCGCAAGCAGGTTCGGAGGCTGCTTACGAAGAGCTCGTAGGTCGGGGCTGCGCTCAGGTCGTTCGGCTGGTCGGAGTAGCGGATGACGTTCCAGTAAGGCGGGTGAATCCACACGAAGTCGAACTGTCGCGGAAGGCACGTCGTGGTTAGGTCGAAGCCCTCGTGCAGGTCGCTTCCCCAGTAGTCGATGCCTGCTTCGTGCCGTGCGTTGAGTCCGGCGACGACGTCCCTGGTCGTTCCGGACCCCACCATCGGGTCGGCGACACGGTGAGGTCGATACCGCATGAGCAGGTTCAGGAAGAGCGTCCCGTCGCAGTTCCCTCGGAACTGCCAGCTTCCCCAGAGGGCGCATCGCTTCGGGTAGGACACGAGCGACGTCATGCCGGCGTCGCCCTCGTAGAGCTCTTCCCCGGGTGCTGTTGGTGGTGTTGTTGCTGTTTGCATGTTGTCTCCTTGTTTTGGAGCCCCACCACTTCGGAGAAGCACTTCCCCGGCGGGCGGGCTCGGTTCTTTCACCCCTCCTGGAAGAACCGAGCCCGCCCGTTGGGGAAGACGATGGAGAGAGACGCGTTGGCTGGAGAGCACGGAGCGTCCGCAGGAGACGTGACGGCCGAGGCGCCGAAGGCGGCATCGCGCGCGGCGCGACCTCGGCTGGCGCGGCTCCTGCAGCGGAGTGCGCGGAGGACAACGCGTCTCTCTCACTGCTCGCGCTTCGAGCGCGAGACCGCTTTCCTGAACCATGGGCTCCTGCGAATCTAGTTGGGCCGTGAGGTGCACGCGCTTGGCGAAACGCTGGCGAGCAGCAGCCGTGCTGTCTCGGTTCCTACAACCCCCTCCTACTCCTCCTCTCCACTCCCCTTTCGGGAAGCAAGAACGCTCGAGGTCATCGCCGCGCAGCGGAGGTCCCCCCACGGATCGTGGGGGACCGAAGCGAGCGGCAACCGTTCGAACGGCGAGGGGCAGGCCGCCGAGAGCGAGGGCAGCGCGGACCGCGTGACGGCCGATTGCTCCGAGGACGTGCTCATGATGCGTCGTGCAGGCCGGCGCGCGGTTCGCGCCCGAGCCGGCGGCCGGTTACTCGCCTGAGGACGTTCCGTGGCAGCATGGGAAAGGCGGGAGTCCGTGCCAGGCAAAACCTGAGGCTCAACCGCGGGACTCGGGTCAGACGACCGAATCCCAGAGACGCTGAAGCCGAACGCACAAGCCGCTGCGTGGGTCGAGCATCGGGAACGGCGCGTGGCCACCTTCGGAGTCGCGCTCGAATGCGTCCACGATCGCCCAGGCTTCGGCCTCGGTGAGGTCGTTGTCGCCTGCTTCGAGCGTTCGGATGGCTTGGGACCAGCAGTAGCGGTCTCCCACGAAGGCGATGGTGCTCACGTCGTCTTCGTCGAGCCACAGTCGGTAGCCGCTCATGCGCGGCCTTCCGGTGCTGGCGTTTTCCACGCAGCTGGGTGGAAGCCACCTCGTCGCAGCCACTCGTCGAGAGCGAGCATCGTCTCGGCGAGTTCCGTCGCGAGCGTGACCAATCGGTCCCACTCGAACTGCTCGGGGTCGCCCTGAACCACGCGGTTCGCCAGTTCGGTCAGCCGCCTCAGTGCGCGGTCAGGGTCCATCGGCATCCACCTCTGGCTCGCGCAGGATGAAGCCAACCTTGGTGAGCTCTTGAGCGATGGCTTGCAGCGTGTCTGCGCTCCAAGTCTTGCCATCCATGAGGCGATGGATGGAGTGCAGTGCATCTGTCGTCGCCGCCATGCGGTAGCCGTCGTACGGCACCTCGTTGCGGCGCACCTGCTCACCCAACGGGCTCAGATACTCGGCTGCCCGGACCTCGACCAGCGCATGGCGTTGTTCGAGGACGCTCGGGCCTACGTGGTTCTCGCGGTTGCAGCGCACGCCGAAGGCCTTCAGAACCAGGCGTGCACGAGCACGTCCGCGTGTCGAGAACACCAGGCTGTCCCAAGCTGCCTGCTTGCCGGAGTGTGGCCCTTCGGCGACGACCAGTCGGAGACTCCATCGCTCGTCGCCAGCTGTCGTAGTTCCGACGCGGACTTCGGCGACCTGGCAAAGGTAGGCTCCAGGAGGCACGGTGCCGACGGACTGTGCGTCCGGTCCACGCGCCTCCCGCCAAAGCACCGGGAGAGAACCGCCAGCTCGGAGACCGGCATCCAGCTCCAGCAGTTGTTCGGCCAGTTCCCAGGACGACTCGACGAAAGCGTCGACATCGAGCGAGTCAGTCTCCGCGTCGAGCACGACTCGGGCAAGCTCGCACGAACGGTGCAGGGTCTTGTCGGGGTCCATCATGGCGCCTCCTTCCGGACGAGCACGTTGGTCGCACACTTCGGGCACCAACCCTTGTCGCTGTCCTTCTCAGGTGATGCTTCGATGTCCAGGTCCCAGAGTTCGCGGTTGTCAATGTCGTTGGCGAGCACCCACACCGGAAACGACAGCTGCACTTCCGGTGAGCTGCACCGCGGGCAGCGGTAGGGCGTTGGGTTGCACACGGCCGTCGGCCCGGAGCGAGTGGCTTCCAGGATCGTCTGCACCTGCTCGGCGACGAACCGGCATCGTTCGGCCAATGCACGCGCGCCGCTTCGGAGCGGTCCGCGTTCTTCCTCTTCGATGCGCCCGGTGCTGCAGAGCAGTTCGATCCAGCGGTCCCCTTCAGGGTTGACCGTCAAGATGCCGGGCTGTTGCGCGATGTTGATGAATAGCTTGGTTGCGAGTCGCACGACGTTCGCGTCGCTCGCTTGACGGTTGCGCGACGCGCTCTCCGTCTCGTGGTTGCGTTGCATTCGTTGCCTCCTTGTTGAGTTGGGGGCGCTCCGCCGCGGTGGCGGCAGACCAAACCCGACTCGACCCAGAGGCAGAGACCCCGACGCAATCGGGTGCGCGCGCTGCGTTGCCGCGACGCGCAAGAACCTTCATGGCACGGACTACCCACGTGATGCTGCGCGCGCAGCGAGTTGAAGGAACGAAGTTGGCCAGTTCCCGGGGGTGCTCTGCAGCAGAACACTTGGAACGTCGAACGGGAACCCTGCGCAAGCAGGGTTACCAGACCTCAGTCAGGGGACGTGGCTTTCCGCCAAGCCTCCCTGAGCGCTTCTGCCATGACGAGGAGGTCTCCTGCGCCAAGGCTCTGCGTCTCCTTCCATTCACCGTCGTCGGTCTTGTAGATCCGCACGGGGACGAAGTTCAGCATGGTGCCGTTCTTGGTCTCGTTGGACCAGACCACCACCTTGCAGGCACCGAAGCGGATCTCGTCCACTGGACGTGGCTTCGCTGCCTCTGCGGTTGCACGGCTTTCGCCGGCGTTGTTGTTCTTGTAACCCATGAGTCACCTCTCTTCTGGTTGTTGACCAAAGCTGAGGAGTCCCACAGGAACTAGCCATCGAGGGTTATGGCGCGGAGGCCACGCTCCGTCTCCTTGGCGGATGCCTCAAGAACCGGCGGCGGGACGGCCTCATGATAACTGGTCAGAACGGCACAGGATTATCGCCGTCCTCGTGCGACCTGCCCTGGTTGGAGGCGCTGTTCGCGGACCATGCATCTTCGGCCTTCTTGAGGCGCCGGTAGATCATGAAGTGGAAGTTCCCAGCGAGGTCGTCGCAGTTCGAGTGGCGACTGGCTTCGTAGAGTTCGTCCACCGTGGAGCTGCGGACCGCAAGCGCTTCGGCCACGGCGATGACGGGCTGCAGGTCGGCTTCGCATCGTTTCTCGTGTTGCTCCCACCACGCCTTGGCAACCGCGGACGTTGCGGTCCACTCGAGACGCAAGAGCTTGATGCTCTCCAGGGCGGATCGCTTGCTCTGCGTGGGACCCTTGCTTGCATCCGTGGCAACTCTGCGGGCCGACACGGCGAACCGCTCCAAGGAGATCGGGGCCGTCATCGCCTCCTCGCGCAGCGCTTCGAGGAACGGGTCGGCTGCCCAGCAGCCGGCATACGAGTAGCTGGGGCGCCGGCGTCCGCGCGCGGCAGCCTCGGTGATCAGCACGCGACGCACGGCCCTGGTCGACTGGACGATGTGCCACTCGATGGGGCGCAGGATCTCGGCCATGACCCGATCCAAGCCTCGTGCGCCCGTCCGATGGGCCAAGGCGCGCTCTGCGATCGCACGCATCGCAGGCGGCGAGATGTCGAGTCGCACCCCGTGCACTTGAAAGAAGTCCCGCGCCCTGGCGAGCGCGGATCCGTGGACCGCGGTGAGGTCTTGCAGGTCGTCGACCGTGAACGGCTCGAGTGTCGCCAGCGCCGAGAACCGGCCCACCAGCTCTGGGATGAAGCCGAACTCCTCGAGGTCCTGCGTCTCCACCATGGTGAGCGGGTGGTCGGCATCGGTCGGTCGAGGAGCACCGAAGCCGAGGGCGTGGCGTCCGGCGATGCGCCTCCGAACGATCTCGTCGAGACCAACGAAGGTGCCAGCCGCGATGAACAGCATGCCGCTGGTGTTGACTCGCGTCGGCTGCTCGCGAGGCGTGACGTTCACCTCGATGCCGGTGAGCAGCGGTAGCAGCGCGTTCTGAACCCCCTCACCGGAGATGTCGCGCCCCCCGCCGATGGTCCGGCGCAACTTGTCGATCTCGTCGATGAAGACGATGCCACGCTCGGCTCGTGCAGTCGATCCGCCGGCTGCGAGTAGGAGGTTGCGGACCATCGCTTCCACGGGTTCCCCCACGTAGCCGGTCTCGACCAGGCTGGTGGCAGAGGCGAAGGCGACCGGGATGCCGAGGCAGGACGCCGCTTCGCGAACCAGTAGCGTCTTGCCGGTGCCTGTAGGTCCGATCAGCAGGAGATGCTGCCGCCCGAACGCGGGCGCTTGTGCCGCTGAGGCATTGGCGGCGATCCCCAGGAAGTGCTTGTAGATGGCCAACGACACCGCGCGCTTGGCGTTGGCCTGTCCGAAGACGCAAGTGTCCAGGTGCTTCACGAGCTCCTGTGGCGTCGCCAGACGCTGGATGCTCGGAACTACCACGAGTGCACCCCCATTCGCTGAATGTGGGCCGCAGCCTGCAGGATGTCTTCCGCGATGCTGTCCCTGTGCGCCTGTGTGCCCGCGCGGCGCGGAAGGGTCGTGAAGTTGTAGCCAACAGCCCCGTCTTCGAAGTCCCGGAACGCTTGTGACCGCGGCATGCGGTAGAAGTCGAGAGGAATGCCGTGTGAGGCCAAGCCGCGAGCCAGCGCAGTCCCAGGCAGGACCGTCATGATGTTCGGGTAGAAGCCGGCGACAGGCACCTCGGCCGCGAGGATGCGATCGGCCATCTCCACGGTGGCGGCGATCGTGGCCTGGGTCTCGAAGAGCTCGCCGCTGCTGCCGAGGACGCCGAACATCAAGGACACGCCGACCTGCACTCCACAGTCTCGGGCCCACGCAAGGCGCTCGAGCGCGAGGTCCTCGCTCAGGTTGTGCTTGCCAACGGCGGCCAGGATGGCGGGATCCGCCGCCTCCAGTCCGGTGTAGATGTAGCTGCAGCCGTTGCTCGCGAGCTTCTGCAAGAACGCCCTAGTGAGGGTGGGCAAGTAGACCTGGCATCCCCATGGCCGGTCGAGTTCGCGGAGCATCGGCAGTAACCGTTGTTCCACGGTGGCTCCTGCCGGCAGGATGCTGTCCTGAAGGTAGATGGCGGCGTTCGGTCGTATTGCAGCAAGCTCGTGGACCCAGGCGAACTCGCTGTGCATGAGGAACGCGTCGCGGTTCGGTTCGGCACAGAACGCGCAGCGGCCGTAGGGGCAACCCCGGGTGACCATGATGGGCAGTGTTTCGCGATCCTGGAACACCGAGAACGAGACGCGCTTGCTGGTCCAGACCGGTGGCGCCAGGTCGCTGGGCGAGAGCCGGGGGAGATTCAGGGTGATGGAACCGCACGTTGGACCAGACACGATGACCCGCCCACCTCGGAGTGGTTGACGCGGCAGGTCGACGGCAAGCGTCGCGACGAAGTCGCGCGGCGCTTCATCGCGCATCAAGTACGTGTGAAGGACGAAGTCGAGGACTTGCTCGGCGTCGCCAGCGATCGACAAGTCGATGCCCGGCAACCGCTCCGCGGTCTTGAGTTCGCAGTCGTCCTCGTGCGGCCCGCCGACAACGATGAGCAGTTCATCGCCACGAAGCGAACGGGCAAGATCAATCGCGCGCGCGAGTTCGTCGCCAGCCGCGGTCGAACTCGAGATGCAGAGGACCCGCAGATTCGGCGATGTGAGGGCGTGCGCCAGAGTGCTGCGGTAGGCGTCGTCCGCTGTGCCCGGGTCGAGGATGCCGAGTTGGTCAAGCGCCCCGGAAGCGAGGAGCCGGTGCGCCAACGGCGCGATGGCGTGGAGCAGGCTGCTGGGCATGCCGTTGAACTTCAGCTTGCCGGGGTAGGGAGCGTGCAGGAGCAGCACCGTCGTTGCGGGGGACGGGTCCGAGATGATGGGGATAGGCATGGCTAGGGTCCTGAGTCCTAGATACTCATAGTCGACATGCCCTAGCCTGTGGATCCCCTCCCGCCTGTTACTCATCGTCGGTAGACTCATGGTCGACAAGGCCGTGAGCTTGAGAGGCATGGTCTCCGAGAAGTCCGCCCCCTTCCGTAAGGCGTTCGGTGCAGCCGTGCGGCAATTCCGCGAACGGTGCGGGCTCAGCCAGGAGAGGTTCGCCTTCGAGAGTGGGCTCGACCGCACGTACATCAGCGGGGTGGAATGCGGGGTGCGGAACCCCACGATCGAGGTGGTGCAGCGCCTTGCGCAGGCGCTGGGCACGACACCCAGCAAGCTGATGGCGGCCGCCGAAAAGCTCGACGCCAAGAAGTAGCGCATGCGTCCGCGGTCACGCGGCATCGCCAAGCAACCTCTTCGGCTCCGCAAGCAGCAAGGCGAGCTCACCCACTTCGCGGAGCGGGTATCCAGTCCCCCATGCGTCCTCGTGCATGCGGAGGAACGCCGCGGCCACGGCAGGGTCATCGACGACGAGAAGGTGCCGCAGAACCATGTGGTCCGCGTAGGGTCGGTTGTCTGTGGGGCTCCAGCCCGGCACCGAAAGGACGACCTTGCGTTCGTCGATGACCGCGAAGCTGAAGGGCAGCATGGATCGTTGTGCAGGGATGACGAGGCGCTGCTGCAGGTTGGCGTGGTTGCCGAACTCGGCGATCCACAGGAAGCCTGCGGGCGACGCTTCAGGTCGTAGGAAGATCGTGCGGCGCACCTGCACGCCGGCGTCGAGCAGACGCCGGTAGAGCTGCAGCAGCTCTGGGCCTGGCGGGTCGTCATCGAGGTGCATCAGAAACAGAGAGCGGCGTGCTCCTTGGAAGTGGCGCACGTAGCCGGCACCGGCCAGCCCCCCACCGGGAAGCAGCGTCAGGCAGCGGTTCGCGCGGCCGGCGTGGACGAGTAGTCCGGCAAGGTAGGCAGCCGCGGCGTAGAGCAGGGAGCCCCCGGCCAGCAGCGCTGCGGGCAGACCAACGAACGCGAGAGTCGTGGCCGCGAAGCCGTAGAGGCCGAGTACGACCTGCAACTCTTCAGAACTGAAAGGGAACCACGGACTCATGCGCCGCTCGTCTTCCATCACCATCACCTCGATGGGTGTTATGGCAGCGGCGCGAGTCGGCGTGCTGTTGGGCTCGTCAGGCCGACGCCGGCGCCTCGAAGCCCTTCAACTTCCACCCCTTCATGCGGCCCAGGTTCTCGACGATGGAAGCACTCTCCAGGTCTCGAAGCACCGTGGTCAGGGTCTCGTTGCGGACCTGCAGGGCCTTTCGGATCGAAACCTGTGAGACGGGCTCGCTCGACCTGCGAAGTAAATGGATGACGCGGTCGCGGAGCGACGTCGCGGAAGCAGCCCTCGGTGTCGGCACCCTGGGGCCATCATCATCCTCGCTCGCCGGCGTGATGTCCGAGAGGTCGAACGTCGTGGCTCCACCTGGCTTGGAGAGGATGCGGAACGTCAAGGGCTCGGGCGATGGCGCCGAGCGATGCTCGAGCGCCAAGACCAGGCTCCCATCCTCCTGACGTTGCAACGTGGCACCATGGTCGTAGGCGGCATGGATGTCGCCAGACCCGCGCATGGCCTGGCCTGGCTGAGCGGTGCTTGAGCGGTTCTTCGCGACGTGGTGGGTGAGCAGGATGGCGAGCTGGAACCGACGTTGCAGAGCACGCAGGTAGCGGAAGAGCTCAGCCACGTGGCCGACGTAGCTCTCGGCACCGGCATGTAGGCGGACCAGCGGGTCGAGGACGAGGAACTTCGGTCGCAGGTGCTCGAGCAGTTCCTCGAGCTGTTCACGGTGCGCGGCGTCATCGAGTCGGAGCGCATCAGCGGTGATGACGTGGATGGGAAGCCCTTCGAAGGCGACACGTTGTCCGAGGCAGATCGACTCGATGCGCTCCCGGATGGCGCGCGGGTCGTCTTCGGCGGGAAAGAGCAGCACCGGTCCGGGCGACGAAACGTGGAACCGCCCGAGTGCCGGGGTACCGGAGGCCACCGCAACGGCGAGCGCCAAAGCCACCCAGGTCTTGCCGGCCTTGGGAGTGGACGCGAGCACGGTGATGCTGGCCGCGGCGAGGAAGCCATCGACGAGCCACCTCTCCCCCGCCGGCAGGCGGGCGATGTCGGTGATGGTCGCGAACGGCAGGCGCGGCCGGGCGGCCGGTGCCGGGCTGAGGTTGGGCGTGGGGTGGTCTTCCGTCATCATCAGGTGCGCCGACCGGCTGTTCCCGAACATGTTCCACTCCCGCCACCCCGCCCGGAAGGAACAACTCGGGAACATGCTGTCGCACCTTGGTGTGCCGGGACACCGGGACTCAGCGACGACCGTCCTCGGCCTCGTCGACGTGGGCCTGACGGTAGAAGTCGAGAGCCTCCTGCGGGTGGTGCTCGATGAAGTGACGGCCGACGGCGCGCAGGAACGCCTTCTTGAGGTCGGCGATGAACGCCCGAGCGGTTGGGCTCCCCCACTGCCCGCGGCGATTCACGTGCGTGAAGTCCTGGTGATGCCTCGACTCATCCGCGAGCTGGATGATGGCGCGAGCGAACTCGGACGCCGTCACGTCCTTCTGCGGAGTCTTCTCCTGCAGGTCGGAGACGATGCGGTCGATCATCCGCGAAGTTTCGGCATCGATACTGAGCTCGCGGCGCTCGGCGCGCCGCTGCGCCGGAGGCGGTGCCCGTCGAGGTGACTCGAGTCGTGGGCGTGGACGCTCGAGCTCTGGTGGCAGTTCGCGTCGGTCTGGCCGTTCCACGGCTGCCACCGCTTCTTCGCGACGGTCCGCCCGCGGTGGCTCCGGAAGCGGCTGCGCCGTACGCGACTCCACCTTGGGTTTTGCGGGTTGCGTCGGGGTTGCTGCCGGCGATGGGACGGGGGCAGTAGGGCGAAAAGCGCGGTCCAGGTAGTCGGGCACGTGTGCCGGCTGGCCGAAGGCCCCTTCGTCGACCTCGAGTTGGAACTCGCTCTGGAGGCCTGGCTTCTTAGCCATTGCTCACCTCCCCTACCGTCTCGACCGCACCCTGTTCCTGGTTGCTGGCCGCGGGCACTCGGACCGGCTCAGGGGCCGAGGTCTCGAGTTTCAGGGCCTTGGTGACTCGGGCGAGCACCTCGGCGGTGAACTCCTCGAACTGGTTGGCGGTCTGGTGGCCCGGTGCGTGCTCGAAGATCGTCTTCTTCTCAAAGGTCGCCTCACCGTGCTTCACGCTGCGATGGATCGCGGTCTCGAAGAAGTGCTCCTTGAACTTGGCGCGCAGAGTCTCGCGGATCTGCTTGTGCAGAGTGGTCGCTGCTTCGTAGCTCCCGAGGACGAGTCCGAGGAGCTGCAGCGCAGGGTTCACGCGCGCCCGGATCTTCTTGACCGTCTGCGTGAGCCTGGTCACACCATCGGTGTCGTAGCGGGAAGCGAACACCGGGATGAGGTACCAGTCGGCCGCGAGTAGGGCGGTGGTGAGTTCGAATCCGAGTCGCGGCGGCGTGTCGATCAGGATGAAGTCGCGCTTGTCGGTGAGCGTTGCCAGCGACTTGCGGAGCCGCATCCGCGACTCGTTCCGCACGTCGTCCTCTTCAAGCGGCGACAACCCCTCCTCGACCGAACGGCTCTTGAGCTTCGCTTCGAGGCTCGCCTCCGCCTGGTCCAAGGACCGATGGCCGGGGATCAGAGTCAGGTTGCCGGCGAATCGCTCGCCGAAGTCGACTTCGATGGCCGACGCCGGCGCGCTCTTGACGTAGGCATCAAGAATCGTCGGACGCCCGTGGGAGTGGAGCTCCTCCGGGTCGATGCCGAAGCTGGTTGTGCTGTTGCACTGGGGGTCGAGATCGACGAGGCAAACCTGGTATCCGGCCTTCGCGAGGCCAGCCGCTAGGTTCACCGCCGTCGTGGACTTGCCGCAACCACCCTTCTGGTTGGCAAGAACGATGGTCTGTGCGGACGGTAGCCGCATGGTGTAGCCCTCCCTTGAAAGAGAACGAAAAGTAACCGCGCCTGAGACCGGTATACCGGGACACCGGCAACCGAGGCAAGAGGGAATCGTGGACCCGCCGGTGTGCCGGCATGCCGGCTCTGTCACGACCCAAGTATGCCGGGACACCGGCACTCCCGCCGCCCCGGCTTCCGCATGGTGCACCGGTATACCGGCACTTCAGAGCCAGGGCGGTCGCGCTGCCGGCACACCGGGATGCCGGTGGACAACCGAAAGACGCCGCCAACTGACGTTGGTCCGGACATGCAAGGGCACCGGAGCTCCCGGTCGAAGCGGGGCTCTGGGAAGCGGCACCCTCCGGAGGTAGGCGGATGCCGAGATCGCGGCTTGGCGGGGCCGCCACGGCCCTACAATCGGCCTCTGGCGTGGCGACCCCGAGATTTTACAATCCACAGGATCGACTTCTGTGTGCCGGCATACCGGATGATTGGCGATCCGGCATGCCGGCATACCGGCACATCAAACCAGTCTTTCCGAGTGCCCGGTATACCGGCTAACTGTTATACCGGCATACCGGCATGCATTTGAACTCCGCGCCGAGTGGTGGGGCCCACTTCTCTCAGGAGGATCCGGCTTCTCCGGGACACCGGCACCCGGTATGCCGGTGTCCCGGACCGCCGGCATACCGGCGTGCCGCGACACTGCGGCCCACGCCAGGCCAGAGCCCCGTCCGGTGTGCCGGCATACAGGCAACGCATTGTCCCGGTGTGCCGGCATACCGGTATTGCGTGGTGCCGTTTTGATCTTGCGGGCGCATCGCGACAGTGGTTGAAGATCATCTCAGTCTGTGCATCCGAGGCATCCTCGGTGCGCGGTTTGTGCTGAGTGGCTTCAGGAGGTCAGACCTGGGCTGCCGGCGGGTGGTTTAGAAACTCGGAGGGCTCGAACAGAGCAGCGATACGACCCCAGAAACGCAAAGACCCAACCTTGCCGGGCTGGGTCTTGCAGGCGGCAACATGTGAATGCTGGCCACCGGACTAACGTTCCCCTGAAGGTAGCTTCCTTCGGGCCTCCGGTCAAGCATCCGAGTGTCGTCGCCCAGGGATAGTCTTGCCTGATGTCGGCGAGCCCTCCGGCTTGAGCTGGAGGGAACATGTCTCAGATTGCGCCGGTCGATGGCCGGAAGGTGTTGCCAGGTGGCTTCGTGCTGCCGGCTGTGTGGCAGCTCGTCGCTGCCTGGTGGTGTTACCGCAGCGGGGCGATGCCCCTTCGCGCGCTGCGCACGTGGTTCGCCCTGTGGGAGGTCGCAGCGCGTCGCAGCCACATGGCGGAAGGGCGTCGGCCGCGCTTCCGGCTCGAGGAGCTGCAAAAGCTGGTCGGCGGCGTGGGAGGGCGACACCTTCGAAGCGACCTACGGAAGCTGCGGCGCCTGCATCTGGTCTCCTTCGAGTCGGGTCGCATTTGCTTCCCGACCTCGCCCGAGCAACTCGCTGTCGAAGACCTGGCGCCCTTCTGGAGCTTGCTCGAAGCAGTCGCGAACCACGCGCGTCGCGTCCCGCTACCACGACGGGTGCTCCGCTACCTGGCTGGCTGTTCCAAGCGTGTGCTCCTGGCCACGGTGCTCGGGGAGGCCATGCGCCTGCTCTACTTCAAGAGCGGGGAGGTGCTGTCCCGGGGCCGGTGCAAGGCTTCCTGGGTCGGCGAGGTGTTCTCGGTTGACCTCCGAGGGGTCAAGCGTGCACGACAACACCTGCTCGACATCGGACTACTTGTTCCGGTGGGGGAGGGGAGTTCCCGGGAACGAGTCTTCGAACGGAAGTGGGGGAAGGTGTGTGTCTGGAATCTGGACTGGAACGAGGGCACCGAGTTGCCACCCGTGTCGGCCGATTCGACAACCGAGTTGCCACCCGTTGAATCAGACAACAACCCTCCTTCGGAGATCCAGAACAACCAGAACCCCGCCCTTTGCGGGCCGGCTTCTGGTTCTTTCAAGAAGGCGGATCCAATCCCGGAGCCGTGCATCCGCGACATCCGCGAAGAGGACCTGTCCGAGGACCATCGTTCCTTCGAGCTCTACCGTGACGCCATCGGCCGTGAGCTCGTCGACGACAGCGAAGCAGGCCGACTGCGGTTCTTCGGGTTGCTCGAACACGCCAGGCGCTACGGCACTCGCAACCGCCCGGGCTTGTTCCGTTCGTTGCTCGAGCATCAACGCTGGCACTTCATCACGCAGGACGATGAGGACCTGGCTCGGCGGCGGCTTGTGCAGGCGATCGCCCCGCGAGCGCCGCGGAGCGAAGCGCAACGACCGGCTCGCGCACCACTGAGCGATGATGCGAAGTTCGTGCGGCTCCTGCAGCTCGACCTTCGGCGCTGTGGTTTCCACGGCGATCCGTTCGGCGAATTGCAGCGGCGCCGACCGGAGTGGACGCATACCCGTTGGCAGGCGGCGGTTGCCGAGCTGCATGGGGGAGTGCCGGTCGTTCGCGAGCCGCAGTCCGTGTCGAGCCTGCTCGAGAGTCTTCTGCAAGGGGCCCGGAATGGAGCCTGACTTCTCGAACAACCTCGCCTGGTTAGAACGCTGTTTTACAAGTGGGCGCGAAGTGTGCTATCACCGCAGTGCAGGCGTAGAGCCTGTGGTCGCCAGACCTGGAAACACGGCCTGGCGTTGCCTCGAAGTGGCGCAGCACTACCTGGCAAACCCGATTCGCTATCGGGCTAAGGGGGCAGAGTTCACCGCTGCCATGGTGCTGGCTCGTAGCGCTGGATGCACGGAGACGTGCTCGTCCAGTGCGAGGGAGGCTTGAGCGACTAACACGTCCATTCGTGTTCTTGGACAAGGAGGCATTCGCGCTCTCGGGTCGGTTCCGGTGGGCACGTTGCCCTCCCCCGAGTTCTTGGACGTCAATCCGCTCACTCTATCCCATGACGTTCCGCAGGCGGTGGCGGGACGACCGAGACAGACCGTGCGGTGCAACTCCGCGCGGCCGTGAAGAGCAAAGTCGGTGAAGTAGAGACGACACTTGATCGCTGTGTGCCCTGCTCGAGGCTCAGCCTCTGGCATGCAATGTTCGTCCGTCGTGATGAACGTGGACTGCGCACATGGGGATGACGAGTGCTCTGCTGAATCCACCCGTGGGGTTCGATCCGGTGTGGCTGCAAGGCAGCACCGGTTCGTTCAACGCGAGCCAGCGTGGGGAGCATGGCTTCGGCGACGAAGACCATCCGGGACCAGCATCCCGGCGACCAGTGGCAAGTCCGCTGGCGGTGAAAAGTTCAACCACGAAAGGCCCGCAAGGGCTTGCTGGTGAGAGACAAGGGAGACGGTGCCGAACCGTGAACGCACCCATCCGGTCAGTAAGGCAGAGCTTCTGCATTCTGCTGCCTGAAAGCCCGCAGGCTTCGGCCTCGGGGTGAGTGTTGCAGGCCGGGAGGCACGCAACACGGATGCGTGCCGCGAGGTGAAACCTCGCTAGCGACGTGACCCATGTCTCGATGCACTTCACTAATCGGGGAAGGACTCGCGCTTCCGGAGTGGTTCTCCGGTGCCTGGTACGTGAAGCCAGGTGCTTCAAGCGCGCGAGTTCGGGAGCGGGCTGCAAGTAGGAAGTCGGACGGGAGTCCGAGCGGTGGCGCGGTCGAAGGATCGCGATGGAGTGTTCGTGCTCTCCATCCTGGCAAGGCAGTCAGGACCCGTGTTCGTGCTCATCGGTAGCGCCGATGGGTGTCAACGACGACGAAAGCAGCGACGAGCAGATAGTCACTCGAGGTGACGGTTACTGGGAAGCACGGCTGTGGCTGAAGGGGGTGTTCATGCGCGGGAGCGCGTGCCCCTTTCGGCGACAGAATGGCGACGGACGCTTGGGGTTTATCCAGCGGCCGTCGCGAGAGGTTCTGCGCAACATGTATGGATTGGTGCACCCTATGGGCGCGCGATCAGGAATGTGGGGCGCAGGGGTTTCGAAAGGAGGTGATTGAAGAGGTTGTGCGATGGCCGCGAGGCAGAAGGCTTTGCGGCTTGGAGCGTGCCCGAACAAGAACGCTCCGCACTTTGTCCGCTCGTGCGCGAGCGGAGAAACAACGATGGGAGGAACGATGGTGTACCGGTGTGAGGCGGCGAGTGCCGCTGGCTTCGTGCAGCAGCTTGCCTGCAGCTACTTGTCCAACGGCTACCACTACTACGTGGTCGGGGAGATCCCCGAGCGCAAGGATCCACGCGCAGTAGACGCCGCGATGCTCGAGCGCTACGGCCCCGAGCTGTCGCGCTTTCAACGGGCACGTCGGAAGCGGGCCGGCCACGCGAACGTGCAGTACCTGAGGTTCCGGCGCTTCTTCGTGCTGCTGGCTACCGGGCCCCGTGGTGCGCATCCGTTCTACGACGAACACAGTCCCGCACAGGTCCGGCACATCCGGGAACAACCGATCACGTTCAGTGGCTATTCGATCGGCTACCACCGCGGGGTCGACCGCAAGTGGCACGTGTCGGTGCGCATCCACCCCGACCGCTACCGCACGCTTCGGGCGTTCCTGCTCGAACAAGCTGTGCGTCGCTCCGAGGGCGAGCTTGCGTTGGCCTTCGCGAAGCTGCCCTTCGAGCCCTACGCCCCGGTCCGCAGGCAGTTTCTCGCCATGCTCCGGGCGGTGAACGAGGTGCGCTCGAGAGTTGGCCTGGAACGGCTGGACGTTGCTGTTCTGCGGCTGCGGCGGCGAATCGTGCGCCCGTTCGTGGAAGAGGGACCAGGAGTCACAACAGAGAGGAGAGAAGATGGAACAACGACGCGAACGATGGGAACGCGGAGTGCGCTACTTCGCGAGGAATGGCGGGCGGCTGCTGACGGATGGGGAGTTCCGCTTCTACCAAGCCCTGCGTGAGGCAGTCGGCGAGGACTTATCCGTGCTCATGAAGGTGCGGGTGGGGGACGTCGTCACCTGCTCGGATGAAGAATGGGCCACTGGCCTGGGGGAGCGCCTAGCCAAGATGCACGTCGATTTCGTGCTGGTGCGGCCGCGGTCAGGTTTGGTCGTGGCGGGGGTCGAGCTCGATGATCGGAGCCACCGGCTTCTTGCCCGCCGGCGACGGGATCGGTTCCTGAACGAAGTGTTCCGGTCGGCCTGGCTCCCTCTGCTGCGGTTTCGAGCCGTGCATCGGTACGACGTAGCCAGGATTCGATGGGCTATCCAGCGCGTGGATCGGAAGGCTCGTGCTCCCGTGCCCGCGAACATGGACGGTAGCGACGGGCAGAGGGGGCGCGCATACTCCTACGAGCATCACGCCGAGGAAAAGCATGGCCACGTTCTTGGACACGACCGGAGGCTCCTACCATCTCGAACAGATCATCAAGGGGGCGACGGAACGCCTGGTGATCATCAGTCCGTATCTGCGCACGAACGAGCGCATCCGTGAGTTCCTCGACGACCGTGAACGGCTGAAGATCGACATCCGTGTTGTCTACGGGAAGACCGACTTGGCACCGGACGAGATGGGATGGCTTCGGAGCAAGCCTGGGATCAGGACGAGCTTCTGCAAGAACCTGCACGCGAAGTGCTACGTGAACGAGAAGGCTGCACTCATCACGTCGATGAACCTCTACGAGTTCTCCCAGGCCAACAACAACGAGATGGGGATCCTCGTGGAGCGGGAGAAGGAGCCCGATCTCTACGGGGCAATATGGACCGAGGTGCAGCGATTGATCCGCATCAGCGAAGAAATCCGGGTCTCAGTGGAACGAGTGCCGGCGGAGGAATTGGCAACCGACAGCAAGCGAGAGCGGGGCGAGAAGGCGTCTCCTCGCTCGGATGCGAAGGACGCAACGGGGTTCTGCATCGGCTGCAGGAAGTCGCTACCGCTCGACCCGACACATCCGTACTGCAAGGAGTGCTACACGAGCTGGAAGACCAAGCGGGATGAGAAGCAGGAAGAGAAGCACTGCCACGTCTGTGGCGTCGCCAACAAGTCGAGCTTGAGCCGTCCTGCTTGCTACGACTGCTACCGAAAGCACAAGGGCAAGCTGACGTTTGCCGGGGAATGACCCGCCGCGGTCAGGGCTTGCTGCAGGAGTTCAGAACGTCATCGACGGTGCGTGCGACGACATACCGTGCCGGAGCTTCGCGGACGTGGAGCGCGCCGAAGTGCACCTTGCCGCACTCGATCTTGAGGCGTTCCTGGTCGCGGAGGCCTTCGAGGAACAGCTCGCTCTTGGTTTCGACGACGAAGTAGAGGCGTTCGCCTTCTTCGGTGTCGATGAGGATGGCCCAGTCGGGGTTGTAGCTCCCGAGCGGCGTGGGAACGTGAAACCACCCAGGCAGCTTCGCGTAGACCTTGATCGCCGAGTTCTTCTCGAGCTGGTCGGCGAACGCGGCCTCGGTGCCCAGGTCGTAGACGACGTGCTCGTAGACCGACTTCTTGGTGTCGAGCAGCATGTTCTTCAGGTAGCCGGTCAGCTCTTCCTTCTCGAACAGCTCCTGCGCGTAGTAGTGCTCGTCGCCAAGCCGCTGGTACTTGATGCCGTCGACGAGAGCCTTGCGCTTGCACTGGTTGATCGCGTGGCCAACCAGTTCGATGAACTGCTGCGGGTTGCGCTGGAAGTCGTCGAGGCGCCCGCTCTCGGTGAGGATGCGGGCGATGCTCCGGCGGGTGAGCTGCGTGCGGTCCTGCAGCTCGGTGAGGACGTCGGGCAACTCGATGTCAGCCTCCTCGATGGTCACCGTCTGGGCGCCTTCGCGCTCGGAGGCCTCGACGCCGGCCTTGCCGATCGCGATGTCGGCCTTCCGCCACTGAAGCCGGGTCTTCGGAATGGCAGGGGCGTCCTGGACGGCGCGGATGCAGCTTGCGAGGAGCTTCTCGTTGTCGAAGTGGACGCGGTAGGTGGTCTTGTGCTTGATGCGGTCCCAGAGGGCCTTGAACTCTGGGCTGTGGAGGACCGCTTGCCGCGGACGGACTGGGCGTCGTTCGTCAGCGTTCTTGATCTCGAGTCGGCCAGCCAGCTTCCTGAGAACGTCGGTGATCTGGCCGAGCTGGGCCACGAACTGGTCTGGCACCGTTAGCGTGCCATCCTTGATGGCGGTGCGCAGAGAGTCCTGCACGCGACCCTTCGCGTCGATGTGGCCCTCGGCCTTGAGATGGCCCCAAAGCGTCTTCGAGTTCTCGAGTCCGAGCGGTTGGACGTTACCGTCTTTGCCGCGGACCGAGATGCCGGCGAACTGGTGTTCCTCAACGATGCCGAAGCGGATGCCAGTGTCTTCTTCGATCTCCTTCTGCAGGTTCTCGGCGAACTGCTCGTAGTTCTCCGTCGCGATCACGGTGAGCGTGTTGACCTCGAAACCACGCAGGCGCTCCCCCTGCTGGTTGACGCAGAGGCGAAGGCCGCGACCGATGGTTTGCCGGCGTTCGCGCTCGGTCTGGATGTCGCGCAGGGCGCAAATCTGGAAGACGTTCGGGTTGTCCCAGCCCTCCCGGAGCGCTGAGTGAGAGAATATGAACTTGAGGGGGCTCTCGAAGCTCAGCAGCTTCTCCTTCTCCTTCATGATCAGGTTGTAGGCCCGCTCGGCGTTGTCGCGGCTCGACTGGTTGCTCTCGTTGGTGTCGGTCCAACCGCCCTTCTTGTCGATCGAGAAGTAGCCGTCGTGAACTTCCTCCGCGGCGCGGGTGAGGTCGACCTCGCGGAACAACGTCTGGTAGTCGGGGAGCCGTGCTGCCCGCCGGTACTCCTCCTCGAAGATTGTCGCGTAGATGCCCCTTACCGGTTTCCCGTCAGCGTCGTAGCTGCGGTAGCGGTCGACGGCGTCGATGAAGAACAGGGAGAGCACCTTGATGCCGAGTGGGCGCAGCCGCATCTCCTTGTCGAGGTGTTCCTTGATGGTGCGGCGGATCATCTGGCGCTGGATGGCCAGAGGGTCGACTGCGCCCCAGGGCTCACCCTGCTTGAGGAACGCCTCGCCGCCAGGCACGCGGAGCTCGAGGAACTCACTTCCCTTCTTGGTCTGGATCTCGCCGATGCGGCAGTCCCGGTAGACCGGCCGCTTCGTTGTCTGCTCAAGGTCGTCACCATCTTGAACGGTGACTTCCCTGCGTTGCACGCCGGTTGCGGTCTCGACGTCGAGCTCGACCTTCGCGCTGATGGCGCCGCGCCTGTTGGCGACCGAGATCAGCCGGACGTACGGCTTGTTGTGTGCGTCCTCGATGGTTGCCGAGGCCACCTCGATCTGCTTCACGAGCTTGCGCTCGTAGGCATCGACGGCGTCGAGCCGGAAGACCATGTGGTGCTTGTCGATGTGCGTCGCCGAGTAGCGCAGCGTGCAGAGCGGGTTCATCGCCCCCAGTGCTTCTTTGCCTCGCCCTTCGAGACCACCGTCCACGCTCTGGGGCTCGTCGACGATGACGATGGGTCGGGTAGCCTTGATCAGGTCGATGGGCTTCGCGTCCTGGAGCTTCTCGTTCTCCTTGTAGAGGTTGTTGACGTCCTTCTTGTTGATGGCGCCAACGGTGACCACCATCACCTGGATGTGCGGGCTCGTGGCGAAGTTGCGGACCTGGCCGAGCTTCGAGGAGTCGTAGAGGAAGTAGTTGTTGTCTTTGGTGAAGGGGACGCCGGCGTAGAGGCTGCGGAAGTGGTCCTCCGTGATCTGCAGGGTCTTGTAGACGCCCTCCTTGATCGCGACGGAGGGAACGACGATCACGAACTTAGTGAAGCCGAAGCGCTTGTTCAGCTCGAAGATGGTACGTAGGTAGACGTAGGTCTTTCCGGTGCCCGTCTCCATCTCGACGGTGAAGTCGCCGGACGCCAGGGATGCGGACAGCTTGAGGCCTTGGTTGAGCTGGCCATCGTTTAGGTTCTTCAGGATCTCGTCGTCGAGCAGAGTCAGTCGGTTACCGATGCCCAGGTCGGTCTCCATGGTGGGGAGGTAGGCACCGTCAGCCGTGCTCTTCGTGACGGTGAACTCGGTCTTGCAGACCTCCTGACCACGGAAGAGGTTGCAGACCGCTTCGACAGCCTGGAGCTGGTAGTCAAGGTCGGGCTCGAAGTGGAGCTTCATCGAGTTGCCTACAGGCTGCGGACGTTGGTGAGACCGTGCTGCTGTAGGATCGCGACGAGGTTGCTCTTGGCAACGTCGTTGTCGAAGGCACTGTCTCGGAATACCACGGTTGTTGGCGTGGCTGGACTGAGCTCTGAATGCCATGTCGACAATCCCATGGCGATAGTTTCGACCTCATGTACGCTGATGCTAGTGGCGAGGCACGCGAGGATCGTCCCGGCGCCGATTGAGTGCGCCTGCTTGCCCCCGATAATCCGCGATATAATGGGTGTCGAAAGGTCGACGTTGAGCTTCAGCAGAAGTTCATGGAGCACGTCGGACTCCGTTCGGCCTGGCTCCAGGTGGTCGAGGGACTCAAGAAGTGCCTGCCCGATGTTCTCGGGCCGCGGGTTCCACGCCCTCAGATTTGAAGTGTCCAGCTTGAAGACCTTGAAACCCAGGTCGCCCGCAAATAGCGGGTTCGCGGCCTTGATCGCTTTCGACGCGCGTCGCAACCTTTCCTTGGTCAGTTCAGCAATGTTCGTAGGTCGCCCCAGCTCGCGGCAGGCAGCGACAGCAGCGGCGTGGTCTCGCTCTTCAGGATTCAATGGTTCCGGAAGTTGCACAAGAATAAACCTGCGCTGCACGGAATCAGACGCACACTGCTCCCACAGCCCGTGTGCTGTCGTTCCAGAGCCGGCGAAGAAGTCCATGACGATCGGGGCCTCCGACGATGTTTGTGTCGGGGTGGCAAGCAAAGAAACAAGGCGCGCCATCAACTGGGGAGGCTTAGGGTATGAGAACACATCCTTGGATCCGAACAGATCCCGTATCGCTATGCCACCAGCCTTGGTCGTGCCGTACTTCTGCTCAATGAGCGTGCTGGGCTTGGTTCCGGCTTGCTCATCCGCCAAGAACGACTTGATGTATGGTACGCGGCGTTCGCCAACGAAGACCTTGCCGACTCGGATGTAGCCGTCGATCGTGGACTGGGGACAGTAAGAGTCCCACTCCAGCACGGAGCCGTCTTTGAGGGGGATGCGCACGCGATAGTCTTTCTGCTTGCTCAGATTGATGAGTTGGAATTCATCCCCGTCACGATAAACCGTCTCGCCGTCGACGACCAGGTTCGCTTCCGGAAGCGCTGTCATATGGCGCGACGTATCCTTGGCGTCTAGAGCGATACGTCGAGTCGCCAGCGAAGGGTTCGCAGCATAACAGGCGACATACTCATGATGCTGACCGAAGCCGGCGTTATCGTTGCCGCCCTCCCGACCCTTTTGCCAAATCAAGAGAGCCACAAAGGATTCCTCGCCGAATATCTCGTCGCAGAGCAATCGAAGGCGGGGAAGCTCAACGTCGCTTATCGAAACAAGCAAGAAGCCGTCTGGTCGCAGTAGGGTCTTCGCGACTCGGAGGCGTGGATACATCATGTTCAGCCAATTGGTGTGGAAGCGACCGGATGCCTCCGTATTCGATGTGAGACGCTTGCCTTCTGCATCGGCTTGCTGAGTCTGTCGGATGTAGTTAGCGATACTGGCATGAAAACTATCATGATAGACGAAGTCGCCGCCTGTATTGTAAGGCGGGTCGATGTATATCAGGGATACAGAGCTGGCGTAGGGCTTCTGAAGAAGCTTGAGCACTTCAAGATTGTCGCCTTCAAGAAAGAGGTTCCGGGTCGTGTCCCAGTCAATGCTCTCCTCTGGGCAGGGCCGGAGCGTCCCGTTGCTCGGAGTAAGGGCCAGTTGGCGAGCCATTCGTTTTCCGTGCCAGTTCAGCCCGTACTTCTCGTCGCCGGTCTCCACCGCGCCACCGAGGAGCTGCTTCAGGGCCTCGAAGTCCACCTTGCCCTCAACGAAGGCATCCGGGAACAGGGCCTTCAGCCGGTCGAGGTTCTCCTGAACCAGGTCAGCGGAGCGGGTCTCCGGGTCGTTGGGCTTAATCTGCTTCATGGTGTTCAGAGCCGAGTGCGTGCAGCCGCCAGTGTGTCGAGCAGCCGGCGGAGTTCGAGGTTGAGCTGGACTTGGCGGGGGACTTGCTTCTCCCGTGACGCGGCGGCTCGAAGGGTAGCGATCGCCACTTCGAGACGGGAGCACTCTTCGAGAGCCACAGCACGGGCCGCGGCCTGGGCCGGCGACGCCGCCGGCGAGAACGCTCCGGTGCGCTGTGCGGCTTGGAGTGCGAGGAGCACGTCGAGCCAGGCTTGGTAGAGCGCGTGGAGGGATGTGCGCGGCTGGTTCGCTAGTGGCAGAGCACGAAGGCAGTGCTCGATGGCTTCTGTGGTGGGCGAGAGCGTCGCGTCGATGACCTTCCCATCGAGCACGACGGCGTCCGCCTTGCCCTCGGATCGCCGCTTGTGAGCGAGGCTGACGGAGAGTTCTGGACCGTGTTCGAGGGTGAGGAAGACCGGGTAGGGGATCGCGCGATGGACGAGCTCGCCGAGGCGTGAGCGCTTGGCGTCACCGCGCAGCAGGAGTGTCAGGACGGCGACCTCGGCGTAGTCGCGAGAAGCATCGCTGAAGGCGGGGATGCCGACGGTCGTCGGCTTCAACGCAGCGACCCAGCGAAGCTCTTCGATGTTGTCCTGGATCTGGCGCTTGTCGCTTGGCGTTGGCGCGCCGTTCTCGACCAGCAGCGTCTTCGGGACGCGGAGATCGACACGGGCGTTGGCCGGGAGGCCGAGGGCATCGACCACATCCGATGCCCTCACGCAGCATCTCCCGGGAGAACGACCAGGAAGGCAACCACCTCGAAGTCGTTGCTGCCGGCGAACTCGCCTTGCAGGGCGTGCGTGCCGCCGGGTGTGAAGAGGCTCGCGACAGCGCGCTCTTCGTTCTTGCCGACGAGGGAGGCTACGGCCGAAGCGAGTTGGCGTTGAGCCGTTCGCATGTCCTCGCCGTGGCGAGTCTGCTCGTCGAAGACTGCGCACGCTGCGGCGTCCGGCAGGTCTCGTCCGATGCTCAGGCGCTTCAATCGGTCGAGGATCTGCTTGGCCTGGGTGTAGGGCAGCAGCACCGAGCCGTCGTCGCCGACGTGCACCAGGTAGTGCGGCGCCAGTGGGTAACCCTGGTCGAGCACGCGCTTGCCGGTCCCTTCGGCGCGCAAGCAGAAGATGATGCCGGGAGGAACGTCGGCTTCGGCGGACGTGGTTACGGCGCACGAACCGAGCGGCAGCGACTCAAGGAGGCCTGGGTGAGCTTTGAGGTGCTGCGCCAGGTCGATCCGGAAGTCGGTCAGCGTCAGGTCAGCGATCGAAACGCCTGTCGACAGGTCCTCGAGGTCGATGACGGCGTCCTGGAGCTTGAGGAGCTGCTTGCGCCGGTACTCAAGGTCGTTCATCTGGTTCCCCGAGTCTTGCTCGATCAGGTTCTCCTCACCGGTCGCCGAGATGTCGAGGAGCACCATGCGGCCGCTCACGCGCTGCTCGAGGTTGATGTACTCCTCGAGCTCCATGTTCGGCCAGAAGTTGGCGAGCTGGATCTTGGCGTTTGGGGAACCGATGCGGTCGATGCGGCCGAACCGCTGGATGATGCGGACCGGGTTCCAGTGGATGTCGTAGTTGATGAGCCAGTCGCAGTCTTGCAGGTTCTGGCCCTCGGAGATGCAGTCCGTCGCGATCAAGAGGTCGAGTTCGCCGTCGCCGGCGAGGTCGTCCGGCCGTTCCTTCGCGCGCGGCGCGAACGCCGTGAGTATCGAGGCCAGGTCCTTGCGAAGACCAGGGAGCGTGGACTGGTTCGCGCCCGAGCCGGTGACCAGTGCGCAGTCGAGGCCGAGCTGTTGCTTCGCCCAGCCAGCGAGCTCGCCGTACAGGTAGTTGGCGGTGTCGGCGAATGCCGTGAAGACGATCACCTTGCGGTTGCCCGGGTTGATCGGGTTCTTGACCTTGTGCTCGATCATCTCGCGCAGCGCGTGAAGCTTGGCGTCGCGGGCAGCGGTCACTTGCTGTGCGGCGGCGTGGAGCGTCGCGAGGCGGTTGCGGTCCTCGAGCAAGTCTTGCTTCCAACGGACCAGGTCGACGTCCTTCAGCAGCACCTTGACCTTGCGGCCGACGAGGAGGCTCTCGAAAGCCGGGTCGTCGAGGTCGACGTCCTCGATGTCGATCTCCTCGACGTCTTCGCCGCGTGACTCGATGCGAGCGAGAATGGCCTCGACGTCACGAAGCTGTCGACGGACGGTGAGCGCGAAGGACGTGACGGCACTCTCCATGCGCTTGAGCACGTTGACGCGGAGCAGGTGGATCAGGCTCTCTTCGCGATCGACCTGACGGAAGAAGCCCTCGCCGCCACGAACCTCGGTGCTGTACTTCTTGTCGTAGGCCTCCTGCTTGTGCGGCAGCACGTAGCGCAGCGGGGCGTACGCGGCGAGGTTGAGGCGTCGGATCTCAAGGTTGATGTCGCGGATGGAACTGAAGGCGCCGGCGCTGTCGACGTCGCGCTTGATGTTGATGGGCTTCAGGCGCTCGGGAAAACGACCGGTCTCGCTGGTGCCGTAGTACTTCTCGATGTGGCGGCGGGAGCGAGCGATGGTCAGCAGGTCGAGGAGTGTGAAGTAGTCGAAGCCCAGCATCTCGATCAGGCGAGACGGGGATCGTTCGGCCTCGTCGAGGTCGAGCCAGCGGTTGAACTGCTTCTGCGCGAGCCGAGTCGTGCCGTCGATGCTGGTGATGCCGTGCTCGAGGAGGGCGGTGTCGTCGCCCTCGGTTGCGAACGCGATCTGGTTGCGCAGGTCGGCGAGGCGGTTGTTCACCGGCGTCGCGGAGAGCATCAGGACGCGCGTCTTCACGCCTTCCTTGATGATTCGCCGCATCAGGCGGTCGTAGCGGGTCTCGCCACCTTGGCGTGGCGTCCGCTTGTTCCGGAAGTTGTGCGACTCGTCGATGACGACGAGGTCGTAGTTGCCCCAGTTGACGTGCGAGAGGTCGAGGTCGCCAGACAGGCCGGCGTCGCGCGAGAGGTCGGTGTGGTTGAGGACGTCGTAGTTGAAGCGGTCGGCAGCGAGGACGTTGCGGCGGTCGTTGGCCTTGTAGAGCGTCCAGTTGTCGCGCAGTCGCTTGGGGCACAACACGAGCACGCGATCGTTGCGCAGCTCGTGGTACTTGATGATGGCGAGGGCCTCGAAGGTCTTACCGAGGCCGACGCTGTCGGCGATGATGCAACCGCCGAACCGCGCGAGCTTGTCGATGGCGCCGACGACGCCGTCGCGCTGGAACTTGAAGAGCTTCTTCCAGACCACGGTGTTCCGGATGCCTGTGGCAGACTTGACGATGCGGTCCTCGTCCATGTCTTCGCCGCGGCCGGCGAACAGGTGGTGCAAGATCAGCGTGTAGACGGTGAATGGGTCGCGGTGTGCCGCGAGCGACTGCAGTTGCCGGATGAGTTGCTGGCGACCTGCTTGGTCTTGTTGGAGGCCGGTCCACTGGGCATCGAACCAAGCGCACAACAGGCGACTCTCTTCGGGGGTCTCGGAAGCCTGGATCAGGCTGAGCGGGTTGCCGGGGGTGATGCCTAGGCCGTCGGTGCTGAACGAGAAGGAGCCGAGGACGACCTGCTCTGGGTCGGCGGTCTGGTTGCGCACGACGATGGCGCCTTGCGGCACCTTGCTCTGGGCTGAGCGCAGGTCGACCTTCTGTTCGATCCAGGTGGCGCAGCGCCTGGCGAGCCAGCGAGTCTGAAGTCGGTTGCGAGCCGCGCGGTCTGCCGGCGAACCGAGAAGCGCCATGTCCTCACCTGGCGGCGGCAGCACGAGGCGCGCCTTGGCGAGCTGGCCGAGGTCGTCGAGGAGTTCGCCAAAGGCGAAGAGCGAGAAAGTCGGCGTCACGAGGTCGACCTGAGCACCCTTCCGCAGCCAGGGTCGGACGAGGTCGACGACGCGTTCGGTGCCGGTGTTGCGCAGAAGCTTCATGGCGTGCCCTTCTCCGTAGCCGACTTGTAGGCGGGACGGCTCGAGCGGACGTTCTTCCCGCGTGCCCTGCGACGGCTGGTGGCGAGGGCTTTGATGATGTCGGTGACGCGCGCTTGGTCGGCCGCGCTCAACTCCGTCAGCTGCTGAAGGACGGCGTCGGCAGCGGGCCCGGCGGCGGTTGGCTTGCGGCTTCGGCCGAGCAGGTAGTCGGCGCTCACGCAGAGGGCATCGGCGAGCAGGCGCAGGTTGTCGACGGATGGAAGACGGCGTCCGGTTTCGAAGTGCGAAACGGCGGAGGGCTGCAGGTCCGCCAGCTTGGCGAGCGCCGACTGGGAGAGTGCGCGGGCCTTTCGAGAAGCTCGAAGGCGGTCGGCGATCGCAATGGTGGAATGAGTCGGCATCCTCTGGGCGACGGTGCGGCGGCTTCGAGAACCCTAGACGGATGCGTAGTGGAGAGCAATACGAACGGCAGGGATGGCGCCCGCGGAGGGCGGGATGCTGCGGAAAGGCGAGCTGCAACGAGGCGAAGAACCGAGTCAAGAACCTGGGAGGGACGAAGACGCCTAGGTGGCGTCTTCGTCGGCGTGGTTGGCGAGGTCGATGGCTGCCTGGTCGCGATGGGCGAGCACGAAGTCCGCCGCTCGCTGCGCGAAGGAGGACGCTCGGAACAGTGCTCGCTTGTCACCCTTGAAGGCGGCGAGCCAGTTCGCGAGGTACTCCGGATGCCGAAGCTCCCCAAGGACGCCGAGAGCGGCGCACAAGTAGGCCGATCCGAGCTCCGCGACGAGCTCCTCGGCGGCGTAGCCGAGGGTGCCGAAGCGGTGACGCACGTCGCGGTCGAGGCGGGTGCTGTGTCCGGTCCAGTGCGTGAGCTCGTGCAGCATCGTGCCCCAGTACGCTTCTTCGGTGATGAAGGCCGCGAGATGGGGCATCTGGATCCGGTCCGTCGTTGGGGAGTAGAAGGCCATGTCGCCGCCGTGATGAACGGACGCGGTGGTCCGTTCGAGCAGGCGCTGGAGGTCGAGGTACCGCGTCTCGGCCGGCACGGTCGGCGGCGCCGGCAGGGCAGGGATTCCCTCGCACTGTGACGCGTTGAAGACCGGGTAGGCACGAAGCATCGGCACCGTCTTCTCGGAGCGGACTCCGGTGGTCGGGTCCTCATCCTTGATCGTGAGGTCGCGCCAGAAGGCCACGAGCGTGGCCTTCTCTCCCTTCTTCACTCGCGCGCCGAGCAGGCTTGCCTGTCGGAACGTGAACCATCGCGGGTCGTCGCAGCTCATGTTCGCTGCGCTCATCGCGAGCACCCAGACGTTGACCCCGCGGTAGGGTCGCTTGGTGTAGCCGTTGTGGGGGAGGCCCCCTGCATCGCCGAGGATGCGCCACGGGCGTACCCAGGGCGCGACACCTCGCTCGAGTTCGGCCACGACGTGGTCAGTGACCTGTTGGTAGAGATCGACTCTCGCCATCGCACACTTCTCCATGTGAAAGAACTGCGTGTTGAAAACTGGCCCCGTTGCCAGCTCGTGCGATGGCGCCCGTGCGCGAACGCGCAGGGCTCCATGGATGGTTATGGGTAGAAGGCGTCGGTGTGTTGCATGCGGCCGCCGTGGCTCGCCCGGCGAAGGTGGAAGGGCGGGACGTGTGCGACGGCGCTCGGGAGGCGCGACTCCTACGGGAGCTCGCGCATGCCCGCGCTCATCGCGAAGAACCTTCGTCCCGGTCCGACCACCAACGCGTCGAGAACCGCGATGCCGAGGACTTCGCCAGCTTGGCGGAGTCGTGCGGTCAGTTCGTGGTCCTCAGTGGACGGCGTGACGTCGCCGGACGGATGGTTGTGTCCGACGATCACGGCCGTCGCGTTCGCCAGGATCGCGGCCTTGAACACTTCCCGTGGATGGGCCAGCGTGCTCGTCGTCGTCCCGATGGAGACGACATGCGCGTGGGTGACCTTGTGCTTGGCATCGAGGCACAGGGCGACGAAGTGCTCGCGGTCAGCGCGACCGACGAGGCGCTGCAGCAGGTGGGCCGCCTCGTCCGGAGAGTTGGCGGCGTAGCTGCAGCGCGGCTCGCGCACCGACAGCTTCGTCGAGACGAGCCGGATGCGGGGCGAGTCGAACGGGGATGGGGGATGCGACACGGGGCTCCTTGCGTTGGACATGGGTGGAGCCAGGCGCTGGCGTGCAGCGCCCGAGTCCACCCAGGCCGCGCTTGGAGGAACCAAGCCCGCGTCCTCGCCCTTCCGGTAGGGTTATGGTCGGCGACGTCCGACGCGTGCTCTTTGTCAGGCTGCCGCCATGTCCCCGCTCGCCTAGATCCGCTGCACGAGGAGCCAGAAGCAGGACTTCCCAGTGGATCGGACAGGGGGGAAGGTCTCGCCGCGGGAGAGTGGGATCTCGCGCTCCTCGGGCCGCGGTGAGGGGGAAGTCGTACCGTCGGTGTAGCCGTCGAAGCGGTAGCGGCCAGAAGCCTCGCACTTCTGGCCTGTCTTGTATCGGGTGCCTACTGTGGTCATGCCTGTCCTCCCACGGTTGTGGGGCCGGAGTGGATGTCCCCTGGGCCGCCCGGCAGAGAGCCTAGGGTGGCTGGCGTCATGCCGGCCACCATGGATACTGGGGGACGTTTCCGCAGGCTCGAGGACGACCAAGGTGGCGGTGAGAGGAAACGCCTACGGGTAATGCGAGAAAGGGGGTTCCCCGAGTGACGAACAAACAAGACCAGAAGGCCGCCGAGGTGTCGGAGGAGGACATCGCGCTCCGGATGATGGAGCGCGAGGAGCTCGGACTGCGCCTGCTACTCCTCAAGTACGGCGGCAAGGTGAAGTCGTTCCTGCGGTGGAAGTACGGTGGTCAGCTTGACCGAGAAGATCGCGAGGACCTCCTCTATCAGGCGGCCTTCAGGGCCTGGAAGTACATCGACTCGTTCGATGACGCGAAGGGCTCTCTTGGTGCCTGGTTCGTTGGCATCGCACAGAACGTGACCATCGACTTCCTCAAGAGGGAACGGCTGCCGGTAGGGGTGGTGGATTACGACCCACCAGAGCACGTCGACGAAACTGAGATGGACCCCGAACGGAGGAGGTTGTTCGAAGACCTGGACAGGGTCATTGAACAACTGCCTCGAATGCAGCAGCTGGTCGCCAAAGAAGACCTGCGAAGCGGAGGCGAAGCCGATGGGCCAGCCTTGGCCAAGAACCTCGGAACGAGTGCGAACGCGGTGCGGGTCGCACGGTCGAAAGGCCGTGCAACCATCGCCGAGAATCTGAAGAAGCTAGGGCACAATTTGGGAGGTGACGCATGAACGAGAAGCACGACAAGGCCTGGAACGACCTCGCGAAGCGAGCCCGCGCAGGCGAGCGTCACGTAGTTGGCGGTAAGGATGCAGAACGCCTACTTCGCGAACTCCCAGACGAACGGATGAGTGAGACCGAGGTGGACGCCATCGTCCGGGGGGTGGTTGCCGGGCAGACTATGCGGGAGAAGGCGGATGTCCAGGATGTGAACCAGCCTAGTCCAACGTCGACGGCTGGAGTGGAGGAGGACGTCTTGCAGCTCAACCGGAACAAGGGCGGGGAGGACGCCGATGCCGAGTCGTTGCTCGATGAGCTGAGGCGCGAAGCTCTGGAGGACGACGACGATGAGGAGGACGAGGACCGTGAACCGCGAGACTGAGAGAAACCGTGTCGAACGGGCGACCGCGGTGGCGGAAGACTTCGTCGCCGCCCTTCGCATCACGAAGGCACCCATCGACCCGCTTTTGATCGCAGCGGGAGAGTACCCGTTCCTAGTAGCGAAGGGCGGGAACCTGGGCGGGCTATTCGATGGACAGCTCGAGTTCCACCGTAAGAAGGAGCGCTTCCTACTCTTCTTC